>Ga0247727_10001867_pt1 | contig 48961 bp, 43 predicted proteins | sample WisWelCaveWW1625_FD_202498 | JGI IMG/M metagenome (GOLD analysis project Ga0247727, IMG submission 202498) | Biofilm microbial communities from Wishing Well Cave, Virginia, United States - WW16-25 | ecosystem: Environmental > Aquatic > Deep subsurface > Groundwater > Cave microbial mat | place...
GATGTATTTGCCGTCGGGGCTCCACGACGCGGAACCGCTGAATGCGTTGGCCAGAAAACTGACGGGACGGCTTTCGCCGCCTGCTGCTGGAACCACGTTGACGTTGGTGAACGCGCGCTGGCCCACGGCCAGGTAGGCGATCCACTGGTTGTCGGGCGACCAGGCGATGGCGCGGCGGGAACCGAGCGGCGGACGTTCCAGGTAAGCCGTCGCCAGCAACCGCTCCTGCTTCGTTTCGAGATCGAGCGCGCGCAACTCGCGCCCGTCGCGGATGAACGCCAGCGTCTTGCCGTCGGGCGAAAACGATGGCGTGTGATTGGCGCCGACGCCGCGCGTCAACGGCGATTCACTGTTCGTGGTGAAGTCGTAAAGGTAGATGTTGAACGCGCCTTCGCGGTCGGAGACGTAAGCCAGCTTTTTGCTGTCCGGCGTCCAGACGATCTGCGATTCTGCCGAGTGCGTCCGCGTCACGCGCGCCGCGTCGCCACCGTCCTTCGCCGAAGCCGCAAAGATTTCGCCGCGCGCGGCGAATGCGACTTTCTTGCCGTCGGGCGAGAGCGCAAGCTCCTGAAACTGGCCGGTGAGCGTCAGACGATCAACGGCTGGCCCCGCCGGCGCGCCGCGCCGCGTGATCGCCACCTCGCTCGCATTGCCGTTGCCCGCGTCCATTTTCCAGATTTTGAAATTGCGCTCGAAGACGATCTGCTTGCCGTCGTAAGAGATGTTCGGCCAGAGCACGCGCCCGTCTTTGAATTTGGTGATCTGTTTGGCCGCGCCGCCAATCTCCTTGACCCAGACGTTCTGCGCGCCGCCGCGATCCGAAACGAAATAGATTCGCTTGCCGTCGGCGCTCCACATCGGCCACATCTCCTTCACTCCGCCTTCGGTGAATCGTTCGTAGCCGGAGTCGCGCAACAACCAGATTTCGCATTCGTCCAGATGGCTGCGCCCGTTGCGCCACCACTGCGCCGCAGTGACGCCGCGCGCGGTGAAGGCGATGCTGGCGCCGTCGGGCGAAGGCGCGGCCCAGTATTCGCTCGCGTAACGGTCGGCGCTCACCTGCATCGGCGTTCCGCCGTCGGCGCTGACGCGAAAGAGATCGTTCATTCCCGAAATGTCGCGGCTGGTCGAAGAGAAGTAGACGAGCCGCCCGTCGCGCGACCAGGCATCGAGTTGTTCGCTCGCATCGTCGAACGTCAACCGCTTCAACTCGCCGGTCTCAAACGTCAACACGTAAATGTCGCCGTTGCCCGTGCGCGACGAGACGAAAGCCAGCCGCTTTCCGTCGGGCGAATAGAGCGGTCGCGATTCATTGGCCGCGTGCGAGACGAGCAGTCGCGCATCGCCGCCGCCGGCCGCCACAGTCCAGATGTCGCCGCCCGATACGAAAGCAATCTCCGAACGATCCGACGACAAGGCTGGCTCAGTGAAGTAAGGCAGCGCTTCCGTCTGCGACGATTGAATTGCTTCGACCGAGCTGGCGGTTATGAAAAGCGACAGGAACGCGAAGGGGAGAAGGCAGGCGGCAAGGTTTCTGAATGCGGTCATACGATTTATCTCCGGCTAGTCACTGCGGTTCAATTGGTTCACTATTCGATAAAGCCCGATGAAGGCGCTGATCGTGCCCAGTATGAGTCCGGTCACGATCATCCAGGGAGCGGTCTTCAGCCAGCGGTCGAGCAAATATCCGACGAGGATTCCGCCGACGATGTTCGACGAAATGATCGCGCCGGCTGAAAAGGCCAGCGCGAGCTTCGATTGTTCGGACTTGTCGCTCATTCATCACTTCTTGGTCGGCTGCGGCGAAGGCGTGGGCAATCGCTGCATCCCCATAATCCGCTGGCGCACTTCGGGCGGCAATTGCTGCAAGGCTTTCTCCAATTCCTTGCCAGTCAACGGTCGTTTGACCGAATCGGGCACAGCCCCCGGCACGCCGGGTTTCGCCGCCGCCTGCTTGAGGACAGGTAGCGGCGTCGGCGATGGCGTGCTGCGGACCTCGGCGCTCGGCTGCGGCGTTGCGGCATTTGACCGAGCGGGAGCCGCATTTGCAGGCGGTGACGAAGAATCAGAAACCGCGCTGCTGTTGCCGCCGCCGCAGGCAGAGAAAACGACGGGCAGAATAACGGCGAAAACGAAACAAACATTCAAACGAAAACTGCGATGAAACACTTCTTCTTTACCTCACAATCAAGATGATGATGGGGCGATCAAGCACGGATCGTCATCCGTCACCTGCTCGCCCCGCGAAAAACTATTGCCTGATTTCGACGACCACGCCGAGCGAAGTCTTCAGGTCGCGCAGATCGTAATCTGCTTCGAGCGTGCCTTCGCGGTCCAAGACCAGGAAGGTCGCGCGCCGGCTCAACGGAAATGCGCTGGTGTGCCACGCGCCGCGATGCAACTTGAACGCGCAGGAGCCGTCAACCAGGAACGCCGCCATTCGATTGACGTCGGGCAATGCCGAGCCGTTCTCGCCCGGCGGCGCGACGGCGATGATTGATTTCACGCCGCCGAGCGGCGCGAAGACCTGCTCGGTTCGCTCGTGGCGACCGAGGAAATCGAAAACAAGCGGGCGCGCTTCGACGGTCTGCGCGACGACGCTGGCCCTGCCGCCGCCCAGATCAAGCTCGACGTGGCCGCGTTCGCCGATCAGCTCGCCATAAGGCGCAAACGCTTCCTGCGTCATAGGCTGCACGGTCAAACAGATGATGCGAATCAATTCCTCGCCTTTGACGCCCTGACGCTCAGGCGCGGGCGCGGTGGCTGCTGTAGTCATAATCCTGGCTCAACTTTCTTTCAGAAGATTGATGGGAACAAGTGCGAAGGGGGATTTTATCCTACGGTGAGATGCCGTCAAGTTAGAGTTTCAACGCCAGCGGATTCGGATCGCCCTGGCAAGTGGACGCGCCCCAGTAGAATGGATCGGGATACTCCTTCTTCTTGCTATCGCACAATGCTGAGTTGAAAACACAGCGCGGTTAAAATCTCATCCTGCCGCGCAGGTTCATCCAACTTGCCGTACGAACGCGACAGCCGCTGCTTGTCGAGAGTTCTGATTTGATAGCACAAAACGAGTGAATCCGCTGTCAAGCCGGCCGTACCGGCAGGAAGCAAGGTTTCGTTGGGATAGACGCGCCGGCCGGGTTTACGCGAAGTGAGGGGAAGGACGTTCACGACTGGCAGAATATCGTTGAGCGTAGTTTCGCTGATCACGAGCACGGGGCGTGTTTTGCCTTGCTCGGAACCGACGACCGGATCCAAATTCGCTTGCCAGACGCTCCAACGTTCAACGCTCATTGCGCCTCTCCCTCGGCATCAACGTACTTGAAATCTTCCGCCACTTCCTCCAAATCGGCGAGAAACAGCGGGTCGTTCATCGCCTCGCGCATCACTTCCAGCTTCGCGGCAATTGGCTCAACTAAAAGGACGGCGATTTTTGTCCCTTCGGCCAAATCCAGCGGCCAGAGCGGGCGCAACACTCCTTGTTCGTAAATAGCTTCAACCGATATGGTCATTGGACATTCTCCTTCTGCATTCATCAGGCAAAACTATTGTCGGTAAAACGCCATCAGCTTCATCTTGGTTTCCACACCGTCAAGCCGCTCACAGCATCGAAGTTGTCATCGTTGGTGGCGAGGTGTGAAATCGCCAGTTTCTCCATCACTGCCGTTGTCAGCGCATCGTTGGTGAGCAAACGATGCTGAGTGAGGCGCACCTTCTCGCGCTCTTTCAAGCTCGGCAACGGCTGTAACGGCCTGAGCACCCCAGCCTCATAGATCGCTTCGATGGTTATGTTCATCTTGCTTACCTCCTCGTGACTGCATTTTATCTTCGCAGCCCACCGCTATCATCTCAAATTGGAGCTTGCAGCGGCAATGGCCCCGGATCGCCCTGACAAATGAACGCACCGCGAGTAAAACGGATCGGGATACCTCTTCTTCATCTCCAACTGCGCCTGCCGCAAGGCTTCGACCCCCCGCTCGCCACGCAGGATGTGGCGATAAAAATCTTCCATCAACTCCCGCATCTGCTCGTCCGGCGCCTTCCACAAACTCATCACCAACGTCTTCGCCTCGGATGAGCACGAACGCGCGCCGCAACCCGAAGACGCCTCTCTACTTTTGGCGAGACACTGACAAGACAGGCAAAGCTCTTTTCCACACCGGCGCCCCCTTCGTCTGCGCATAAACATTGCCCAGACACGTCGCGGCCCGCGTCAATCCCGCCACCCGCTCATCCGCCTGCGCCAGCGTGTGAAAATCAAGCTGCCGCAACTGGCCGAGCAAACCATTGCGGCGGCAAATCTCAATCAGGCTCTGCTCCCGCACATTGCCGCAGCGGAACTCGCGCTCGGTCAGCACGTGGCACGGGAAGACATCGCCGTTCGGCATGATGTTGAGAAACGAGCCAACGCCGCAGTTCGTTTGCGTTTCAGGTTCCTCCGGCTCCGGCGGCGCAACTCTGTCCGGGTAACAACGCTCCCAAGCCCGCCGCACAGCCTCGCGCACATCTTCCGCGTTCGCCCTCCACTCCCAATGCCCCGCGCCGCGCCCGATGGGACGAAAGCCGTTGAGGTTGATGCGCGTGATCTTCCGCTCGATGAGCAGGCTCAGCAACTCTTCCAAATCGGGCAAACTCGTCGCGGTGATCGTGACCAGCGCCTTCGGCTCGAAGCCGACCGAGTAGAAGCATTCCAGCGCGCGCATCGCCTGCTCAAAATTCCCCGCGCCACGCAGCGCATCGTTGCGCGCCGCGAGCGCATCCACACTCACGCGCACTTCATCCGCCAGCCCGACCAACGCCCGCGCCAACTCCGGCAGCGCCAAATGCCCGTTCGTGTTCAGACAGCGCAAGACGTGATGATCAGGATCAGCCGCGCGCAAGCCGCCGAGCAATTCCAGAATGTCCGCCCGCAGCAACGGCTCGCCGCCCGTGAAGACCACTTTCTCCGGACGCAACGCTGCCATCTCTGGCCACAAACGGTCGAACTCAGCAGTCGTCATTTCATCAGGCAGTGGCTGGCTGGCGGAGAAGTAGCAGTAGGCGCAGCGCAGATTGCAGGCTTTGGTCACGTGCAGGAAGACGTTTTTCAATGAGACCGTCTCTGCGGAAGCAGTCTCCGTCTCCAACCAGGGAAAAGCAGACATCTCCATTTTGCGATCTCTCCGGCAGGTGTAACGCCCTTGATCTCAACTCGGACGCCCCAGGCGAGTCAGAGTGGAGGCTGGACCAGCGATACGCAGGCCGTCGTTTTCAAACGCTTCCCAATCGTCCGTGTCGTAGGTGAAGACCGAAGAAACTCCGGCGACGAGCGCTGTCGCCGCGTGGCGCGCATCGTGGACGCGGCGCGCCCTCAATTGATACGATGCCGCCAGTTCCAGCGTGCGAAGCGCAACGGCTTGGCTGTCTTCAAGCACCCGAATCGCCGATGGCGGCTCGATCAAAAGTCTGACCGCCTGCGCAGCTTGCTCCGGCGTATGCGGCGGCTGCGCCTGCTGCCAAGTCAGCGCCGCATAGACTTCGCTGAGAACGCCGCTGGTAGCGCAGGCCAACTGCTCACCCCGCCGTGCAGCCTCCACCAACGCCCGCGCCTCGGCGTGCCGAGGATCACCGAGCAGCAAAGCGCCGATGAAGACGCCCGCGTCAAAAAGGACCCACTCATTCGCCATAGACCGCATCCTTCCAGCCCTCAGGCACAAAGCCTTCAAGCTCCGGCAGCGGCTTCAGCGAAGGCGCCGGTTGAATGACCACCATCTCGCCATCTCCGAGCACGACGGTCATCGCTGCGCGCTCACTTGCCACCTCGTGAAGCAACTCGTCCACCGTCCGCTCTCTCGCTTCCTCTAACGTCATAATTCTCTCTGTCATCTCTTTACTCCTCCGACGAAGATCATAGTCCGGGCACCTCTGCTTGAACAGCCCGCGCACGAACTTATAGCGCCCCGGCTCGAGCAGAGCCTCTTCGTCAATGCCTTTCGCCTGCATAGCCCGGTATTGCTCTTCCGTCACGCCAATGTGGACATCGTCTGACTTCTTCTCAGGCTTCATAATACTTTTCCTTCTCGCGCAGTTTAACTTCGCGGGCCGCGATGCGGTTTCCTCCGCTCCGTCAGGAGCGCAATGTTTATAGCTGGGAGTGCGCTGTTGTTCTTTAGCTCCGTCAGGAGCGACATCCGCCACATTTCGCTCCTGACGGAGCTTGGGAGATTGGCGCCATCGCAACCTATAAACATCACGCCCCGCTGGGGCTGGAACTTCCAAATGCGCTTTGAGAAAGTTTCATCCCGCCGACACGGTGGATTCAATCGCCTGCGCAATCTGGCGAATGGTAGCGAGACTGGCTGAAGCGTATTCTGTCGCTTCATAACGCTGAATCTGTCGTCGCGTCTCCGCTCCGGTTCAAGCCAGAAAAACAACGGTCTTCATCTTTGCTCCTTGTCTAGACGCTCAGGCCACCTTCCCCCGCGTTTGCAGGATTGGCTGCCGCCTGGCTATGCCTGTATCCCACGTCGGATTAATTCCTGTCGCGCCAACTGTCGCAGTTGCCAGCAGTCTAGCTTTTTCTCACCTATCTCCGAGCGACCACCGCAATCATCAGTTTGCCATTGGATCTGGAAAACATAAGCTAAATCAGCAACTGCAAGTAGTGTTTCAGTAGCTACTGAAGCCACTGCATCCCGAAGAATATGTTCCATTGCATGAACTGCCTTCCCTGCTATCTCAGAGTCTTTTGTAAGGTCAAGAAGAGGTTGCACGGCGCGCGCATCTCTGATCTTTCCCAACGTCTCCGCTGCACTCAACCGGACAACACTGCCTCTATCCTTGAGCGCTACAACTAACGGCTCAACTGCGGCTGCGCCCAATCGCACCGCTTCATCCCATTTCCGACCTGCAACGGCTAAGACTGCCTGCTGAGCATCATTTGCTGGTTGCCACTTCAAGAAGTGAAGCACCCCCGCTGCACACTCCCGCACCTCCAATTCACTGTCCTTGAGCGCTGCCACTAACGGCTCAATGGCGCGCGCATCTCCGATCTTTCCCAACGCTTCCGCCGCCTTCCTCCGCACGTCCCTGTTGCTGTCCTTGAGCGCAGACACTAACGGCTCAATGGCGCGCGCATCTCCGATCTTCCCCAACGCCCACGCTGCGCCCGACCGCGCGCCCCAGTCGCTGTCCTTGAGCGCTGCCACTAACGGCTCAATGGCGCGCGTATCTCCGGTCTTTCCCAACGCTTTCGCTGCCCACTCCCGCACGCCCCTGTCGCTGTCCTTGAGCGCAGACACCAATGCCTTTATCGCCAACCATCCTTTATACTCGCCTAACTTATATGCGGCGTTTTCTCTGATCTGCTTGTTTCCCGACATTTTCAATTGCCATAGTGTCCACCAAAACATACTTGCGCTCCTTCCGGCTTTCTCATCGGTTCATTGATTCAAGCCAGCCAGTCAGCCAATCGCATGCAACGCGCGACTTGGTCAGCCAATCCTTGCCAAAGTTATCAACCAACACGTAACGCGGATGGTCGCCCCACGAGCGAGCACACAGCCTATCAATCTCCGCCGCCTGCTCAATCGTCTCAGGCCGGTGCGCGTCAGGCCACCGCCGATAACAACCTTCAGCCCCAATCGCCACAGTCTGCAAATGGATCACGCCCAGGTAGCGATGGTAATGCTTTTCCCGACTCATCCCGGTCGCCGGGAAGAATTCGTCTTCATTCCAGCCATTGCGCAGCCAGTAAGCCAGCGCATCCAGCGTCCCACGATGGCAAAGCAACACCTGATGCGGATGAGCGGCTGCCGCGTAACTCTCTTCCAGCGCGATCTGTAGCTTCACCACCGCCTGTTGAAAGCTTTTCCGGCGGCCATCCAATCCGGCTTGAAACAAGAGCGGCGCGGCTTCGGGAACCAGCAGCCATCGCTCGCCGCGCGGATCGGCGGCGCGCAGTTCGCGCAGCAAAGTGGTCTTGCCGCCACACGGGCCACCGGTCAACACGATGCGTAGGTTGTCGGCCATTTGCTCGTTGTCCGGTTATTCAGGCGAATTCGAGGAAGTTTGGCGGCGCGTAAACCCGCGCTTGCGCACTAATAACGACTCAAGCAGAGCATCCCGTCGTAATCAACCAATCCCACTCTCAACCGCTGCAGCCAGCCGTAACGACCGAGGAGATTGCGATTGAAGCCGGGATCTTTTGCGAAGTAGACGATAGTGTCGAATTCCATTCCGAGCGCTTCAAGTGTAACGGAGTGGCCATACCCTTCGACGACGCCGCCCGGTGTGGAGAATCCTTGCAGATGGCCGGATTCGATGTCGAGTCCCAGCTTTTCGCCGAGCGACCTTGCGGAAAAAGCAGTTGGCCGCGCCCGAGTCAAGATGCGCTTCCGTCACCAGCGATTGTGCGCCCAAGCTCAAAGATATTGGGATAGCGATGCCGGGCCGCCCCGGATCATATTGATGGAGCAAATCGAAGTCGAGTTGGTATGTCATAGTACGGGGGTCAGCCAACCACTAAGGTAATGCTCTTCTGCTTCGGTTTCGATGTAGGCGACGAAGGGAGACTGGAAGCCGGCGAGTCTGGCCTGGTCAATCACTTCGCCTTCGTCAACGCCGTGCGCCAGCAACCGATCTCCGGCGAGCGCAACGAACTGACCGCGATACTGATCGCAGTGTTGGCTGATCCACTTTCTTTCCTCGTCGAAACTTCTCAACGGAACGAGCCGGGTTGGCGAAGCCGCAGTTCCGTTTTGCTCAGCAGATATGGGAACAGGATTGTTCGAATCATCGGTGCTTCCGCTGTCGGGATGGAGGAAGCCGACGAGTCGTTCTCTCTCCTCCGGCGTCAGCAGGGGGATTCTTTGGACAATTTTCTTGGTAAGCAACCGACGGCATATAGCTTCCTCCTTGCCTTGATCAGCTTCCGACCCAATGAAACAACATCCGCTAAGCGAATGCAACCGCGCCCGGCGGCGGATGGCCCAGCATCTGACGGATTTCCTGTTAGGTGCTCTGCACCCCGAAACTGCCCAGAACCATTCTGAGACAAGCCGCAATACACGAAGCAGGATGTTCTTGCGCAAACCACTGAATCATTCCGTTATCCCGTGAGCGGCGGCGCGCGCATCGGCGCGGCGGCGCAGTTCTAAGGCATCAAGCTCTTTGCCGGCGCTTGAGCGCGGCGACGACTAATCGGATCGCGCCGTATTCGATCCGCTCCGGCAGCTCGTCCTTGATCGGGCGCAGACCTTCGAGGCCGCAGCGTCCTGCCGCCGCCTCGATCAACGCGCGATCCGCCGAATCAACCAGATCGTCAACGTTGATCTCGCGGCCTTCTTCGACCAGCGCGGCCAGGTGTTCTTCGATGGTTCGGAGCTTGAGGTTTCGTTTCTCCGCGATCTGGCGCGGGTTCAATCCCTGACGATAAAGGTCCCAGGTCTGCTCGCGGGTCTCGCTGAAATTCGGCGGGAGCGCGATCTCTTCGTCGCTGGTGTCGGCTTCGACGGCCTCCAGATCGAGCTCGACGCGCGCCTGGTCGCGCATCACCGCGCGACCGAGCGTCGTCAGGCTGACGACCGGATACGCCCCGCCGCCCTGTTTGACGCAACCGGCGACGATCAAGGCGTTGATGAACCGCGTCAGCTCGTCCTGCGAATATTCGCCGAGCAATCCGTAGGTCGAGAGTTGGTCGAGTTCGTTGGCGGCGATGTTTTTGGCCTTCGATCCGCGAAGCACGCTGGCAACGGTTCCCTTGCCGAACTGACCTTCGAGCCGCGCCACGCAGCTCAGAATTTTTCGCGCCGCCAGATGCTCCTCATCGCTGAGCGCGCGCGGACCGGCCGGTTGAGACGCCGCTTGAGAAGCCGCAGCCGATTCGCCGCTGGCCGCCTCTGTCTTCTTCTTCTCTGCCCGCGCAACCTCGCCCCATTTCAGATTCGGCTGGCAATTCGAGCAGCGGCAATTGGCGATTGTCTTGCGGTCGCCGAAATAGCGCAGGATGAATTGGCGCAGGCACTGTTCGTGATAGGCGTAATTGAGCATCTCGCGCAGCTTGCGCCTTTCAGCCGCTTCTCTGCGCGCGAGGTCGCCCCAGTCAACCCGCAACTCTTTGACCGGCGCGTGGTCAATCAACCTGATTCCCTGCCCGCGCTCGATGTGTCCGGCTTTTTCCAGGTAGACCAGAGCCGAATTGATCGCGATCTCGTTTTTGAGGCTGAAGCGCGCGGACATCTCCTTCGTTGAAAGATGGATCGTTTCGAGCTTCAGATTGAGCAGCCCGAGATAGAGCCACTCGATCATAGATCGCGGCGGATAGCTGCCTTCGATGAAGAATTCGTGGGTGCGAGTGTCAATGTAGTTGAAGAGCAGCGTGCAGACCGACGGCAGCCCGTCGCGTCCGGCGCGCCCGACCTCCTGGTAGTAAGCCTCGATTGATCCGGGCAGGTTGTAGTGCGTGACGAAGCGCAGGTCGGATTTGTCCACGCCCATCCCGAAGGCGTTGGTGGCGACGATGACCTGCGTGTCGCCAGCCATAAAGTGATCCTGAATCCGCGCCCGCTTCGCCTCGTCGAGTCCGGCGTGATAACCCGCCGCAGTCAATCCCAGACGTTCCAACCTCCCGCTCACGGTCTCGACGGCTTTCCGAGTCGCACAGTAAACGATTCCCGACCCGTTCGAGCTTCGCGCGATCTGAAACACCCGCGTGATGCGCTCGTTGTCCGATTTGCACGGCTCGACGCGGAGCATCAGGTTGTGGCGGTCGAAGCCGGCGATGAAGCTCGCGGGGTTTTTCAATCCGAGTTGCTGGGCGATGTCCGACCTGACCTGCGGCGTGGCCGTCGCGGTGAGCGCGATAATCTGCGGACGTCCCAGAACTTGCGCCGCCTCGCGCAGCCTCACGTAGTCTGGCCGGAAATCGTGTCCCCATTGCGAAATGCAGTGCGCCTCGTCAACGGCGAAGAGCGGGATTTTGACGGGCTTCAACGCCTCGATGAAGCGCGCGTTGCGAAAGCGTTCCGGCGCGATGTAGACCATCCGATACCGTCCGCCCGCCATCGCGCGCAATCGAGCGAGTTGATCGTCGAAGCTGATCGAGCTGTTGATGAATGTAGCCGGGATGTCGCGCGCGTTGAGCGCGTCAACCTGATCCTTCATCAGCGCGATGAGCGGCGAGATGACGAGCGTGGTCCCGTCGAAGAGCAGCGCGGGCAATTGGTAGCAGAGTGATTTTCCGCCGCCGGTGGGCATCACGACGATCACGTCCTGGCCGTCGAGCACGGCTTCGATCACCTCGGCCTGGCCTTCGCGGAAGCGGCTGAAGCCAAAGTAGCGTTCGAGGGCGGTTTGTGCGTCATCGAGAGATGGCATAAATAATCAAGGCTTCGCGCGGTTTCGCAATTTAAAAAATTGACAACCCATGTAAGCGGGCGTAACATCGCCGACCAGGTGGAGGTCAACGATTATGCAAACAGATTTGATTGTCGGCGGTATCCTATTGTTGATCGGAGCAGTTTTCGTGCTCCGCTCGAAGCTTGCCCGCCTGGTTCTGATCGAATCATTCAAAAATCCTTTTAAAGCTTCACGCATCTATATCGCGCCGGACGGAGCCTGGGCGATCTTTGATGACGATACGGCTCAAGCTGAAGACAGTGGAGAGACTGAAACTGCATTTGCTCCGACACAAGAAAGAGACAAGGAGTCCAATATCTATGCCCAGGGAGGCGACTGATAACCGATGCCACGCAACACCCCTACGCGGAAAGGCAAACAAACATCACCTCAAAAACGCCAGCCAGACTCGACAACACCTTCACTGGTTGTTTCGCCCGCATTCAAACAGGTCCTTTACATCGTGACCGGGATGAGCCTGCTGTCACTGATGGCTTGTCTTTACATCGCACTTTGGTCTCCGCCTCAATCTGAGAACTTAGACAATCTCTTCAAGACTTGCGACACCTGTTGGAAGATGGGGTTCGGTTGTCTGGTCGGATTGCTCGGGGGCAAATCATCCGTCAAGCTTCCCAGATAACTAACCAACCGTTCACTTCCTTTTTGAATAACTCACCATATTCGCAAATAGCCGATACGCCCCCGGCACGCCCGCCGGAAACTGCCGGAACCACGCATAGCCGGTGAAGATGTAATTCCCCTTGCCGTACTGTGCAATCAGTTGTCCGCCTTTGAGCGGGTTGACCGGGTCGTCGGACGAGGCCAGCAGCGGCGTGTAACGCTGATCCCACTCGCTCAGGAAGTACAGCCCGCGCTCTTGCACCCATCCCTTCCAATCGTCAGCCGTGATCTTGTTCGGGAAATTGAAGAGCGGATGGTCGGGCGCGAGCACGGTTACGGCCGCGTTCTCGTCGGTCACGCGGTCGCCGCGCGCCATCCTCACCGGATAAGGCGCGAAGTTGCCATTGACGTATTCCTGCTTGTTGTACTGCACGATGAGCGTGCCGCCGTTTGCGACGTAATCGAGCAACCGCTTGTTGTTGGCCATCACGTTTTCGTTGACTTCGTAGACGCGGATGCCGAGCACGATGGTGTCGTAAACCGAAAGATCGCCCGAAGCCAGCTCGGCAGTACCGATGAGCTTGACGTTCACGCCCATCTGCCTGAGCGCTTCGGGTCCGTCGTCGCCGCTGCCCATCACGTAACCGGCTTTCAGATTGCTGGCGACCTTCACGTCGAAGACCTCGGTCTTCGCCACGGCGGGGTGATAGATGAAATGCGTTTCGATGTGTGGATACGAAATGACCGAATAGCCATTGGCGTATTCACGACCGCCGGCTTCGGCGACGGCTTTCAGATCGAACGCGCCGATGGCTCCTGCGGGCGGCGTGACTTTGAACGTCCGCGCGGTCTTTTCGTTCTGGCGGGTGAAAGCCAGCGGACGGTCGTCGGCCTCGATCTTCCAACCTTGCGGCGCGATGAGCTTGACCGAGCCGCTGGTCGAGCGCCGCGCATTGTGAGTGATCTCGACCGAAATCTCGCGCGTGCGATCTGCTCCGCCTGAAGGAATGACGAGCAGCGAAGGATGCACGGTCAGCGTCAACGCCGGAGCGACCTTCAGCTCGCGGCGGATTTCGCCGAAGGTCTGCTCGGCGAAGCGATATTCGACCGGCTGATTGATGACCACGCGCTCGCCGCTCAAAGTCAATTCGACCCGCGCGTGGGCGATTGCCGGCGCGAAGGGCAGATTGCGCGGCATCGAATCGTCCCAATCGAACTGGTCTTTCGTGCGCGGTTTGGCGAGCCAGTATGGTTGAGCCGGCTGTTCGTTGCCGGGGACTGTGGCGCGGAAACGCGCGACGATGTCGGCCCTCTCGCGCCCACGACCGAACGCCTGGGCGCCGGAAGGCTGCTCTTGCTGGGCCTGCGCCGATTCGACGCGCCATCCGGCGGGCGCGATGAGCTTGATGTCCGGCGCAGCCGCAGCCGCTCCATTCTCGCCCGAAGCCAGCCGGCCGAGGAACACATTCGCCGAAACTTCGACCGCTTCACCAGGCGTGACGATTTCGGCGCTGCTCAATGCGTCAACGATCACGCCGTGCGATTTGACCAGCGCGTCGTTGAACTCCTGCTCCTTGCGCGCGAGCATTCCATCAACCGTCGCCTTCGAGACGGGATCGAGATTGCCGGGCGTTGCGCGCAACGCCCGAACCTCGCGCAACCCGGCGGCCAGTTGCGGCGCGATTGCATCCGGCTGTTCGATTCGGAACTCGGCCAACGCCTTCGCCGCAAGCTCTTTGATCCTGGTCAAAGCGGGCAGCATCCGCTCGCCTTCGTTGCCTGCGAACTTCGCGATGCCTGCGATGCTCACGTCAATGCCGGTGAACAATGATTTCTCGACGTCGGGCGCTTGCACTGCGGATTGCAATCGCGGGAACGCGCGCGGCTGCGACCCGCGAGCCTGAATCATCCCGAAATCCTGCGAGCGATGGCGGCTGCGCCCGTCAGCGGCCAATTCAGCATACGAACGTCCGAGCACCGGATCGTAGACGCCGACATCGAATTCGGCGCGCGGCCCCGAACCAGCCGGTCCGAACCGCCGACCGTAAACCTTCAACACCTGCCACGGCTGCAAACCTTCTTGGCCGATCTGTTCGGGAAAGCGAGCGGGATCGGCGGCGGCCTTGATCGCTTCGGGCGTCAGCATTCCCGCGACCTGATGTTGGCCGTGCCCATCGCCCGTCGTGCCGCTGAAGCCGCTGACGACCACCAGCGGTCGCATCATTCGGATCACGCGCACCATATCGCCCAGGACTTCTTCGCGGTTCCATTTTTGCAGCGTCTCTTCCGCCGAGCGTGTGAAACCGAAATCCATGGCGCGGGTGAAGTATTGCTCCGCGCCGTCGAGCTTGCGCGCGGCCAATAACTCTTCGGTGCGAATCACACCCAGACCTTCCCACAATTCCGGCCCGATGCCGTTCTGCCCGCCGTCACCGCGCGTCAGCGAGAGATAGGCCGCCCGCGCGCCTTGCCCGCGCGAAAGGTAGGCCAGCAACTCTGTGCTTTCATCGTCCGGGTGCGCGGCGGTGTGCAGGACGCTGGCGATGGTTTGTAGACGACGTAACGTCAACGCCAATCCGCTTGCGCCGCGATCTTCGGGCGCAGGGCGCGTGTCGGCGGAGATCACGTTGAGAATGATTGGCGAAACAAGAGAGAAAGCGAGAAGGATCGCAAGTAAACGTTTCATTGCCTTTCCCCGGGTGAAGATTGAGTGGGAATGCTGATTCGGTTAATTTGCCGCGGCGATTTTCTGCCACGTGGAGTCTGATCAAAATCTTTATCGAAACTGGCCAGCGTCAGGTTATTGCTCTCAGCTACGACATATTGATATGCATCATCGAAATCCAGCGATAGAAGTTGCGCCACATCAGGCACCCTCGCCAAATCAGCTGTGGACAAGGTCAGAACACCGACGCGCCCTGAAGAGATCATATCTCTGAGAAAAAGCGGCCAACGCCCGGCCAGCCCGTGTCTCATCATCAGGATGCCAATCGAATGCAGGCTGAAGATGGAAATAAAACGCTCATGTACAGGATTGGCCAACAGTTTTTTGGCCTCTGTCGCCTGGCGCTGATTGAAGATAATCTCAAGGAAAACGTTGGTGTCTATCAGCAGCTTCATTTTAGATCAAGCTCCTGTTCGACACGCCACAATGTTGCCATATGCTGCAACTCAACGGAGGTGAGCGCCATCGGCTCATCCTCCGGCTTACCAGCCCAATCAAAAGCTGGCTCGTCAACCGCCTGCGCTTGATCTTCACCAAGTAAAGAATTGGCAATATCGGCTAACTCAGCTTGTTTCTGCGGCGAAAGTTTTTGCGCTCTTTCCTGAATCACAGCTAGCATTGAACCCATAACTTAACTCTCCTTTCGATCAATCAAACTGATCAACATTCCGACAACCACGACCACCACACAACCAACCACGTTATACCACAGGAAACTGATCTTCGTGTAATTGCCGACCACCGCCACCGAAGCGATTCCCGCCAGCAATCCGAAGAACGCTCCATTGCTCGTCGCCCGCTTCGTCCCAATCGCCAAAACGAAGACGCCGAGCAGCGAGCCGTAAAAATACGACCCGAATTTGTTGACCACTTCGATCAACGACCCCAGCTTGGTCGCGTTCAACGCCACGATGCAGGCGAAGACGCCCCAGAAACCGGTGGCCAGTTTCGAGATTATCAGGTAGTGCGCATCCGGCGCTTCCTGGCGAAAATGCCGCCGATAGAAATCCATCACTGTCGCGGTCGAAAGCGCGGCCAGTTCGGCAGAGATCGTGGACATCGCCGCGGCAAAGATCGCCGCGATGATCAAACCCGCCACGCCGATCGGAGCATAAGTCGTGATGAACGACGGAAAGACGTAGTTGGTGTCGTCGAATTTCTCGCTCCCGGTCTCTTTTTTGAACAAGGTGATCGCGCGGTCGCGGATGCCGTCCATCTCTTTGTTCGCCGCTACGAAGCTCTGACGCGCGGCGTCGGCAAGGTTGTTTTGTCCATCAGCAGCGGCAAAAGCGACCGCCGCTTGCTGCCGCGAGCTGAAGGCCTGCGCGTATTCGGCGTTCAGCCTCTGATACTCTGCGCTCCGCTCGATCTTCGCGCGGTCATCGGCTTTGAAGATCATCGGCGGCTGATGGAACTGATAAAACACGAAGACCATCACGCCGATGAACAGGATCAGAACCTGCATCGGGATTTTGACGAACGCGCTCATCAGCAGCGACGTGCGGCCCTCGGAGACCGAGCGCGCGGTCAGAAACCGTTGTACCTGGCTCTGGTCGCAGCCGAAATAGGCCAGCGCCAGAAACATTCCGCCGATCAGCCCCGACCACAGCGTGTATTTTTCATTTAAGTTGAAGCTCGGATCAACCGTCTTCATCCGCCCGACCGATCCCGCCAACTGAACCGCCTCGCCGACCGAAACGCCTGGCGGAAACTGGCCGATGATCACAAACAGCACGACGAACAAGCCGACGAAGATGAGGATCATCTGCTTCACGTCGGTCCAGGTCACCGCCTGCACGCCGCCGAACATCGTGTAGAGCGTGGTCGAAAGCCCCATCACCAGAATCGTCGTCCATTCATTCCAGCCGAGCACGATTGAGAGCACAACCGATGGCGCCGCGATCACCACGCCGCACGACAGCGCGCGTTGAACCAGAAAACAGAAGCTCGCCAGCGACCGCGTCTTCGCGTCGAATCGCCGTTCGAGATATTCGTAAGCCGTGTAAACCCTCGCGCGATAAAAAAACGGCACGACCGTCATGCAGAGAATGATCATTGCGAACGGCAATCCGAAGTAGAACTGGATGAACCGCATCCCGTCGGCGTAAGCCTGCCCGGTTGTGCTGACCAGCGTGATGGCCGAAAGCTGCGTCGCCATCACCGACAACCCGACGGCCCACCACGGCAGGCTGCGGTGAGCCAGAAAATATCCCTCGACCTCGTTGCTCTTCTTCGTCAGCCGCAAGCCATCGTAGGTGATGTAGATCAGATAAGTTGCGACAATCGCCCAATCGAGCCAGTGCATTTCGGTGATCCTCTGGTTATTGAAACATCCGTGAGAAGGCCCACAGGCCGATGATCAAAATGATGGTGTAGACAATGACAGTGATGTAGACGCGATTCCAGTGCGGGTACTCACGCTCGTTTTGTTTGTCTTCATTCATCCCATTCTCCGCTTTCCGTTTGTTCCGTTATCTCCGTTTGTTCCGTATTCTCTATCCCGTCAACTTCGATAACACTCTTTCGTGCAAGACCGGCACGTAATCCAACTGCTCCGGCCTCATCAACACGCTGCGAAAGACAGTCATCACCGGCTCGTCCCAAATCAAATCCGAATGCCCAACCAGCAACTGCGGCTTCGCATTGAACTTCGCCAGATAGATCGGATGCTCAGCGTCGTTCATCAACGCTTCAAAGACCCGATGGGTGAGCGCGCTGATCTCCGACGCGCGCAACCCGTTCTTCACGGCGTAAAAATTGATGATGTCGAGCGAGGGTTGAAGCACAAGTCGCAACTGATCGCTCTCTTCAATCAGCTTCGCCCACGCCAGCGCGGCCTTCCGCGTCTTTCGCAACACCGCTCCCAACCCGACTTCCGATTCGAGCGGGAAGCATTTCAACGTCGCCCACAACGCCGCAGCCGCTGCTCCGGCGCGCGAGCATTCCAGGCTGATCTCGCCCAGATGCAGCTCGTTCGAGGTGAAATAGGTGTACGGCGAATCGTGTTTGTAGAAACGCCCGACCGCCGGATCGCGGAAGATCACCGAGCCGCAGCCGTAAGGCTGCAAGCCGTGTTTGTGCGGATCAACGACCACACTGTCCGTACTTGCGATTGCGCGGTAGGCTGCACCTGCGCCTTCGCCGAGCGTTTCATCATCGTCAGCCAACAACTTGAAGAAGCCGCCGTAAGCCGCGTCAACGTGGAGGCGGAAATCGAATTCGCGCCGAAGCTCCAACGCCTGATCAATCGGGTCAACCGCACCGAGCGCCGTCGTGCCCGCAGTCATCACCACCGTGCCGATCCGGTCAGTCTTCAACTTCTCGCGCAGATCGTCCAAATCCATCCGCCCGCGATCGTCAACGGCGACCTCGACCGTCTTCGCGCCGATCACTTCGCACATCCGCCCGTGCGTGTAATGCGCTTCGGTTGAAAACGCGACCGCTTTGTCAGGATGCAATGAACGCACGACCCACAAAGCTTCCAGATTCGCAATCGTCCCGCTCGAAGTCAGATGGCCGAGATAACTCTCGTAACCGAACATCCGCGCCATCTCGGCCACGACCTCCGTCTCCATCTTCGCCGTCGCCGGGCCGCCGTCCAGCGCGTGGTTGTTCGGGTTGATCTGCTGCGCGATGAAGTATGCCACCGACGCAATCGGGTGCGGCGGCTTCAACATCTGTCCGGCGTAGCTCGGATGGAAGAACGGATAGTTGTCGCGCAACCGCTCGATCAATTCATCCAGCGCTTCGCGCGCCTTGCCGGGGGGCAAGCGCAAAGTCTCGTCCAGGTCGTAAGCGTGCCAGCGCGAGATCATCGCCGCGAATTGCTCCAGCGATTCTGGCAGCAATTCAAGAATTGCTGAGGCGGACGGCGCAAGGTGAAGCGCCCCGCGTTCTTTCGTGTCTTCTTTCATTGGTTCAAACCAGTCCGGATTGCAGGTATTTCAAAACTCTGTGGACTTCCGCTTCGATCTCGCGCGCTTCGATCTCGAACGGGATGTGGCGGTAAGCCTTCAAGTGGTTCATCCCGCGCAGCCGGTTCTTGAAATAGGCCGCCAGGTAGCGCGCGCGAAAGCGCCACGTGCCGTGTTGGTGGTACTGCCGGCAATGCGCGACCTCGTGCGCGATCAAGGTCAGCCCCTCGATCGTGTCCACGCGATAAGCGCCGGGCGCGAGATAGACGTTGTTGCGGTCGGCGTATCCGACCGGGTCGCCGATGACATAACGCGGAATGCCTTCGTAGACGCGAACGCGGCTCAGATCGAAACCGGAAAAGAACGGCGCGAGCAGTTGCACGACCTCTTCCGGCAGCTTTGCAGGTTCACGCTTCATTGTTCGACGCCCACACCAATCCGCATCGCGCGCGCGAGCATCCCGGCGAAGAATTCGACCAGCGGCTGGGTGAGCATTCTGAAAGCCGCTTCCAGCGCGTGCGCATAACGCGCCAGCGTCGTCTCATCGGCGAAGATGACCAGCGGCGGCAGCCCTTCGCGCTCGGTATAGAAGCTCGCCGCCAGCAACGCCGTCGTCTCAGTCTCCGCCGGAAAAGGATGAAGATCGAGCAGTCGCAGATAAACCACCGCCGCGCGCTCGACCGGATGCAAATCTTTGAAGCTTTCGGTGCTGAACCAATCGAAGGCGCTGTCGAGCATTCGCGGCAGCAGCACAGCGGGCGTCGGATCGTGCATCGCGTTGATCGGCAGCGGCTCGGTCTTTCGCAAAACGTCTTCGCCTGCCGATGCGCCGACCAGCGCGCGATGAAGATCGAGCAAACGTTCGACGCTGAGCCGTGCTTCAGGCGCCGCAGCCCACGACGAAACCAGGTTCGCCGCCTCGAACAACCTTCGCTCGTCAATTCCCCGCCCCGCGCGTCGCAGCGTCTGCTCGACCTGCTGATGGCGCACCCGCGCTTCGATCTGCCGGCGCGAATCGTCCGACCCGCGCGCCTGCGCCCACGCTTCTTGTTCGCGCGCCAGCGAAGAGGCCCACGACGCCGAAGATTTCAGATTGTCGCTAAAGATCGGTAAATTCATAGATGATGACGAAGGGTTGCGGATTTGCCTGCCGCTGATCGGCGTCGCTATAATGCCCGCTCGATTTCCGGTCATGCAAGCGACAATCAACCAAAAGACCGAACAACCGCAGAGACGACGCCGTTATTCTCGATCTCGGACGATCCACTGCTGTTGCGCGAGATATTCAAATCAACTGTTTAACTTTCAACTGTAATCTATGTCACTCAATCTCAACGGTATCATTGCCGCATTGCCTACGCCGTTCGGCTACGACGGCGAAATTGATCACGAAAAATTGAAAGACAACGTCGCCCATTGGAATCGGACCGATCTGACGGCTTACCTGATCCTGGGTTCGACCGGCGAGTTCCCGCATCTGACGACGGATGAGAAGCTGGCGGTGATCGAAACCGTGCGCGGCGCGATGTCGCCCGAAAAGCTGCTGCTGGTGGGCACTGGCGAGCTGTCAACGCGGCAGACCATCGAGATGACGCGCCGCGCACACGAGCTGGGCGCGGACGGCGGAGTGGTGATCACGCCGTTCTACTACAAGAAAGTTTTGCAGGATGAGCATCACGAGGCGCATTACCAGCGCATCGCCGACAATTCGCCGATGCCGATCGTGATTTACCTGATCCCGCAATTCGCCGGCGTCTACCTGATGCAGGAGACGGTCGCGCGATTAGCCGAACATCCGAACATCATCGGATTGAAAGAAAGCTCCGGCGATCTTGCGGCGCTGAAAGAGATGTTCCGCGAATTGCGAACCGGCGATTTCAGCGTGCTGGTCGGCTCGCCCGCGATTCTCTGCGAGGCGCTGGAAGCGGGATGCGCCGGCGCGGTGCTGGCCGTGAGCGCATTTGCTCCGAACACCGCCTGCGAGATCGAGCGCGCTTATCGCCACGGCAACTACGAACGCGCCGATGAATTGCAGAAACGATTGGCTGCGCTGGCGCGCGTGACGGCGGCGAGCGGCATCGGGCATTTGAAGGCGGCGATGGACCTGGTCGGGCTGTACGGATTCCTGCCGCGCTCGCCAATGCCCGTGCCGACGGACGAAGAGCGCGCCGAGATCGAGAAGGCAATCGAAGAGAGCGGTTTGTTCGAGCAGAGCGAAGACGGGCGATGGCGGGAGAAAGAGCAAACCGCCCAACCGGAATTCGCTGATTGAAATACGACCTTGAAATAGCCGAAGGAGAGAGGGATAAGAATGACCAACAACTCGATCAGCTTCAGTCGAATTCCACGCACGTCTCGGCTCTTCAACGATTTTCTCTACCACTTCGACCGCGTCTCGCGTTTCTATCAATCCGAAGGGCTCGACGTCGCTGCGCTCGTTCCGCGCGCGCAGAAAGTCACGGCGCAGACTTTCTCGCGCGACGCCGTGGCTGAAGTTCTCGTCGAACAAAACCGCCAGGCGGGCGCAGGCAATCTGACCTTCGCCAACCTCGAACGGCTGCGGCAGAAAGATTCCGTCGCCGTCATCACGGGACAGCAGGCCGGGCTTTTCACCGGCCCGCTCTACACGATCTTCAAGGCTCTGACTGCGATCAAGCTGGCCGAACATCTTCGCGCCGAAGGAGTCAACGCCGTGCCGATGTTCTGGATCGCCGCCGAAGATCACGACTTCGAGGAAGTCAATCACACCCGATTGGTCAACCGCGAAGGCCGGCTGGTCACCATCACCTACACCGCCTGCTCGCCGAAAGAAGGCAAACCCGTGGGGCACGTCGAACTGTGCGAAGAGATTTCGAGCAACATTGACGAGCTGATCGCCGCGCTGCCCGAATCGGAATTTATGCCGCGTCTGGTTGAAGACCTGCGCGATTCGTACCCGGCGGGCGCCAGTTTCGCCGAAGCCTTCGGCAAGCTGATGATGCGATTGTTCGGCAAATTCGGCGTGGTGCTGATCAATCCGCTCGATGACCGCTTGAAACAGGTCGCGGGAGAAATCTATACCCGCGCAATGTCGCGCCTGCCGGAATTCGCCTCGCGGCTGGTCAATGAAAGCGCGGCCCTGGAAGCGTCGGGTTACCACGCGCAGGTCTACACCAGCCCCGAAGCCGTGCCCCTGTTTATGCTCGACGAAGGCCGCCGCACGGCCATGGTGCGGCGCGACGACGGGCGCTTCTATCTGAAAAACGGCGAGAAGAGCTTCGGCGCGGATGAATTGCTCGAGTCGGTCGCGCGCTGTCCGAACTGTTTCAGCCCGAACGTGACGCTGCGCCCGATTGTCCAGGATTTTCTGCTGCCGACCGTCGCTTACATCGGCGGCCCCGCCGAGATCGCCTATTTCGCGCAACTGCGTCCGAACTACTCGTTGCTCGATCGCGTTGATCCCGTCGTGCTGCCGCGCGCCAGCTTCACGCTCATCGAAAAACGCCACGCCAAGACGATGTCGAAACACAGCATCGGCTTCACCGATCTCTTCGACGGCCAGGAAGAGGTGATGAAGAAGGTGATCGAGCGCGGCCTCGATCAAAACACGGCCATGATTTTTGATGAGACGGAAAAAGCGTTCAACCAGCAACTGGAGAAACTGCGTGAGTCACTGACCGCAGTTGATCCGACACTGGCCGAGGCATTGAAAGGCGGGCGCGAAAAGATTTTCTACCAACTCCACAACCTCCGCACGCGCTTCGTTCACAACCGCGGCAGACGGGACGAAACGACCAAACAGCAGATCGAGCGGTTGTTCGCCGTGCTCTACCCGAACAAAAACCTGCAGGAGCGCGAGATCAACGTCGCATATTTCCTGGCTCGTTACGGATACGAATTGATTGATCGGCTTTATGAAGAGGTCGAGATAGGCTCGCACGATCACAAACTGATTTACCTCTGAAACCGTCCCGCAAAAAAATTCTGGCTGTAAATGAGCGTGGCGCAAGCTGCCAGCTTGCGCCACGTCTCGCTTGCTCCTAAATGTCGAGGTTTTTCACATCGAGCGCATTGTCTTCGATGAATTTCCTTCTGGGTTCGACCTGATCACCCATCAAGACGGTGAAGATCTCGTCCGTTTCGACCGCGTCGTCAATGCGGACTTGCAGCAGCGTGCGTTTTTCGGGGTCCATCGTCGTCTCCCACAACTGCTCGGGGTTCATTTCGCCCAAACCTTTGTAACGCTGGATGTGCAGGTCTTTCTTCGCCGCCGCCAGAATATGGTTGAGCATATCGTCGCGCGATTCGACCTCAGTCTCCGCGTTGCCCTCCTTGATGATGAACGGCGGCTGGCTGAGCTGCACGAACGATTTGTACAGATCAACCGCGCGCTGGAATTCGACGTGCGTGGCCAACTCCCAATCAATCAGCACACTCGATCCGTTGCCCGCATTTTTGACCTCGATCTCCGAAAGCCCATGTTCTTCATCGGAAATCAAATCGGTCTTGTAACCGGCCTCCGCCAGCGCGGCTTCGACTTTGCCCAGCAGGTTCTCGTCGGCGAATACGTCGTGCAGCTTGCGACTCGCTTTCTGCATCAGGCCTTTGCGACCGCCAAGCGATTCCAGCACCGTGTCCACGACCCGGCGGTCGTGCAGACGGCGTTCGAGCTTGCCGTAGTAGGTGTTGAACTCGATCAGTTTCTCGAGCAACGCCGAGAGGTCTTTGCCTTCGATTGTCTCGCCGGTCTTCTTGACTCTGACCGAAACCTCTTCGGTCGCCTTGCGCATCAGGAAGCGGTTCATCTCACGGTCGTCTTTGATGTATCGCTCGGTCTTGCCTTTCTTGATTTTGTACAAGGGCGGTTGGGCGATGTAGACGTAGCTGCGGAGATCGGTCTCCGTTTCGCCGTTTTCGTTCTTCCGTTCGACTCTGTGTTCGAGCAACTGCGGCATCTGGCGATAGAAAAACGTCAGCAGCAGGGTGCGGATGTGGCTTCCATCGACATCCGCGTCAGTATTCGCGGCTGCGAGGCCACCTATGCCACATACAAAATTCTCGTCATCCTGAACCGAGAAATCGTAGACATACTCGCCTATCGGCGCAACTTCCTCAGCCGATGCTACCCTGAGGCCAATCAGGTCGTCGCTGATTGGGATATAAGGACGCCAATGATCTGAGCGATTCGCCAGATTCCTCTCCAGCCTCGGCGCCAAATGATGTCGCTGCCAGATTCGACGACAACTCTCAATCTGCTCTTTACTGCCAATTTGAATGCAGTAGGCAAAATGCCGCGTTTGAACGCGCGCTTCAGGCCGATTGCCAGATCGTCTGTTGGAGACAGAGGCAATGATCCCTGACTGCCCAAGCAGGTAGAGCAGCCCATCTTTGAGTTGCGGAGAGGTTGTTGACAGAATAACTCGGTCTGTGCCCACAGACCCATCACCCAAGAGGAATCCCTCAAGAAAAGCGATTTGCAATTCTTCTGGCAGGCTGAAAACGATGTCTGGCACTTTCTTCTCGTGCGACCAGCCACCTAGACCCCACGCGCGAATCAAACGCGCCGCCGCGACGCTATGAAAGTAAAGCTTAACGCCAGGGTACCTCGGATCAGGATGACGACGCGGCGTCTCACCAAAGACAGCTTCGACAGCAGCAATAAGTTCAGGGATAAACGGCTCATCTTTGGGGCCAAGACTGAGGCTGACTTGATGCGAGCTCAAGCTGCCTTCCGCGACATACCAGCCCAGGAACCACATCAGTTCGCACGTGATCGGCAGGTAACGCGCGAACGCTTTGTCGTGATACGCCTGCGGCACAATCTCGACATCTGCGCCGAGTTGCGCCAATTCTCCTGGTGTGAAATCCGTCAGTGGCTTGTAGGCGCTGACCTCTCGCCATCGCGCGTGCTTGCTCGAATCATCCTGTTCGATCAACGCCTCAATTTTCGAAGGCGCAACATCGTATTCAAGTTCATCCTCCCAACCAATGACCCGCAGATAGCCTTTGAAATGCGATTCAATCGGGCGATTTACGCCGCGTTCCCAGTGACTGACGGTGATCGGTTGTTTGACGCCGAGCGTTGTGGCGACCTGCTTCTGGGTCATGCCTGCAGCATGACGCTGCGCGATCAGTTTCTCCCACTGCTCAGGCCCGAGTTCGATGCGCGCTTCGCCCCACAATTCGGGACGTTTGACTTTCGCCATCACGCGCCTCGCGGCGATCCGCCGCACGTCTTCACCCTTGACGTAAAGCGCATCGGTCAGTCCCGCGTTGTAGAGAGTCGTAAGCAGATCAATCTGCGTTGGGCTGATGGCAGGGCGCGGCAAACGACGCGTTGCGACGAGCAGATCGCCAGGCTTCACCTCGTTGCCCTTCTTCAATTTCACTTCGCCGTCTTCAAAGACGAACACGCTGTGTGAAGCAGTGACTTTGACCGAGCGGTTGTAACGCGTCGTGATCTTATACATCGCTTCATCGTGATCGTGACGAATCACGGCCTTCAGCGGGCGGAAGCGTGTCGCGCGCGTCGCCGGATCAAAGCTGATCACGCCATAGCGGCTGGCGATGCGCCGCCCGTCGAAGCAATCGTCAATGAACTCGCCGATCTTGACCAACTCTGTGGCGTCGTCCTCATCAATGACCAGAGTTGGCTCATCGCCCGCGACGCTCATCAGGATGACCTTGTGGTAGCGCAGCTTCTCAACATCGAAATCGGTCTTGCCGATGCCGGTGCCGAGCGCCGTGATCAACGTTTTGATCTCGCTGTGCGAAAGCATCTTGTCGAAGCGCGCCTTTTCGACGTTGAGGATTTTGCCTTTGAGCGGCAGGATCGCTTGCGTGCGGCGGTCTCTTCCCTGCTTCGCGCTTCCGCCCGCGGAATCTCCTTCGACGATGTACAGCTCGCACACCGCCGGGTCTTTCTCCGAACAATCGGCCAGCTTGCCTGGCAGGTTCATCGAATTGAGCGCGCCTTTGCGCACGATCTCGCGCGCCTTTCTTGCGGCTTCGCGCGCGCGCGCAGCCTCGACTGCTTTGCCGACGACCTGCTTGGCCACCGGCGGATGCTCTTCAAAATAGGCGCTGAGCTTCTCGTAGAAGAACGAGGTCACTGGCCCCTGCACGTCTGAATTCAATTTGCTTTTGGTCTGTCCCTCGAATTGCGGCTGCGGCAATTTGACCGCAATGACCGCCACCAGTCCCTCGCGCGCGTCGTCGCCCGTCAACTGTCCCTTGAAGTCTTTGATCAAACCGGAAGACTGCGCGTATTTGTTGATCGCTTTCGAGAGCGCCGAGCGGAAGCCCGACAGATGCGCGCCGCCGTCAATCGTGTTGATGTTGTTGGCGAACGAGAAGACCTTCTCATCGTAGCCGTCGTTGTACTGCATGGCGATCTCGATGGTCAGGTTGTCTTCCTCCGAGGGGAGCTTCTCGAAATAGATCGGCTTGGAATGGAGCACGTTCTTGTTTTTGTTCAGGTGCTTGACGAATTCGGCGATGCCGCCTTCGTACAAAAACTCGTGCTTCTTCTCGGTCTCCGAACGTTCGTCGGTGATGGTGATCTTGACGCCTTTATTCAGGAACGCTTTCTCGCGCAACCGCTCGGACAATTTGTCGAAGCTGAACTCGGCGGTCGTGAAGATTTCCGAGTCGGGTTTGAATGTGATCCTGGTGCCGTGGCGTTTCGACGTGCCGGTCTTCTTCAACTTATCAGCCGGAATGCCGCGTTTGTATTCCTGCTCGTACACGCCGCCATCGCGGCGGATCTCCATCCGCAGCCATTCCGAAAGGAAGTTGACGACCGAAGCGCCGACGCCGTGCAACCCGCCGGAGACTTTGTATGCGTTGCTGTCGAATTTACCGCCCGCGTGCAGCAGGGTCATGACAACTTCCGCCGCAGGACGTTTCTCGGTTGGATGGATGTCAACGGGAATGCCGCGACCGTTGTCTTCAACGGTAACCGAATTATCGAGGTGGATGCTGACATCCACTTTGTCACAGAAGCCCGCCAGCGATTCGTCAATGGCGTTGTCCACAATCTCAAAAACCAGGTGATGCAGCCCGTACTCGCGGTTGTCGCCGATGTACATCGCGGGTCGCAACCGCACGGCTTCGCGGCCTTCAAGCACGGTGATCTGTTCGGCGCCGTAACCTTTCGATCCGTTGCTCCCGGTAGTTTCGATCTCTTCTGTCTTCTGATTCTTCTTCTCTTTTGCCTTCATAAACTCTCTTTCACACTTAAAACGGCGCGCGATGTTTCTCGTCATCGCTTGCCTGAGCCGGTTCGACCGGTTCAACTTCCTGCCCGATTTCGTTCTTCGAACTGTCGTCAGCGATCCCTTCGTCAATCGCGCGACCGGACTCGATTAAAAGCGTCTTGGCGCGGTGACGGTAACGGTCGGCGATGGTTCGTTTGGAGGTCGAAACGATGGTTTGTGGGCGACCATCGAGGTAGTCGAGCAGAATCTCGATTCGCGTGCGGTCCAGTTCGGCATCAATGTCATCTACCAGAAAAATCGGGTACTCTTCAAAACACTGATGATACACGCTAATTTGAGCTAAATCAAGGATTAGCAAGGAGCTACGCTGCTCTCCGGAGCTGCCGAAACGGGCTATTTCGTAGCCGTCGGAGAGGATTTCCAGGTCGTCTCGATGCGGCCCGACGAGCGAATATCCGGCGGCGATCTCGTTCTTCAATCTCAGGTTCAATCGCTCGCGCAACAGATTGGCGTAATCGTTCAAATCGCCTTTGCCTTCGAGCGAGGATTTGTAGCGGATCGTGATCTGCTCGGCTTGAAACAGTTCGGGATTGAGATGCGCGCGCAATCGCTCGACGTAATTGACGCGCGCCTGGTGAATCTCCGCGCCGAGCGCAACGATCTGATCGTTCCAGGGTTGGATCAAATCAAAATATTTCGTCGGGTCTTCAGCCTCCGAAGCCTCGCGCAGCAGCGCATTCTTCTGCTTCAACACGCGGTTGTACTCGTTGAGCGTGCCCAGGTAGGAAGGCAGGGTGAAGAAGACCCCGCGATCCAGAAACCGTCGCCGCGCTTCCGGCGCGCCGCGCACGATCTGTATCTCGTCCGACGTGAACGCAATCGCGTCGAGATTGCCCAGATAACGCGCCACGGCTTCCCGTTTGCCGTTGACGAAAGTCTGCTTGGTCGTGTCGGTGATGAGCAGTTGCAGGTCCTTGGTCAGATTGCCGCGCGCGACCGCGCCACGCAGGATGGCCTCTTTGGCGTCGTGCGCGATGACTTCCTTCGGATGAGCGGTGCGGAACGATTTGGTCGTGGCCAGCAAGTAGATGGCTTCGAGCCAGTTGGTCTTGCCCTGCGCGTTTGCGCCGTAGATGACGTTGAGTCCCGGAGAAAATTCGGCTGTTTCGATAAGGTTGCGGAAGTTTGTGGCTTCAATACGCTGAAGGTGCATAACGGGATTCTATCACACCACGCTTGATCCTCTTTCAGATCACTTCAAGCGGCGACATCTGCGTCTTGGCACATCCGCAAGCGAAATGCGTCCCCTTAGGCTTCTGCGCCAATCCTCCACAGCGCGGGCACGCCAGCGTCGTCGCCAGCCTCGCCACGCTCTGTGCAAACAGCTTCACGTCGCCGTCGGCCACCTCGGCGCCCTTCAAGCTGAAGTGCGCGCCGACCTGATCGCGAATCCAGGTCAATTCGGTGATGGCGTTGAACAGCGGCAGCAGCGCGATCTCTTCAATCTTCGCCTCGTCATCTTCCGCGGGACGGCGGATGACCAACTGCTTCGCCAGCCTCTTCACGCCGTTGCACAGATCGCCCAGCGTGTAATTGCCTCCGCGCCGTCGCGGCAGCGGGCATTCGTAAACTTGCGTCAACCAATCCAGCAGCGACTCGGCCAACACGCCAGCCTTGCTCGCCACCACCTGCCGGTCGAACGGCGAGGCTTCCAGATATTCGACCAGAGCCTGGACGTTGACGCTGGTTTTGCCCGAGCGGATGCCGCCATCGCGCGTCCAGCTCTGCAATTCGACAAACGAGGTCTTGTCGTGCGGAATCTGCTGCGAGGCGTAACGGTCGCGCCACTGGCGGCTGTGTGTGGTGACGATCACCTGGTTGAAGTTGTCGCACTCGGCGAGCAACAGGTCGAGGATGCGCGTGAAATGTGAGCTGTCCACCGAAGTGAAGACATCGTCAAGCACGACCACGGCGTCGCCACCTGAAGAGAGTTTGGCGATGGCCAGCCACAAACAAAACCCCAGCGTGTCCAGATGCGACTCGCTGAAATAAGCCTGCGGCACAACATCGCTGACGCCCTCGAAGCTGCAAATCTGAAGCAGCGAGCCTTTGCGGTTTTCGTCGAGCAGAAGCTGGTTAAGACCCAACGGTTCGTCGGGATGGATCAGGGCGTAAAGCCGGTTGGTTTCATCTCGGACTTCGGCCAGCACGCGCTGAATGAAAGCGATGCGCTCGCCCTGAACGATTTGCAGCGCGTGCTCCAGCCCTAGTCGCAACGTCTCGGCTTCGCGCAATTCTTCTTCGGATTCGACGATGCGGCGATAGAACTGATTGATCGAGTTGAACTGGTTGACGGCCTTCTGAGCTTCGTCGCGCCGGGCGATAAGCGCGTCGCGGGTCACGGAAACATCTTCGATCAATTTCGCCAGGCTCGCTTCGTCAAGTGGCGACACGGCAGGCAACGAATCATCGGCGTCGCTGATCGCTTCGGCCAATGAACGCGCGGCTTCGAGCATCTTCCGGCGATCACGTTCGGCGATGGCCACGGCGTTTTGATAAGTTTTGTTCGCGGCTTCGATCCTGTCGCGCAACTCTCCGAGCGCGGTCATCGCGTTCAAACGTTCGTCAATCCTCTGTCGCAAATCTTCGGCGGCGACCGGCTGCTCGCACACGGGACAGGCTGCGGCGTCGGGCGATTCCGCCAGATAGCCGCGAGCGTCGCGCAACAACGCGATCAATTGCAAAGCCTCGTTCGCGCCCACGCCAGCCGCAGTGTCCGCGGCGCTCTCGGCTTCGGCGACCTGCGTCTTCCTCTGCGCGACGTCGGTCTCGGCGCGGCGCAGACTGTCGCGGGCTTGCGTGGCCTGATCGAGCCGGTCAATCAAATCCTGCAACCGCTCGAGCCTGGCGCGCGTTTCGCCGGGGTCGGCAGCCGACGCTTCAGCGGCCCAAACCAATGCGTTCTGTTCAGGCGCGCCGGGCCTCCCTTCATCCATCCAGAATTGTTCCAGCTCGGTCTCGGCTTCGACCTTTGCGCGCGATTTTTCGTCGAGCGTGCGCGCCTGATCGCGCACGGCGTCGCGCAACGCCTGCTCGCTCGTCTCCACGCCTTCGACGTCAATGAATTTCTGCAACTGCTTGTAGCGTTCCGCAGGCGAGGCGTCTATCAAGCTCAGCAGCCGCGTGCGGCGCAGCACGTGAGCCACAGGCAGTGTCGCTTCGTCGCTGGAGAGAATCTTCGCGCCAGAAAACTTGGCGCTCCACGCGCGTCCGCCGCAAACCAGCTCGACCTTGATGTCTTTCGCTTTGTGACCGATGGCTGGTAGGTGATCTTTCGGCTTGGTCGAGCTGCGGTCGGCGAGCGATCCGGCGGTTTGATTGCAAACGAAATCAATCGCGTCAACGATGGAGGATTTGCCCGAACCGTTCTCGCCGAAGATGAAGACGACGGGTTTGCGCGGATCGAAGGTGACTTCGGTCGTCGTGGTCGCGCCGCGAAAGCGTGTCAGCGTGATCTTCTCGATGCGTTTATTCATCGCCGCCTCGCTCCTTTCGCTGCGAGCTTCGCTGGGCGCTTTCGATCCAATGGCTCCAGTCTTCGGCTTTGGCCGTGCCCGCCGTGAGCTTGCGTCTCAAGTCTTCGAGTCTGGCTGATGAAACCAAGCCGGCTTTGACCAGAGCTTCGGCGACGATCTCGGCCAATCGCTCGTTGGGCGTGCGTGTGTCAGGCGTTGATGACATTGACTGCCTCCTGATTTTCCCCGCTCCGTAGGAGCGCAATGTTTATAGATGCACGATGCATTATGCTCCCTAGCTCCGTTAGGAGCGACATCTGGCCGCGCGCAGATGCCGCTCCTAACGGAGCTAAGACCGTAAATACAACGCCGAACTATAAACATTGCGCTCCTACGGAGCGGAGAGACCAAATATGGCGCCCGCCCGTCAGCCGGTACAGCGCTGCGCCGGGCGAGATTCTTAAACATCGTAATCAATCACCACCGGCGCGTGATCGGAAAAAATCTGATCACAGTAAATCATCGGCGAATGGGCTACTTTGTTCAGCGCGGGCGTCGTGAAGTGATAATCCAGCCGCCACCCGACATTGTTCTCACGCGCCCGGCCACGATTCGACCACCACGAATAATGCACTGCCTCTGGGCCAACCAGATGGCGAAACGTATCGTGATACCCCACGTCCAAAAACGTCGTGAGCCACGCGCGCTCTTCGGGCAGAAAGCCACTGTTCTTCTGGTTGCTGCGCCAATTTTTCAGATCAATCTGCTGATGGGCGATATTGAAATCGCCGCAAAAAACCAGTTCGCGTTTGCTCTTCTGCAAGCGCCGGCAGTGTCGCAGGAATTCATCCATGAACTTCAGCTTGATGGCCAGCCGCTCCGGGCTGCTCGTGCCCGAAGGGATGTAAGTCGAGACGACGCTCAGGTCGCCGAAATCGGCCTGCAACACGCGGCCTTCGCAATCGAAGACGCAATTGATGCCGCGCGTGACGCGTTTCGGCTTGGTCTTGGAGAGCAAAGCAACGCCGCTGTAACCGGGTTTTTCCGCCGGATACCATTCCACGTGATAGCCGAGCGTCTGCCATTCCGGCGGCACTTGCTCAGGTAATGCTCGCACTTCCTGCAAACAAATCACATCCGCGCCACTTGCGGCCAGCCAGGAGACTACGCCTTTAGCCGTCGCCGAACGGATGCCATTGAGATTGAGTGTGAGTATGCGCATAGAGCCAAAATAACCACGACTCCATCAGAAGCTAAGCCAACAGGACTTCAGGATGCTTCTTGGCAATCGTCAGCAACTTGAGCGCGGCATCGCTCGGTTTGCGCAAACCTTGCTCCCACGCCTGCACGGTTCTGACGCTGACGTTCAGCATGCCGGCAAAGAGCGCCTGCGAAAGATTGAGTTGCTGGCGCAGCTTTCGGCGCTCAAGTTCGATTGCTCGTTTTTAGCGAAGAGAAAGAGCAAATAAACCCGCCCGCGCTGTTCGAGATAGAGATAGAGATACCGATAGCTCCCTCGCTTGCCTTTGTCGCTGGCGGGATCAGCGATGCGACCTTTGCGCGCGCCGCCCGTACCTTTGACCACCGGCCAGCGCAGCGGGTCGGCCAGCAAATCGTTTTGGATGGCATAGAGCAGCTCAAGCGCCCGCTCACCAAGAAACGCCGCCAAGTCCGCGGTGAATTGGCTGGTCTCATTGAACGTGTAAAGCTGGTCGCTGTCTTTCGGGTTCATCCGTTGGCAGTGTGCTACATAGTAGGACGCAGCGGCAAGCGCGCCTTCCTTGGTCAACATAACGTGAGCGTTAGGCTGTCGTGGGGGTGTACGAACCTCAGCGATTCCCGTGCGTCTGGCTGACACGCCACGACGCTAACGAGCGAGGTAACCCAACGAACGCAAAAATGCCCAAATCTTGTTCTCGGCGTCGCTGGTCGCTGTAGGATCCCCATCGAAGTCTCCTTGTAACTGTGCGTTCCGATCCAATTTTCGCGTCAGCAGGTGTCCCAGGCGCTTGTAGCTGTGAATGTCGCACCGCCCTTTTGCTTGCGAAACTCGTGTGCAGTATTGATGCGCATCAGCATCAGGGGTTACGGCGTCCTCGACACCCGAAATGATGATCATCGGAGGCATACGCTTCCGAACGTGTTCGTATGGCGATAGATCGCTCTCACGTGCGCGATTCATCAATAGCCCATTGAACCACGGGTCACTTCTTGCGCCGAGACCAGGCGACCAGAGTACCAACGCATTTGGCCACGTGCTTGCATCGCTCGACACCGCAGCCATCACGGCGAGGTGGCCGCCTGCCGAGACGCCGTGAGCGACAATGCGTTTGGCATCAATGCCGAATTTCCCAGCGTTCTTGCGTACCCACCGAATTGCGTCGCGCGCGTCTTCGACTTGCTCAAGCGGGGTCACGGTATCGCGGTTCGCCAGCCGATATTGCACCGCGAAAGCGACTGCGCCGCGGGCCGCGTAGTCACGTGCGGAACTGTACGTCCCCCCCGGATCCCCCCAGACAAACCCACCCCCGTGAAACAGCACGACCGCTGTTTGATGTGCACCGCGGCCCGGCGGCGAAAACACGTGTACGGTCAGAGATTCGCTCCCAACAGTCTTGTACGTATGGATGATCGGAGTCTGCTCCCGCTGCTGGCCTTCACATGGGAAGGCGGCGAGGACGATGATCGCCAGTAGAAAAAGGCAACGTGCCATGACGCAGGGCTCCAGGTTAACGCGTGTTAGGCGAGTTTTTGAGCTCACCCGTGCTGTTCGATTCGCGTAGCGCTCTTCCTTCGGAGTAACCAAGCTCCTTACGCTTCTGTTCATTATCCATTTGTACATTGATACATTCTCCTCATTACTTCAGTTCGACTACGTCAGCCTAACAGCCATTCTACTGCCGTCAGCGCAAGCGACCAACAATTTGAATTTCACTCCACTCGCCAGCGAATCGTGAAGACTTCTTCGCGCGTGATCTCCTTCTGCAACCGCGCCGCCGTCTCGTCCAGGTATTTGCCTTTGCGTTCGTCAATCGCGTCCTGCTCATCGTAAAGCCTACGGCGTTTCTGGTTGCGCTCGTTCTCCAGCTCTTTGACGCGGCGATGCAGATCGAGTTTGGCCTGCATATCGTGCGCCAGCCGCGCCTCTTTCTTGGCCTCTTTGAGTTGGACGTCAATCTCCTTGATCTCGGCTTCTAGGCTGAATTTCAGGTCGTCGGCCCAGCGTTCGAGCTTCTCCATCTCGGCTTTGAAGAAGTCTTCGTTGCGGCGGTCAATCCGGCCCATCTCGGATCGCTCCACGTCCTCGAGCCTTTTCTCCAAAAGCTCGCGTTGAGCTTTTGGCAGCTTCACGCCGCCGCTCTCGCTTCCGTCAACCTGGAAGAGCTTGTCGCCGGTTTCCGGATCGTAGACGCGCCCGGCGTCGTCCACCATTGCGCACAACAACCGCTCTTCTTCTTCGAGTGACGCGACGCGCAGCATTGTCATAGTAAGCCAGCCGCGTTCGCCGACCAGATTCTCGACCTCGCCGATCTTTGCGCCTTCTGCCGCGCGATGCGCCGTGTAATCGAAGACGATCTCCGCCGGTTCGAGCTTGCGCGCGCGCGCGCGTCCGACGGCGGCTTCGGCCAGCGGATGTCCGAGCCGGTAGCTGAAAACATCGCTCTTCTGCCCGCCCTCCTGCTTGGCTGCCGTCTGGCCATCCTGCGATCCGCGAACCAGCAATTGATATTTGCCGGCGGGAGTTTTGGGCCACGTCGCGTCGAGCTTGCCCAGTTTGAACAGGTAGTTTTTGTCGTCGAACTTCGCCGCGCCATTCACTTCCTGTTTGGTCAGCTTCCACAGACAGCGCCCGAAACGGTCCAGGTAGCGCCGGCCTTCTTCCTGCCGCAGCCGCAGCCGCGCTCGCACCTCTTCGTCGAAATGCTCGAACAGGTTGCGCTGAGTCTCGGCCAGGCGCTGAGTGATCTGCTCTTCCAATTCGCGCTGCAACTCGGCGAAGGCGGCGTCAATCTGTTGCTTGGTGCGGCAGGTTTGATAGATGTCGGCGATGCGCCGCTCGAAATCCACGCCCGATTCGAGCGCTCCCAACACTTCATCCGACGAGCCGAAGACGCCGTCGAAGAGATTGAATTTTTCCGCGAGCAGCTCGAACACTCGTTGATCCGCGGCGTTCTTGCGATTGAGGAAGTTGATCACCACCACGTCGTGCTTCTGGCCGTAACGATGGCAGCGGCCGATGCGCTGCTCGATGCGCTGCGGGTTCCAGGGCAGATCGTAGTTGACGACCAGCGAGCAGAATTGCAGGTTGACTCCTTCGGCGGCGGCTTCGGTGGCGATCATCAGGTCGGCGTGGTCGCGGAACTGCTCGACAATCGCGGCGCGCAGATCAACGTTCTTGTTGCCGGTGATCACCGGCTCGCCCGCGTGCCGTTCGACCCAGGCTTTGTAGATCGTCCCGGCGCGGTCGTCCGTGTTCGTGCCGTTGATGGTCACGATGCGCCCGGCGTAACCGCGATCTTCGAGCAACCGGACGAGGTAATCCTGCGTGCGGCGCGATTCGCTGAAGATCACGGCTTTGCGCGCCGCGCCGAGCGAAGCCAGCTTGGCGAAGCCTTCTTCCAGCGCTTTGAGCAGCGCCGCGCCCTTTGCGTTGTCGAGGATCGAGCCGGCGAGCGCAGCGTAGCGTTTCAACTCGTCAATCTCGTCTTTCAGTTCGGGGTTGAATTCGCCGATATTCGCCGCGACATCTACCGCTTCGCCCTCACTCCATTCATCATCCAATTCGGTGAACGCTTCGAAGTCTTCGGCGAGGATCTCTTCGACGGCCTGCGTTTGCAGCCGCTCGGCCATCGCATTGAGCGTGCCCGCAATGGCGAAGGTCGAAGAGGCCATCAGCTTGCGCAGGATCATCGTCATCAGCGGGCGCAGGCGGTTGGGCAGCGCATGGAGCGTGTCTCGCTGCAGGTAATCCGAGACCAGATCGTAGAGTTCCTGCTCGGCCTTGCTCGGCGTGAAATCCTGCGTGAACGGAATGCGGTTTGTGAAGCGAATGTATTCGGTCACCTGTCGGCGCAGCGTGCGCTGGCACAAGCTTCGCAGCCGCTCGCGCAGATCGGCCAGTTCCCTCTCTTCGACATCGCGGCTCTGGTACCGCGCGCGGAACGCCTTCACGTCGCCGAAGACATGCTCGTCGAGAAAACTGACCAGCCCGAAAAGCTCCTGCAGGTTGTTTTGCAGCGGCGTGGCGGTGAGCAGCAGCTTGCGGCGACCGATGGTGGCGTGGCGGATGGCGTTGGCGATCTTGTTCTGGGGCTTGTAGACGTTGCGCAGCCGGTGGGCTTCGTCGATCACAATCAAGTCCCACGGCGTCGCGCGAAGCTCGGACGAGCGCGAGGCGGCGAAGTTGTACGAGCAGATGACAACCTCGCCGGTGTTCAACGGATCGTTGGCTCCGTCACGGACCAGCTTGTTGTATTCGGCTGTGTCGAGCACGCGTGACGAAAGGAAGAATTTGTCGGCCAACTCCTGCGCCCACTGCTTGCGCAAGGTCGTCGGCGTGATGACCAGAATCCGTCGCCGCCGCTCGGCCCACAGTTGGCTGATGATCAAACCGGCCTCGATGGTCTTGCCCAGTCCGACTTCATCGGCCAGGATCGCGCCGGACGACAACGGCGAATTGAACGCGAAGAGCGCCGCGTCGAGTTGGTGCGGGTTCAAATCAACCGTGGCGTTGAAAAGCGACGCGCCCAGCTTCGCCAGGTCGTCGGATGAATTTCGTTTGGTCAGTTCGTGCGCGTAATAGGTGGAGTGGTATTGGGTGCTCATACGATTTCAGGCAGGGATAGAACCGTCGAAGCGGCTTCAACTCATTTGGCGCGATGCCGCAGCGCGGCTTCACTTTTTGTCTTCGTCTTCTGAAGCGGATGGCAATTGGCGACCGGCTTTGAGCAACTGGTTTTCGACTCGCAGCATAAACTTCTCACGCTCGTGGGCTTCCCGCTCCGCAGTGCGCTGCTGCTCGAAGGCCAACAGCTTCACGGCGTCCCACAATTCACGTATCTCCCGACGCTGATCCGTCACGGTCTGCTCCAACTTATCCACCCGGTGCGTCAATGTGACGACGCTCGTGAACATCTCATAGAGTTTCTTCCACATTGAGCATTCTCCTCACCTCAGTCTTAATCGCCTGTATTTCAGCTTGGAGCCGGGCCATCTCGGCATACCGCTCAATGCTCCGCTCATTCGACTCCTTGAGAACCTTCAGGCACTGATCAATCAGCGCGCTCAAACTCTTAACTTCATCAGGTGTCAGTTCCATCTGTATGGTGTTGTCCATGTTTGATCTCCTTTGCGCGGATTTTAGCACAGCGCACTTTCGGCGCCATCATTCGACACTCACGATCGGCACGTCCCAGTGCGCGACCAGAATCTCGAACCGTCGCTGCTCCTCGCGTTTGAACGTCGCCTGGTCGGGATAAAGCTGCTTGATGATCGCCTCCTCGCCGCTCGGTTCGTGGAACGCGGCGGCGCTCTTGAAGACGATGGTCACGCGGTAATCCCAGCGCCCGTCTTCGGTCGAATGGTAGCGGGGCTTTTCGATCTTGACGCTGGCGATGCGCCCCGACTCGACCTGCTTCTTCAAGACCGGCAGATGGTTCTTCTTGAAGAGCGTGATGAATTCGTCGGCATAACCCCACTTAGTTTTGTAGTAGTATTCGACGACGTAAGGCTCCTGCGTTCTCGTTTGAGCGTTCGCTCCCGGCGAAACGGCGCAACCGATCACCAGCAGCAGTGCAATTGTTGACGCCATGCGCGCAATTTTACTCATTTTCATTCTCCTCTCGATTTTTCGTAGATTGAAACTTCCGGCTCTATGCGCCGCAGATTGTATCGTTGTAGGATGGCAACTCCCAAGAAGTCTGAAAACAAAATGACAAGGTCAAAAATGGTATGAAGAAACTCCTCGTCTCGCTGCTCGTCTTTCTGTTCGCCGTCGCGGCGCAGGCTCAAAAGCCATCCGCTGTTTCTTCCGGCCCGAAGAAAGGATCGCTGGTGATTGTCGGCGGAGGCCGGATTCCTCAATCAATCCGGGAAAAGTTCATCGCGCTCGCTGGCGGCCCCGACGCCAATATTGTGTACATCCCGACCGCCGCCGAAGACCAGGCGCTCAACCGGCAAACCGGCGACGAATCTCCAAGGCTTTTCGGATTGAAGAACGTCACCCTGCTTCACACCCGCGACCGCAAGGTCGCCAACACCGAAGCTTTTGTCGCCCCGCTGCGCAAAGCCCGCGGCGTGTGGTTCGGCGGCGGGCGACAATGGCGATTGGTTGATTCGTATCTCGGCACGCTGGCGCAAAAAGAGTTGATGGCGGTGCTGGATCGCGGCGGGGTGATCGGCGGCTCTTCGGCCGGCGCGACCATTCAAGGCTCTCACCTCGTTCGCGGCGCGCAAGCAGGCAATCAGATTATGATGGCGAAGGGTTACGAGATCGGTTTCGGCTATCTGAAAAACGCTGCGATTGATCAACACATTGACACCCGCAAACGCGAAAACGATCTGATCGAAGTTATCACCGCGCATCCGGAACTGCTGGGCATCGGGCTTTACGAATCAACCGCGATTGTGGTGCAGGGTGACAAGTTTGAAGTGCTCGGTGACGGCAAGGTCGCAATCACTGACGGTAAGGAGCGCGACGGGAAGCGGTATTATGTGCTCTCTGTGGGAGAGCGGTTTGACTTGAGGAAGCGCGCAAAATTATTTTGAATCTCTTTCGTTTTCAGAGACCGCACAACCAGCGGGAGATCGAAGCGACTTGATCATCATTCGTCAGGTTGGCGGCGTTTTCAAGCACGCTATCCTGTAACATATACCAGATTTCTTCGGCCATTCTCTTTTCAATCGCCGCGCCGATAAAGAAGGTGGATGGCGCACGCTCGCGAGTTGAGAACGCCTGCTGAATGCGATGGAGCGCAGTGCGCGCAGTCTTCCAATGCTCGTCGGCCCCGGCTGGATCAATCCCGCCTTTCAACTCCCCCAGCGCCAAATATAATTCCGGCGAACTGTAAACGGCCTTCGCAGCCTTCTTGCCGACGAGGTCTTGGGGGCTGCAATTGAACAGGCACAGATCCACATTGCTTTTCACCATCGGCGCCGTCAGGTTGTAGATGAGTGTGCGAGACCGTTTGCGATTACGCCAGCACAAGCCGCGCAACTGCTGCTCAATATCCAAGTCGTCATCAGACATCGGAGTCCACAGATTGGTTTTGGATGAAAGCCACTGATAATCGCGCCCCGTAATGGTCAGGCTGGAGATGAGGGCGCGGGTGAGCTTACTCTGCGCCAAAGCTCCGCCGATGTTCCGCATCGCGCCGCCCAACGTATCTCCGCGCGTCAGCAGAAACCTGTAAACCAACTCCTCAACCCAATCCTGGCCTGCCGGTATAAGGAAGGTTTGGATGAGTTCGCTGATTGCCCAGGTCCTGTCTTCTTCCTGAAGATGAACGAGAGACTTGTCGGACAAACCCGCCGCAGTCAGCAATGCAGGCCAAAGGTCAGCAGACGTTAAAAGATTATCTGGAGTTTTTATTGCCAACGCCGCAGCCTTCAACGCTCTGGCCTGTGCTATGAAGGGCGTTGCGCGCTTGTTTTTCTCAAGTGCGAGCGCGACAAATCCTGCGCGAGTCGCTTCGTAGGGGGTGACCAGATCATTGCTGGATTTCAGATGCTGGAGGTATGGCCTTCGCGCCGCCATCAAATTCGCCTCCAGACGTAAACGCACTTTCGCAATGGTTCGCGTCCGTGTTCGCCCATCTGCTGGCTACTGTTTCCTTTGCCGCCGGGCAGCGCGAGAATTTTTTCAACGGCGAATCCTAGCTTCTCGGCCATATCCGAAAGGATCAAATCTACCGAAACGCTGGCACCCGCGTAACGCACGTTGTCGTTGACCATCAACAGCGGAGCGCCCGGCTTCATCACCCTGGCGCATTCGGCGATCACACAAGCCATCTCGTAAAAATATCCACGCACCATCCGTGGGATGCCGTTGTTGTTCAACGCGCCCTGCGCTTTCCGATCTTCCAGATAGGCAATAATTCTCTGCAGAAGCCGCTGATCGTCAGCGGCGGCGATGGCTCCTGCCCATTGCGGGTTTATCTGCAACAAATCTTTCGCGCGATTTTCGACTGTGCAACTGAGCATCTGCTGGCGCAGATCGAGCAATCCTTTTTCGCCGACTCCGAGCAACGCCAGTTCGAGCGCGTATGTGCGTGTGTAATCGTAACGATTGCAGTACGGCGGAGAGGTGATCACCACGTCATAAAGTTCCCCGGTCAGCGTCGGTAAAACATCCAGGCAAGAGCCGGGATAAAGCCGAATCTCGCCGCGTTGATTTTCCGCCGGAAACAGTTCCGTTGATTGCGCGCGGTTTTGCAGGTCAAAAACTATCTCTTCAATCTTGGCGCTGACTGCCACATCGAAGTCAGAGATTTTCCCTTTGTCAAAGACTTTGCCACCTTGAGCGCGTCCTGAACGGTAATCCCAACGTAAGTATTGTCCATCCTTGCGCGTGTAGCTGACCGACTCGATCACGCACAGCAGAGCGAAGAACAATAACGCCTGGACGCGCTCATTCTCCGTCTGCATCACAACCAGATAGTTTTCGATGCTTTCTTTGGTATGCGCCGGATAAGCGCCTTTGGTGATTCGCAGTTCCAATAAAGGCGCCCGCTCTGTCGCGCGTTCCCAGGGTTTTGCTTTTGTCCAGCGATGCAAAACGGCCAAATCATCCGCTTGCAAACCGGATTCAAACAATTTTCTTGCGGCGACCAATTCTTGACCTATCGGCAAGACTTCAATGCCGTCAGCATCCAACCCATTCGCGCTGGCGACGAACAAAGCCGTCCCGCTGCCGGCAAACGGATCAAGCACTCTTCCACTGCCTATCCCAAATTGATAAATCAGGTACTCGATCAGGGGGGCCGAAAAGGCCTCTTTAAACTTGTACCATCTGTACCCTGCTCTGCCTTTATTGGCCTGAAAACTTACCAGCGGGCGAGCCAGCGCAGGGTCAACAATCAACTTTCTTTTGAAATGATCGAGCAGGCCGAGATCAAGTTCTTCGATTTCAGCCAACGCCGGTTCCTGCGTAGATTTCCCGCCCCCCTCGCCGGAGGGCGCAAGCGTCGTGAAGGCATCAGGCCAAAGCAACGGGGTACTCAATTCAACTGCTCCTCATCTGGTTTTTGTCTGGTCAGCCTACTTTCTACCACATTCAATGCTTCTGCTGAATGGTGTTGGCTACTTCACTGCCGCCTTCACCTTCGCTCCATTGATCCATTCCAGCACTTCTCTGTACGCTGGATCGCCCGTCCCCTGCCAGCGCACCCCGCCGCCGTGCGCAGTCCGGCTGGCCCCGGCGACGCCTTCCGCGCTCGAATCACTGGTCGGCTTGCGCAGGATCAGGCTGTTTTCAGGGTTGGCCAGGTCAACTACCTTCAGCGCCGAACGATAATTTTCGCGCAGCGCAGCGTCAGTGAACCGTCCCTGTTTGTCGGGTTCGACCAAACGGAAGATCGTGTGTGTCGAGTGGCAATTGACGCAGGCGTTGCCGTCCGGGCCTTTCGCGGCGAGCAGCGGCATCACGCGCTGGACGAAGAAGCCGTAATCGAGCATCTCTTCGGCGCGCAGGTCGAGCGCGACTCCGCCGTCCTGCCCCTGATAGATTGCAATCGCCAGCCCCTGCAGCCGCTGGTTCGGGTCTTTGGTGAGCTTGGCCAACCCGGCGCGGATCGCCGCGTTCGATTGCAACGGCTTCACCCGGCGCACAGCGCCCAGCGCAGCCGAGCGCGTGTTCTCATCCGCGTCTTCGAGCGAATCGGCGATCATCCCCGTCAAGCGCAGGTCGTTTTCGACCGGCGTGTTGTTGTTGATCAGATCGAGGATCAGTTTGCGTTTCGCCGGTTCTTCGGTTTTCAGCAGTGTGTCGAGCGCGGCGGCTATTGCCGGTTGATTGCGCAACTCCGCCTTCGCCAACACAAGCTGGACCCCGGCGCGCATCAGGTTTTGATCACGCGCTCCGAGCGACGCCGCGATCCTTTGCTGCACCTCAGCGTCATTGGCCAGATGCGGAAAGTCGGCCAGCGAACGGAGCGCGGCTGGCGTAAGCTTATCATCCGCCTTCAGCACGAACGATTTCACGTCGGCGTCGAATTGCTTGCGGTCTTCGCCTAGAGCCTTCAACCGGTCGAGCGCGCCGGCCTGCGCCTCGGTGAATTTGCTTGCCAGCAGTTCGCGCAAAACCCGAATGGCCTCGCCGCGATTCTGCTCGACGACCCTCAACGGCAGCGAACGATAAAATTCATCCGCCATCGCGCGGACTTTCGCTTCGGGGTCGTTGAGTCGTTGCATCACGAGCAATGGCAGGTTGACCATCGTGTTGTCGCGCAGCGTGTAGGAGGCGAGGATCGCCTGCTGGCGGCGCGCCGCGTCGGGCGAATTGACGAGCGGCGTAAGCGCGCGCTCCATCACCGGCGCGCCTTCGGCGTAAAACACGACCGTCTCGACATCATTGCCGATGCGCGCGTAGCGGCCAGCGTTGACGTATCCGCCGCTGCGCAGGTGGAATTCGGCAAGGCCGCGCAGCAAGCCTTCGCGCTGAAGTTCGTTGCCCGTTTCCAAAGCGCGGGCGATCCGCTCGGCCATCTTGCGGCTGGCGGCGCGATGACCAGCGACGGCTCGATCACGGTCTTCTTTTTGCGCCAAATGGGCGATCCAGTTGTTGTAAAGGTAACGCACGTTCTCATCGGCCAGGCTGTAGAAATTTTCGAGCAGGTTGCGCCGCATCCACGGATGTTCATTCACAGCCATCCGCGCGACGAACGCGTCGGCAATGCGGCCTTTCAACGCCTCGTCCTTCGTCCAGTAGCTCCAACGCATCAGCGATTTCGCCGCCTGCATCCGCACCGTGACCATCGGGTCGGCAAGCATTGCGATCAGCTTGTCGGCGATCGCGTTGTTGCCGGTGAGATAAGCGAAATGCTGCGCGAAGACGTGGGTCGCGCCCCAGCGCACCCTCTCGTTCGATTGGCTGAGCGCAGCGAGGATTTGGTTGTAGCCGGCCCTTCCCATTGGATGGCGCGAAGCGATCCGCCGCAGAGCCTGCGCCGCCGCGATTTGAACGAGCTTGCTGCGGTCGCCGAGCAGACGGCTCATTGGCGCGACGGCTTCCTTCGCGCCCGTGCGACCGAGCGCGGCGGCTGCGCTCATTCGCACCATCGGCTCTTCGCTCGTCAACCCGGCGATCAGATCGTGCGTCAAGTGTCCGACAAACTTCAGTTTGTCGTTGGCTTCATTCGGCGAGCCGTTTGGGGAACCGGAAGGCTTTTTCGAGGAGTCACCGACAAACTGAAGTTTGTCGGACATCGGCTGCGACCACACATCGTCAATCTGCTGCAACCGCAAGATCGCATCGCTTTTCGACAACGAGTTTGGAGCCGGCGCAAGCCAGCCCTTCCCATCCGAGCCTTTGTAAAATTCCGACAGCGCCATCACCGCGAACTGCGTCTCGCGGAACGGCGTGCGGAAGTTCTCGTAAGACTGCTTCGGATCGAACCACGCGCCGTACTCTTGCTGGCGAGCGAGCAGGAACTTCAACGACTTGGCAACCTGCGGGTGGTCAGGTGAGTAACGGGCGAGCGCGAGCGCGTACAGGCAATGATAGGTTTGAAACTCGACCGATGGGCTGTCCTTCTCGAACAGCATTGACCACTGGCCGTCGTCGCGCTGCAGCGAGAGGATGCGCTCGGCGTTGCGCTTGATGCGGTCGGCATAAGCGGCGCGGTCAATCTCCGCGAACGCTATGGTCTGGTAACAGAGGTCAACGTTGTTCTTGATCTTCTCCTGCTCGATCAGGCGGCGGATCAGATCGCGGTATTCGCGGTATTCGCTTTCACCGGTCGCTTTGAACAATTCGTCGAATACATACCAACTGTACCAGGCGACTTCGTACGTGCTCACCAGCGGCGTGTTGCCGTTGCTCTCGTCGTTCGGCAACTCGGTGCGGCCACGGTAGTAAATCTTCAGATAACCCGCGACGCCTTTGAGCAACGACAATCGCTTCTCGCCCGTGAATTCCTGGTCGAACTGATTGACGAGCGCAGCCAATCGGCTCATCACGTTGGCCGAGGCGCTGATGACGTTAGTCCAGTAAGCGTCGGGGTGGCCGTAGAACGGGCGCGGGTTGTTCGCCAGCCGCTCGGTCAGGAATTCGAGCGCCCAGCGTTTGTTGACCGCGTAGCCGTTCTGCTTCGCCACCATCTCGCCGCGAGTCGAGAAGTGAGTGGCGTGGCAACCGATGCAGAGCTGGGTCTCCTGATGAGTGTTCGAGACGCGGTTGACGATGCCTCCGTGACGCGGCGTGTTGGCGTGCCAACTGTCGCCGCCGCTCGCGAGATAATCCATCCCGGCGCGGATGGCCTTGCGGGGATCACCGTATGGCGGCAGGTCGTAAGTTGAAGTGCGAAGCTGATAGAAAACGTGATTGGCGTCAACGCGGACGAAGTACGTCCCCTTCGTGATGACTCGCGTGGTGAACTTGTTGCCGGGCAAGGCTTGCACTTCGTGCGGCGGAGTCACGGGGTCGGCCCCGCGTTCGTAACTCTTCGCCTCGCCGTTTTCGACCGTGAAGATCGAAACGTCCACCGGGATGTTGTCGCGTTCGAGCAGGTCAAGCTCGAAGTGAACCAGTCGCAGCTCGTCGCCATCGTAAGTGAATTTGAACCAGTCCACGCCGCCTTCGGGCAAACGGTCATCGGTCAATTCGGGAAGCTGCTGGTAAGGCACGGCGCCACGCGCCGGCTTTGCGTCGCCGAGCGGCGCGATGTACGGCTTGTCGTCAGCAGACGCCCACACCGCCTGGCCGAGCTTGAACTCATCGGCTTCCTGCCAACTGTCGTTCGATTCGGTTTCGACGACGGCGTTTGAAGTCGTCGTGGCTGGCCATTCGAGAACCGTGATCGTGTGCTCGACGGGAGTTGAAGCGGATGAAGCGATCTCGACCTCGCCCGCGCCATTCAATCTAAACAGCGTGTAGAGGTCGGGATCGCCCGCGTGCAGCGATTTACTGGTGATGATCTTCTGCCCGCCGCGCAACGTGACGAGCAGCGTGTCGTTCGCGCCGAACGATGCCGGCGATGGCAGCGAAACTAACAGAGAACAGGTTTTGCCAGCGCCAGCCAGCAGGCGGTAGGTCCTGTTGGCGCGCGGCGCCAACATCTCTTTGGCGGCAAGCAACTTTTTGAATGTGTTCTTGTTCTCTGATCCCCACGTGATTTCAGGCAGCCCGATCGCCACCAAAATCACAATTACAAATGCGACCACGAGTGACAGTTTCAGTCTTTGTAGGTTCATGATTCCCCTCCAGAACAATCCACCGTAATCTGCTTCAAATACTTCCGCCTATCGTTCGCCATGCCGCGATCAAATGTCCGAAGCTTTGAATGTGGCCGGTATTGCTGTGCCGACTTACGAGCGCAAGGAGATATTCCTTGCTTCTGACCACTCCGGGGTTGATCTCTGAATAGCTGTATCCGTTCTCGCGCAATAGTTCCTTCAAGTAGGCTTTGTGAAACTGTGCGCGGGTTCTTCCGTATTTGCGCCAGAGCGGCATTGACTCTGGGCAATGAAGGCTGACGTCGTAGTGCTTTTTGAACTCGCCGAGCAATGCCCGCGCTGGCTGTTGCGGCATCGTGACCTCGTTGCCCAAAAACCAGGTTTCAATGCAGCAATTGGCGATGATGATTTGACAAGCGGTTTTGGAGAACCGACCAGCGACGCGTTTTTGAATCGCATCGAGAACCTTGACCGGATCGTCTTCCGCATCAACACAGACGAAGAAATGATCAACTGTCCCGCGCCGCTCGATGTCGAGTATGACCTCTTCGATGCGATCAAGGTAAGCCGGATAGCCACGGCCGGAGCGGACGAAGAAGTTGTTTTGCTTCAACTCTGAAAGCATTCTGGCCTCAGTCAGATCAGGAAAGACCTCTTTCATCCACGCGCGAAAGACCCTGGGTTCCGTTCGCTGGCCTTCAAAGAAAAAGTACAAATTCACCCAATCGCCTCCTCGAACTCTTCAAGGTTTATCAACTGCGTGAACTTCTCCAGCGAAGAGGCGGAATCGAGTTCAGGGATTGAAGTAGCGTCTTTGACTGTAACCTCAGAGCCTTTCCTGGTAACCAGCCTCCAATACTCCCAGGGAATGTTGTTGATGACGTAGGGGTGATGGCTGGTCAGGATGAACTGTTTGTCGGTGTGACTCAAAAACAGATCCGTGACAGCAGGAAGACAATTCACGCCCAAGCCATCCTCGAATTCATCCACCATCACGACGGAATCTGCCGGCTGCATCTCAAGCTCGAACAAGTGAATCAGCGTTCTCAACATTCCGTCGGAAATGAGATGGCCGAGGATCCAATCATTGACGCCTCTTTCCCTGATTCCCAAAATCAAATAACCGCTGAACTGCAGGTTGTCGGCGATTGAATGCGGCAGCATCTCTTCGACCTTACCTATCTTGACATCTGTCACCGTCTCGAATATTTCGCGGTAAAGCTCTACGAGTCGCTGAGTTTCTTGAGGAAAGTTTTCCTGCAAAATGTAGGCCTTCCAAAGCAAAGGAACACCTCTGAGTCTGCGTAGTTGCTCAAGCTCGGTGAAGACTGCCCGCGCTTCTTCAGCCTTTTGCAAGGGAATCATCTCCGGCTCCGTGAACAGCGACTGCGCGCCTGAACTGTAATTTACCGATTCAGTGAAAGTGATCCTATTCAAGAAATGGAAAAGCGGAGCGACGAGCTTTTCATTGCTTAACAATGAGACAACACTGTCAGTGTTCCTTAGCTTTGGGAGGTCTTTTCCTTCGAACTCGATGGCTCCGGACTCGTCCCGGGAAACTATCTCCACGCCGTCCCTGATCAATCTCTCCCTGACAAAAAACGGCATATCGGAAAGCATCAAATCATTCCTGATTCCATTTTGTTCAGAGCGGAAAAAAGCGGCAGCCGAACTGACTGAAACCCTGGCAGACCATTCGTAGACGCTGTCTTCAATGCTGATCTTGATTGCCCACTCAGCGCCATTTGCGTAAAAGCTCCCTGTTTGCTGGGTCCCAGCGACACGAATCATCTGCAGCGTTCTCAAGATATTCGTCTTGCCCGCGCCTGATACACCAACCAGCAGGTTGAAATCCTGAAGAGTTACTTCGTTCAGTTTCCAACCGAAGACTTCGTCACTAAAACTGAAACTCAAAATAGGCATAAGGCCTCCTCGTTATGTTCCAGGCGCGAGCGCGTCGAGCAGCTTCTGATGAATCCCGCCGAACCCACCGTTCGACATAATCACCACGACATCGCCCGCGCGCAGATCAGGCGCGAGGTGCGCGACAATCGCCTCCGCCCCTTCAATCGAGAACGCCTGCTTGCCCAGCGCCTTCAGATCGGTGATCACCTCGTCAATTGACAACTGATCGTCGGCGGCCAGCCGGAACGATTCGAAAATCGGCGCGATCACCACGTAATCGGCAGGAGCGAACGCCACCGGATAATCCTTCTGAAAAACCTTCTTGCGCGTAGTCCACGAGCGCGGCTCGAAGACGGCGACCAGGCGGTGTTCGGGATATTTCTGTTTCGCCGCGCGCAGCGTTTCGCGAATCGCCGTCGGGTGATGGGCGAAATCGTCAATCACCGTGATCCCATTGATCACGCCGCGCACCTGCATTCGGCGCTTGACACTCTTGAACGTAGCCAGAGCTTCGGCGACCAGGCGACGCTCGACGCCCAAGACTTCAGCCGCCGCGATCACGCCCAGGCAATTTTTGACGTTGTACATCCCGGCCAGCGGCGTGCGGAATTCGCCGTGATCACGGCCTTCGCGCAAAACTCTGAAGCGCGTCTCTTCGGGCAGAAAGTCAAGCTCGCGCGCAGTCCATTTCGCGTCCGGGTGTTCAATTCCAAAAGATTCAACCGGACACCACACTCCCTGCGGCTCAATCGGACGGGTGACGATCTCGCGCACGACGGGCGAATCCCATCCCGCGATCAAACGACCTCCGGACGGAATCAGATTGACCAACAGCCGAAAAGCCTTTTTGACCGCATCCAGGCTCGGATAAATGTCCGCGTGGTCGTATTCGATGTTGTTCAGGATCACCAAGTCTGGCAGATAATGCAGGAACTTCGGCCCTTTGTCGAAATACGCCGTGTCGTATTCGTCGCCCTCGATCACGAAATGGCCAGAGCCAGGGCCAGCTTTGGATACTTTGAAACTCGCGCCGAAATTTTCAGCCACTCCGCCGACCAGAAACGATGGATCGAGACCTCCGACTTCCATCACCCAGGCCGCGAGCGAGGTCGTAGTCGTCTTGCCGTGAGTGCCGGCGACAACGGTCGAGTGTTTGCCGCGAATGAAGTATTCGCGGATGACTTCGGGCATCGAAGCGCAACGCAGTTTGTTGTTCACCGCGTATTCGATCTCGGCGTTGCCGCGCGACGTCGCGTTGCCGATGACGACGACGTCGGGAGCAGGCTGCAAATGCGAGGCGTCGAAGCCGTCGAAAGTCTCGATGCCCAATTGCTTCAACTCGTCGCTCATCGGCGGGTAGAACACTTTGTCCGAGCCGGTGACCCGATGGCCCTCCGCTTTGAGCATTCCCGCCAGTGACCCCATCCCAGTCCCGCACACCCCGATCAAATGAAAGTGTCTCTTTTGCATGCCAGTGAACTTCAAAATGAAAATTGCTTCGTCATCGTGGGGAGCGCGATTATAGCTTCGGCTCCGCGTTTTCGGTAGGAGATTGAATTGATCTGTTTGAATTTGACGGGTTCATCCGGTAGATTTGCGCGCATCAATTGCAAACCGGCACAAACCGGCGCAAACAGGAAGGTGGTTCTGATGAAACCTGACCGAAGAAAATTTATCGCAACGTCGCTGCTTTCAGCCGGCGCGTTCTCGTTGCCGGCGCCGGCTCAGGACAGATCGAACCCGTCCGAAGAAGCGCAAACTGTCTCGCTGCGCGGTCGCGTCGTGTGCCTGACCGAAGAGTTGCAGAAGCTCTACCAGGTGCTTCCCGATTGCGAAACGCGCGGCCACGTCTACACGCTGAAAACCGGCGAGGGCAAACTCTATCCCTTCCTGCCCGTTGACACAGCCGCAGCCGTGTGGATGGACGAACGTTACCGCCAGCGCGAACTGCAAGTCACAGCCCGCCTCTTCCCTCAAACCAAGTTCATCGAAGTCATCAAACTCCAATCCTGGCGCAACGGCAAACTGCACGACCTTTATTACTTCTGCGACGTGTGCAACATCTCAACGCACAAACCCGGCCCGTGCGAATGCTGCCAGGAACCGGTCGAGTTCCGCGAGACTCCGGCTGAGAACAATCCTTCCTGAGCCGATTCAGACGATGGGAAGACCGGGCAAACGGAATGCCGCCGAACTTCCCCACCTGCCCGGTTCAACCTATTCGTTCAAGCCTTCTCTACGGCGCGAAATACCCCGACAGGTCAACGATGAAATTGGTCGCGGCGCTGGTGAAGATCTTGAACGCCCCGTCCG
>Ga0247727_10001868_pt1 | contig 48955 bp, 48 predicted proteins | sample WisWelCaveWW1625_FD_202498 | JGI IMG/M metagenome (GOLD analysis project Ga0247727, IMG submission 202498) | Biofilm microbial communities from Wishing Well Cave, Virginia, United States - WW16-25 | ecosystem: Environmental > Aquatic > Deep subsurface > Groundwater > Cave microbial mat | place...
CCGCGTAATCGCCGCCGTCAACGTCGTCTTCCCATGATCAATATGACCAATCGTCCCAATATTCAGATGCGGCTTCGTCCGCTCGAACTTCTCCTTCGCCATTCTTCGTTCTCCGCGTCGGGTTCGGGTTTCTGGGGCTGGGTCGTGTGTTTTGGTAGCGGGGGCGGGACTCGAACCCGCGACACCGCGATTATGAGCCGCGTGCTCTAACCACCTGAGCTACCCCGCCGTATGCGTTGGTGCTGGAGGCACCCTCGCGGCGAGCCCCCTGCCGGACTCGAACCGGCGACCCCTTCCTTACCATGGAAGTGCTCTACCGGCTGAGCTAAGGAGGCGGGCCGGGAGAGGTTAGCGGATCGGCCGCGGTACCTTGCCTCGAATGGGTCTGGTGGTGCGGCTGGCGAAGCCGGCGGACGCGGCGGCCATCCGGACGATCTACAACCGCGAGGTGGAGGGTTCCACCGTCACGTTCGACCTGGTGCCCCGCACCCTCGAAGAGCAGCTCGCGTGGATCGAGGAGCACTCCGGCTCGTATCCCGCGATCGTCGCGGTCGATACGGCCGAGGACGGGGAGATCGTCGGTTTCGCTTCGATCTCGCCGTACCGGCCGCGCCCCGCCTATGCCACGACCGTCGAGAACTCCGTGTACGTGCACCACGACCGCCGGGGCGAGGGAGTGGGTCTCGCGTTGCTCGAGGAGCTCGTGCGGCTCGCGCGGGCACACGGCTTCCACTCGATCATCGCGCGCGTCGCCGGTGACCAGGCCGCCTCGGTCGCTCTGCACGCCCGAGCGGGTTTCGAGGTCGTCGGGCGCGAGCGCGAGGTCGGCCGCAAGCTCGGTCGCTGGCTCGACGTCGTGCTGATGCAACACATGCTGTGATTGGTCACGCTGCGACCGTGCCGGTGGATCGCCTCGATGGTTCATGGTCACTTCACCTGGGAATAGCCCAGCTGAAGTGCCCACGAACCCGCGCGCCGGCGCTGACTGGCATGACGCTGTGTGCGGAGTGGGCCGGGTTGGATTCGAACCAACGTAGCGATCACGCAACGGGTTTACAGCCCGTCCCCTTTGGCCACTCGGGTACCGACCCAGGGAGCCGCGTACGATAGCAAGCCGCTCGAACGCATTCGTCAGAGGAGAACCCTCATGCCCACCTTCGACGTCGTGTCCGAGGTCGACCTGCAAGAGGTCCGCAATGCGATCGACCAAACCAGCCGTGAGCTCTCGACCCGGTTCGACTTCAAGAACACCGACAGCTCGGTGACGCTCGACGACAAGGCGCCGTCGATCGAGCTGGCGTCCGCATCCGAGGAGCGGTTGAAGGCCGCCGCGCAGGTGCTCGAGGAGAAGCTCGTCAAGCGCAAGGTCTCGCTCAAGGTGCTCGACTACGGCAAGGTCGAGGAGGCGGCGAAGGCTTCGGCGCGCCAAACGGTCCGCCTCGCGGTGGGGATCTCCGACGAGAAGGCCAAGGAGATCGGCAAGTACCTGAAGTCGAGCGGGCCGAAGGGCGTCTCACATCAGGTCCAGGGCAAGCAACTGCGCGTCTCGGGCAAGAAGCGCGACGACCTGCAGGCGGCGATCAAGCTGCTCCGTGAGCACGACTTCGGCATCCCGCTGCAGTTCACGAACTTCCGCGACTGACGCGGGCGGGCGCTACGCGGCGAGCAGGCGGGCGCTACGCGGCGAGCAGGCGGGCGCTACGCGGCGAGCAGGCGGCCGCTACGCGGCGAGCAGGCGGCGGATGCGCTCTTCGGTCGGCGGGTGGGTCTGGAACCAGCTCGCGAACTGCACGCGGCGGCCCGTGAGCGGGTTGACGATGTAGGCGGTGGCCTGCGCGGGGCTGACGTTCATCGGAACCTGCTTGGCGTAGTGCTCGATCTTGTTGAGCGCACTGGCGAGCGGCGCGCCGCTGCCGCAGAGCTCCGCGCCGCCGCGGTCGGCCTCGTACTCGCGGCTGCGGCTGATCGACATCTGGATCAGCAGCGCGGCGATGGGTGCGAAGATCGCGAAGGCGAGCAGCACGAGCGGGTTCGCGCCGTCATCGTCGTCGCGTCCGCCACCGAAGATCATCGCGAAGCGGGCGAAGGTGGCGAGCGCTGTGATCGCCATGGCGACGGCCGCGGCCACCGAACCGATCAGGATGTCGCGGTGGCGGATGTGGCTGATCTCGTGCGCCAGCACACCGCGAACCTCTTGCTCGTCGAGCACCTGGAGCAGACCCTGTGTCACGCACACGACCGCGCGCTGCTCGTTGCGGCCCGTGGCGAACGCGTTCGGTTGGGCGTTCGGCGACAGGTACACGCGCGGCATCGGCATGTCGGCGCGTTCGGCGAGCTCCCGCACTGTGGCGTACAGCTTCGGCGCGCTCGCCTCGGACACCTCCTGCGCGCCTGCCGACTTCACCGCCAGCTTGTCGGAGAACCAGTAGGACCCGCCGACGAACACCAGCCCGATCGCCAGGCCGATGACGACGCCCGTCTGACCGCCGATCAGCCCGCCGAAGAAGATGAACAGGCCGCCCAGCGCGGCCAGCAACGTGAACGTCTTGAGCGTGTTCTTGAACATCGGCATCACCTTCGGCGTTCCAACGGGCTCGGCCGGGGATTCGTTCCCGCCCGATCGGCAGATTCGGTGAAGATCGGACCCGGGCCAGCCGAGAAGGTTGCGTGGAAGGCTCCGTGCAGCACGTCGACCCTACCGCGCTGCAGCCCTGGCTCGAGGCCCTGTGGGCGGCCGGCGGCACCGACTTGCTGGTCACGGCGGGGTCGCCGCCGCGCATGCGCGTCGGCGGCCGGTTGCTCCCGATCGAGGGGGTGCCGTCGCTCGACGGCGTCCGCGCCGCGGATCTGATCCTCGGCCTCCTCGACGACGAGACGCGCACACAGTTCCGCCGTGACAAGGAGCTCGACTTCGCGTTCGGGTGGGGCGATCGCGCCCGCTTCCGTGGCAACGTCTACTTCCAGTCGAGCGAGGTCGCGCTCACGCTGCGCCTCATCCCGAACCGGATCCCGAGCTTCGAGGAGCTGCGGCTGCCCCCGGTGCTCGGCGAGCTCTGCCGGCTCCCGCAGGGGTTGGTACTCGTGACGGGCCCGACCGGCTCGGGCAAGTCGACGACGCTCGCGGCGATGATCGACCGCATCAACCAGCACCGTCCGTGCCACATCCTCACGATCGAGGATCCGATCGAGCATGTGCATCACCACAAGACGGCCGCCGTCAGCCAGCGCGAGGTCGGGATCGACACCGGGTCGTTCACCACGGCGTTGCGCGCGGCGCTTCGGGAGGATCCCGATGTGATCCTCGTCGGCGAGATGCGCGACCTCGAGACGGTGCAGTTCGCGTTGACGATCGCCGAGACCGGCCACCTGGTGTTCGCGACGCTGCATACCAACGACGCCGCGCAAGCGATCGATCGGGTCAGCGACATCTTTCCGCCCGAACGTCAGGCCCAGATCCGCGTGCAGCTCGCGGCCTGCTTGTCGGGCGTCGTCGCGCAACGGTTGGTGCCGACGATCGATGGCGGGCTCGTCGCCGCGTTCGAGGTGCTCGTGGCGACGCCGGCCGTGCGCAATCTCGTACGCGAGGGCAAGACGCACCAGATCCGCAACGTCATGTTGGGCGCGAGCGCCGAGGGCATGCAGACGCTCGAGACGTCGCTGAACCAGCTCGTCGCCGCGGGAATCGTCAGCGCCGACGACGCGGCCGCGCGTGCGATCGTCCCCAAGGGCTTGCGCGAGCCGTTGCGCCGGGCGTCCTGACGCACGCGACGCAAGGCAACGACAACGCGGAGCGGGCTCCCCGAAGGGAGCCCGCTCACACATTTGGTCTGGTGGAACGCGTCAGCAGCCCGCGCCCACAACGGGTGTCAGCGTGAGCACGCCGCCCGGGTAGCTGATGTTGTAGTAGCTCGACTGCGTGGAGAGCAGACCGCCGGAGACGAGCTGCGCCTCGGTCGGGTTCGTGGCCGCGCCGTTCTTGGCACGGTACGCCTCGACCGCGGTACGGAGCGTCGATTGATCGGTGGCGCAGGCGGCCGACTGACCACGGTCGCTGATGCCGTTGACGGCGAACACGACGACCGCGGCGAGGATGCCGAGGATGACGATGACGACGAGGAGCTCGACCAGGGTGAAGCCCTTCTGCAGGGCGTTCTTGGCTGCCCACTCGTCCGATGCACGCAGGTGCTTCAGCACTGAGGTTCCCTTCTTCGTTACCGGCACAGCCGGGGTCGCTTGCCTTCAGGTCCCGGGCTTGTACTTCTGGGGGGGCTGGCCCGGCATCACGCCCCAGATCACGGCGCGCCTTTACGATCGGCAGGAATTCGCGACTTCCCAATGAGTCGGCAGAACCACCTGCAAATGCATCACACGCCCGTCTTCTGGGCCGAGAACACGCCGTACATGGCCGAAATGAGGGCGACGGCGACAAACCCGACGACACCGCCCATGAAGAGGATCACCGCTGGCTCGAAGAGCGTGGTCAGCTTCTTGAGCTTGAACTCGAGCTCCCGGCCGTAGTACTCCGAGCAGTTCACGAGCTGGAGGTCGAGCGTTCCGGTGTTCTCGCCGACGCGCATCATCTGCACCGCGGCGCGCGGGAAGAGGCCGGAGTCGCCGATCGGATCGGCGATGCCCTCACCTTCGAGCATCCGGTCCTGTACGACGAGCAGACCCCTGGCGAACACGGTGTTGTTCGACGCGACGATCGCGGCGCCCATCGCTTCGGGGAGCGGAACGCCGGCTGCGGTCATCGCGCCGACGATGCGGCAGATGCGCTCGACGACCGCGAGGCGCACGATCTCGCCGATGAGCGGCAGCCGCAAGAGCATGCGGTCCTTCACCCTCCGCCCGCCCGAGGTCGTCTTCGCGAGGTATACGAGGAACGCGAACAGGAAGAACACGATCGGGACGACGAACCAGAAGTTCTTGAAGAAGTCGGCGACCCCGAGAAGCATCCTCGTCGGCAGCGGCAGCTCGCGTCCGAGCTGCTTGAAGAACTTGGCGAACTTCGGAAGCACGAACAGCGCGAGCACGATCAATGTGGCGAACGACATGAACATGATCACGGCGGGGTATGTGAGCGCAGCCTTCACCTTGTGCCGTGCTTCGTGGTCGCGGTCGATGTAGCGGGCGAGCTGGTCGAGCGCGGTGTCGAGCTGGCCGGTCAGCTCCGCGGCGCGGAGGATGCCGAGGTAGTACGACGGGAAGATCGACGCGTGCTCGGCGACGGCATCGGAGAAGGGCACGCCCTGCTCGATCGACTCACGCATCTGGGCGACGACCTTCTTGAACCGCTTGTTCTCGCTGCCGTCCTCCACGACCTCGAGCGCATCGGTGATCGAGATGCCGCTGCGCACGAACGCAGCGACCTGGCGCGAGAAGTGCATGATCTCGGTCGCGGGGACGCGCTGCGGTGACAGCTCGATCTGGTTGAAGCCCTTGACCTCTTTGACCGACTGGACCTCGAAGTTCTCTGCGAGCAACTGCCAACGCAACACTTCTTCGGTCGCGGCGTCGCGCTTGCCCCTGACCTTCTTGCCCGCCTGGTCGCGAACGACGTACTTGAACGCGCTCATCGCTGCCCCGAGCTCATAGCACGTACACGGTTCGCAGCACCTCCGCGACCGTGGTCTTGTCTTCGGTGACGAGCCGGACCGCCTGCTCCCGCATCGTCTTCATGCCCTCGTCGACCGCGAGCGTCCGGATCTGCTCGTGCGGGGCATCCGCGACGATGAGCCGCTTCATCTCGTCGGTGATTCGCAGCACCTCGTAGATGCCGATCCGCTCGAAGTAGCCGGTGTTGCCACAGAAGTTGCAGCCAGAACCCTTTACGAAGGCCTTCTTGTCGGCATCGCCGCCGGCGCGCACGTAGAAGTCGAGCTCGTCGGGCATCGGCGCATGCGGCTCGGTGCAGTGTTGACAGACGCGCCGGACCAGTCGCTGGCCGACCACGCCCAGCAGCGCCGACGCAATCAGGAACGGCTCGATGCCCATGTCCATGAAGCGGTGCAGCGCGGAGACGGCGTCGGTCGCGTGGAGCGACGACATCACGAAGTGTCCGGTGAGCGCGGCCTGGGTCGCGATGCGTGCCGTCTCGACGTCGCGGATCTCGCCGACGAGGATCGCGTCGGGGTCCTGCCGCAGGATCGAGCGCAGCCCGGCCGCGAACGTGACCCCTGCCGCCTCGTTGATCTGGATCTGGCTGATCCCCTGGAAGACGTACTCGACCGGATCTTCGATCGTCGTGACGTTGATCGTGTCGTCGGCGATCTCGGCGAGGGTCGCGTAGAGGGTGGTGGTCTTGCCCGAGCCGGTCGGCCCCGCGCAGATCACCATGCCGTACGGGCTGCGGATCAGCTCGCGGTAACGCGTCGCCGTGTCGATCGGCATGCCGAGCTCGCCGACCTTGTACAGCGCGCGCGTCTTGTCGAGCAAGCGCAGCACGCACTTCTCGCCGAACACGGTGGACGTCGTGCTGACGCGCACGTCGAGCTCGCGACCCTGGACGCTGGCGTGGAACTGACCGTCCTGCGGCCTCCGGCGCTCCACGATGTTCATGTCGGCCATGACCTTGATGCGCGAGACGAGGGACTGGCTCATCGCCCCGGGCAGGGTGAGCACCTCGTGGAGTGCGCCGTCGGTGCGGACACGTACCCGTACCTGCTCCTCCTGCGGCTCGATGTGCACATCGGACGCACGGTCGCGCACGGCCTGGTCGAGGATGAGGTTGACCACCTGTACGACCGGCGCGTTCTCGTCGACGACGTTGGTCGTCTGCGGCTGCGCCTCGACCTCCTTCTTGCGGGCCTCGGCGCGCGCTTCGAAGATTCGGATCGCGTCGTCGACCTTGGCGGTCGAGGTGTAGCAACGGTCGATCGCGAGCTGGATGTCGGTGACACCGGCGACGACGAGGCGCACCGGCGACTCGAGCGCCTGGATGAGCCGGCGCTGCAACTCGGGTGCGAGCGGGTCGCCAACCGCGACCTCGATCCGGGCGCCTTGCTTGCGTACCGGGATCGCGTGCAGCTCACGAGCAGTCGCCTCCGGCAACAGCTCGACGAGGTCGCCGTCGAGGTCGGCATGGCGCAGGTCGACGACCTCGAGGTCGAGCTGTTCTGCGAGCACCTCTGCGAGCGCCCGCTCGTGGACGAACCCGAGCTCGACGAGCTGATGCCCGAGCTTCTTGCCAGTCGTCTTCTGCTGTTCGAGGGCGGCTTCGATCTGCTCTTCGCTGACGAGCCCGCGCTGCTTCAGCAGGTCGCCGAGCCGCACGCCACTGTGGCGGGGGCCTCCGTTGTCGGCACCGCCCTCGCCCACCGCCGCGCTCGCGTCGGTCGCCAGTCCGTCGTGTTCCTCGTCGCGCCGCGACCGCCTGAGCGCCATCCGGCTCCTCCCGTTCCCGCCTGTCTCATCGGCATGAGCGGGGGCTCTCCGTAGAGGCTCCTTGCGGTGCCGATCTGGCCCCCTGGGGCACAGCGAAACGCCACATCCGGCGGGACCGTGGGACACAACGGCCAGCACCCGAGCTGGCCTCTGCCGATGCGAACACGAGGGTCGACGATGCGATCGCCGTGCTCGACGCGGTCGAATCCGAACGCGCGGTCGCTGAGCCGGGTGTCAGGAGAGCAGCCGCGCCACCCGGTCGAGACCGCGCGGGGCGAACGCCCAGTTCGTCGGCAGGATCAGCGTATCGATGCCCAGCCGCGCGGCTGCCCCGTCGCGCGACACGCGATCACCGACCATCAGCGCTTCGGAGGGTTCCACTCCCATGGTGTCGATCGCCGTCATGAACATCAACGGGTCGGGCTTCTGCACGCCGAGCTCGAACGAGAGCACCCAGCAATCGACGGCTTCGCCGATCCCGAACTGTTCGGCGTGCTCGCGCAAATCCACGTGGATGTCGCTGATCACCGCGATGCGAACGCCGCTGCTGTGAATCGTGCGGAGTGTTGAGGCGACGTCGGGGTAGAGCGGATGCAGTTCGACATCGCCGAGGAGCGCGTAGAAGGCTTCGGCGAGATCCGAGTCGAACCCGGCCAGCTCGAAGACCTCCATGTTGACGGACCGATGCATCTCGACCGACGTGTCCTCGACTTGCAGTCGCTCGCGAACGGACGGGGTCTCCCGTGCCCGGCGCAACGCCTCGACCGCCGGTTCGATGAAGGCATCCTCCGCCCGGCGACCCATCGACCGGAGCGCAGCACCCACGAACTCGGCGTCGGTCGGATAGTGCGCGAGCGTCAGCATCCAATCGAAGAGCACCGCGCGATACCGAGACATCGTTGCGACCTTACCGACGATGCCCGCCGCGCCGACTCCTAGACGGACGCAGTGGTCGTCGTGTCAATTGCGTGAGACGTGCTCGACCCGCCGATCGGCCAGCGGATGTCGCAGCCTGCGACGTGCCATTGGCCGGCATCGAACGCGTAATTGATCCAGTTGTCGTTTCCCGTGACCTCGATCGGAACCGAGTACTGCACCTCCGCCTCGCCGGCATCGCCGGTGAAGTTGCGGATCACGACCCCACGGATCGCAATGGCGGCCGCGTCGATCCCGGCCCGCGCCTCCAAGCCCTGCCGGAGCCTCGCCAGCTCGGCGTCGGCGCTCGCGATCTCCTCGCTCGAAGGCGTCCAATCCTCCGGCGCGCAACTGGGATCGAGCACCGCCGCGACGTCCAGAACGGACCCGGTGAAGAACGCGTTCGCGAATGCGATCGCCGCTGCTCGAATGCCATCCTCGGAGAGATCGGCCTGTTGCGAGCTGTTTTGGATCGCGACGCTCGAGTCGCTCGAGCTGCCCCCGCAACTCGCGGTCGCAGCGGTGATCGCCGCGAGCGCGAGCACCGACCGCGCGATCAATTGCACACGACGACGTCGGTCAAACACCACCCGCGCATTCTGCCCGACGCGCGCGCGGCGCCGCGCCCGCCTCCCAGTCAGGTGAACACCTCGTCGAAGAGATCGAGCATCGCGCGCCAGGATCGCTCGTCGGTCGGTTGGTGGTACTTGACACCGGGGAAGGCCGCCAGGTCCGCCCACGGGTGGGTGAAGCTGTGTTCGGCACCGCCGTACAGGTTCATCCTCCAGTCGACCCCAGCGGCCCGCATCTCGGCTTCGAACGCGAGGCGTTGTTCGACGGGGATGAACGGATCCTCGGCACCGACGCAGACGAGCACCTTGCCCGTGATGTTGCGGGCATCCTCCGGCCGCGCCGTGCTGAGACCAGGGTGGAAGCCGACCACCGCCTTGACGTCCGCGCCGCCGCGCGCGAGCTCGAGCACCATCGTGCCGCCGAAGCAGTAGCCGACGGCTGCGACCTTCGACGCGTCGGTTCTGGGTTCGCGGAGGAGCACCTCGAGCCCTGCACGGGCGCGCGCCCTGATGCGCTCGGGGTCGGCGCTGAGCGCGCCGAGGCGCGCCATCATCTCGTCGCGGTCGGTGACCAGCGTGCCGCCGCCGTGGTAGTCGAGCGCGAACGCGACATAGCCGAGCTCGGCGAACCGGCTGGCGCGGTCCTTCTGATGATCGTCAAGCCCCGGTCCCTCATGCGCAATCAGTACCGCTGGTCGCACGCCCTCGCCGTCGGGGAGCGCGAGGCGGCCGATCATCACCGTCCCGTCGATGTCGTACTCGATGTCTCGTGTCGTCACCATCGCGGCCGGAAGCTATCCGGCGGGGTCGACCACCGGGCCTTCTGCGGTGCCCTCGTAGCCTGAGGCGGTGGTGTTGACCGAGAGGCATGTCGTCGTTCTCGTCACCGGCATCTCGGCAGCGGGAAAGTCGACGATCAGCGACCTGCTGGCGAGGCGGTTCGACCGAGGTGTCCATGTCAACGGCGACGTGTTCCGTCGAATGGTCGTCGCCGGTCGATCGGAGATGACGTCGGATGCGAGCCCCGAGGCGTTGCGACAACTTCGCGTGAGATACGCGCTCGGTGCCGCGACCGCCGACGCCTACTTCAACGCGGGCTTCTCCGTCGTCGTCCAGGACGTTGTCATCGGACCGATGCTCCAGGATTACGTCGAGATGATCGAGAGTCGCCCGCTGCGTGTCGTGACCCTCGCGCCGCGCCGTGCGGTCGTCGCCGTGCGGGAGGCAGCCCGCGCCAAGACCGCGTACGCGCCGGGCTTCGACGGGATTGCTGCACTCGACGACGCGCTCCGCCGCGACACACCGCGGATCGGATTGTGGCTCGACACGTCCGAACAGACACCGCAGGAGACCGTCGACGAGATCATCGCACGAGCATGGGACGAAGCAAGTACTGCCTAGCCGCTGCATCGAGACTCGCCATTGCGCCGACCTCGGTTGCGATTGACAGCTGTTCCGGCACGACCGAGGCTGGGTGTGATGGACAACGTCGTTCGATACGCGAACAGCAGCGGCGCGTTCGTCGCGTATCAGGCGATCGGCGAGGGATCGCGCGACCTGCTGGTCGTGATGGACGGCTTCATCTCGGTCGACATGATGGACGACGAGCCGCGACTGGCGCGATGCATGGCTCGGCTGGGCTCGTTCGCCCGGCTGATCCGATTCGACCGGCGCGGCATCGGGCTCTCGGATCCGGTTTCGATCAGCCTGCCGCCGACGCTCGAACAATGGGTCGAGGACGCGATCGCCGTGCTCGACGCGGTCGAGTCCGACCGCGCGGTCGTGTTGGCATCGGCCGAGGCCAGCTCCGTTGCGCTGCTGCTCGGCGCGACGCACCCCGATCGCGTCGAATCGGTCGTCGTCGTCAACGGCTTCGCACGCGCGTCGGCCGACGTCGACTATCCCGAAGGTGTGCCGGCCGAGAAACTCGCCGAGCTCCTCGACCGGACCGTTGCCTCACCGGCCGACGGCAACGACGACTTCCTGATGGAGGTCGCGCCGAGCGTCGCGAACGACGCAGGTTTCCGGCAGTGGTGGGAGCTGGCGGGTCGGCGCGGGGCAAGCCCGGGGACCGCGAGGGCACTCCTCCGCGTCGCGCTCGAGAGCGATGTCCGCGCCGTGTTGCCCGCGATTCGAATTCCGACGCTCGTCGTCCACCTGCGCGACGACCCGATCACCCCGACCCGCGCCGGTCGCTACATCGCCGACCACGTCCCGGGGGCACGCTGGGCCGAGGTCGCAGGCGCTGACGACTACTGGTGGGCCTCCCAGTCGGCGGACATCGTGCTCGACGAGATCGAGGAGTTCGTGACCGGCGTTCTCGGGACACCGCCGCAGAGCAGGGTCCTGGCAACGATCCTGTTCACCGACATCGTGTCGTCCACGACGAGCGCGATCGAGGCCGGCGATCATCGTTGGCGTGACATGCTCGACAGCCACGACAGGGCCGTGCGGCGACAGTTGGCGCGCTTTCGCGGTCGAGAGATCAACACGACGGGCGACGGCTTCCTCGCAACCTTCGACGGCCCGGCACGCGCGGTCGAATGTGCCTGTGCGATCCGAGACGTCGCCAGACAACTCGGAGTCGAAGTCAGGAGCGGCGTGCACACGGGCGAGATCGAGCTCAGGGGAGACGACATCGCGGGAGTCGCCGTGCACATCGCCGCTCGAGTGGCGGCGCTCGCGGAACCGTCGACGGTCTGGGTGTCGCGGACGGTGACCGATCTCGTGACGGGTTCCGGTCTTCGTTTCGAGGATCGGGGGAGCCACGACCTCAAGGGCGTGCCCGGCGCATGGGCGCTCTTCGCCGTCGCAGAGCACTAGAAGTCCGAGCGCGCCGGCGACCAGGCCCGACCTGCGGGAGCGCGCGGCCGGTCGTAGGTTCTCGGTCGTGCAGCGGGTACGCCTCGGGGTGGCGCTGCGGATGGCCTGCCTCGGGGGAGCGGCGCTCTCTGGGTGCGGCGAGGAAGGGCGCCAGTACGCCGCCGCGCAGGTGCTCATCGGTGTCGACGGTCGCGGTGCAGCCACGATCACGCTGATCGACAATCACTGGGGTCAGCCGCCCCCACCGCCCCAGGAGATCCCCGCGGACGCGTCGCCGAAGGTCCGCGCGTTCATGGCGTTCGCGAACGGCATCCGCAGCATCGACTCCTCCCAACGCCCGTATCAGGGCCGCATCGCTGATCCGGTCGACGCGGCGAGCGAGATCGCAACCCGGCTGTTCCCACATGCGACGCATGCTGCGACGCGAAGCGTCAGCCTGGGGGCGATGGTCGAGCTCCAGGGGTTGCCAACGCGCGCCGAGTTGTCGTTGCGCCTCGAACGCATCGTTGATGTCCTGACCCGGCAGGGCTTGTACGCCGACGCACGTGTGTTCCTGGCGTTGTGTGTCGACCAGGACCACGCACGTCTCAGGTCGGTCGAAGGAGCAGATGACCGCGCCGGAGGCTGCGCCGGTTGGGAGCTCCCGTCGAACATCGCGGCGACGGAGCTGGTCATCGGTCCGCAACAGTCCCGATTCTTCGCACCCGTCCTCGCCGCCGCGGTCGGGGGCTTGCTCATCGCATCGTGTGGCTGGATGGTGCTCGTGGCCGTTCGTCACCGGTCCGTCCTCATCACGCTCGCAGCGCTCGCGATGGGCTGCGCCGGCCTTGTCGTCGCGACCCGAGCCCGGTTCCAGCTTGCCGCGATGCGCCATCCGCCGACCCTGACGAAGTTCGGGGTCGACCTGGAAGCGGATCACCGAGATGCCGCTTCACAGTGGACGAGTGCGGTGACCATCGCGATCGTGATCGAGGTCATCGCGGTCGTCGCCGTCATGGTCTACGCGACGCGAACTCGACAACCCGAACGGCGAGTCCACGACCTCGCATCGCAGCCTCACTGAAGGCTCCGCTACCAGGCGGCTCCGCGTGCTCAACCGGAGAGCGTCAGCTTGTAGATGGCCGTGGCGTCGCTGAAGTAGATCGGTTGACCCGGACGGGTCTCGACCGAGAGCACGGGACCCGGATGGTCGTACACGACATCGTCGTCGATCACCGATGTGCGCGCGTCGTTGAGCGTCAAGCTATGGAACACGCCGTCGTTGACGAAGCTGACCAACAGTCTTCCGTGGAGGCCGAGGCCGCAGTGCGAGCAGAAGGCGGCGCCCGTGATGCCGTTCGCGTCGATGTAGACGTGCTGCGGCTGGCGGCGCGGCTCGGGACCGCTCTGGTTCGTGTTCTGCGGTGCAGGTGGCGGCGTCGCGCACGTGGCCTGCGAGCCCCAGGCCTGGTTGCCGCCCTTGACGATCCGGTCGACCTCGTCGTTGCAGGCTGGTCCATTGTCGGTCAACCACAGACGTCCCTGCGCCGGGTCGAATGCGAAACCGAACGAGTTTCGGATTCCATACGTCCAGACGAAGCTCCCGGCGAAGGGGTTGCCCGCAGGGATCGCTCCGTCCGGCGTCAGACGCAGGACCTTGCCGGCCAGGTTCGCGTTGCCGTCGACGATCTGCGAGTTCGCCGGGTTGCCGTGCTCGCCGATGACCGCGAACAGGTTGCCGTCGGGACCGAACAGGATGCGTCCACCGTTGTGGGTCGAGCCGATGTCCAGGTCGTTCACGATCGCCTGCTGGGAGACGCCCGTGCCATCGGACAGCGTGATCTTCAGGATCTGGTTCCGCGCGGCGCCCCCGACCTGGCGGCTGGCGTACGCGTACAGGAACGGCGACGACGGGTAGCTCGGGTGCAGGGCCAACCCGAGCAGGCCCTGCTCGCCGCTCGTGAGCACGTTGCTCACCGTCCAGACGAGCGTGTCCTGACCCGACGACAGGTCGCGGCGGTGGATCTCGCCGGTGAATCGCTCTGCGTACCAGATCTGGTTGTTGTCGGGGTCGACCGTGAAACCGACCGGCGCGGCGAGCCCAGCAATCACAGCTTCCGCGTGCACTGGACCGTGGCAGCCGCTGAGCGAAGTGGAAGCGAGCGCGATCGTCGCGATCGAGAACAGGCCACGACGCTTGAACAACGGGATCGCCCTCCCGACCTATGGTCCGCTGCGCGGCATCCTAAGGTGAGTGCACAAGGCTTGGGATACATCACGGTGGAATGGCGAACATCCTCAGTCGCGCTCGCGCTCCTCGGTGCATTGGCCGGCGCGTGCGAAGCGAACCGTAGCGGTCCGAGTGAGATCAAGGTGGAGCGGTCGGCCCTGTTGCGTGGCTCGGTCAGCAGAGACGACGGCGCGCAGAGCGGGACCGTGACGGGCTGGGTGGTTATGCAGCCCAACGCCTCTACATCAACACGCTGAGCACGACGCCGGGCGACGAGGGTCGCCTTGAGTATCTCTTCGAGGGCAACGACCAATTGTTGATGCGCGCTTCGATCGACACCGGCGCGGGCGAGTGGTGTCGCATCGATGTCGAGGCCGTCGGGCCGTTTCGCGGACCAAGTCCTTTGAGCCTGATCGACGGCCAGTACGTCGACGAGCTCGGCCTGACGGCAGCGACGAACCTGCGGAGAGAGAACGGCACCTTGCGTGAGTTCGAGGTCGCGTACCTCGGAAGTACCGCTAACATTTCGATCGACGACGAGGGACGGGTTCGCGTACTGAGCTACGCAGTGCAAGAGGACGAACACCTCACGCTTCGCATCGATGACTTTGGAGCGCTGATCCCTCGTCTGAACCCGTCGCCAACGAACGACTGTGGCTGGTCCGCGTTCGGATCGTCAGGTGATCTGCCGCGAGTGAAGTCACGGTCAGGCAGTGCGCGGAGCTCCAAGGCTCATCGTTGACGATGCCGGTCGCGACGCCGACGTTCCGTCGCCGGACCGCCCACCTCGACCCTCGGCACTCGGCGGTGGCGAGACGGCCCCGTGACCGAGCGCGCCGCGGGGACATCGGCAATATCATCGACGCATGGGCGGCCGCCGGTGGACGCGCAGGCGAGGACTGTTCGATCGACCAGTGTCTGCACGCCCTCATCTGAGGTTCGTGAACGACGGCGGTAGAGACGCACCGCTCGACGCGCGATCGAACGCGCTGTTTCGTCGCGTTGGAATCACGGTGCTCATCGTCGGAATGGCGCTCGCCGTACTGGCCGTGCTCGGGCGGTGACCGCGTTCTCCGGTCGCGCGCAGGTGCGCACTCAGAGTGCGTTGAGGATCCGGGCGAGCTCGGCCGGTCGGCTGATCATCGCCATGTGGCCGGCGTCGAGGTCGACGATCTCAGCGTTGCCGAGATTCGCGGCCATCTGGTCCTGAGCATCGGGCGTGACGCTGGCGTCTTGCAACAGCCGCAGATAGGTCCGCGGCACTGGTTCTCGCAGCCCGCTCAGGTCGGCCGGCTCCGAGATGACGCCCATCGCTTCGGGCACGAGCCGAGCGAGCGTGAAGGCGCGTTGTTCATGGTTCATGTCGTTGCAGAACATTGCCGTGGCGAGGTCAGAATGGAGCGTCCCGTCGGCGCCGACCACGTCGTCGCCGATGTGTGCGGCTACCTCGGCGACGGTGGGGCTGAGCGTGTGCAGGACATCAGCGACGGACACCCCGTGCGGAGGCACGACGCACGAGACGAACACGAGACGACGGAGACGGGCTCCGGCACGCGCCGCGACGCGCGGCAGCGTGATGCCCGCCAGCGAGTGACCGACCAGCACGACCTCCGTGAGATCGCGGTAGAGGATCTCCCTCGTGACAGCGTCGGCGAAATCTGCGACGGTCACCCTCGACAGATCGGCGGGCCTCACCCCGCGGCCGGGAAGGTCGACGGCGTAGGCGGCACCGTTCAGGAGTGGCACGAGTCGTTCCCAACACGAGCTGTCGAGCCCACCACCGTGCACCAACACGAACGGCATGCCCACCTCCTCGAACCGGCGCTCGGGCCGTCGCCGTACAGAGCCGATCGGCTGCGACGTACTCTCGCGCCATGACAGAACCACAGCGAACCCAGCAATTCTCTCCCGTCCTCATCTACGACGACGCCCTGAAGGCGATCCAGTTCCTCACCGAGGCGTTCGGGTTCACCGAACACGCGATCCACCGGACACCCGACGGCGCGATCGCCCACGCCGAACTCGCCTACGGCGGTGGCTTCATCGGCCTCGCCGACCGCCTTGGCGATTCGGTCTTCGACCTGGGTCCCTGTGCGATCTACGTCGTCGTGGACGATCCCGACGCCCATCACGCGCGCGCGGTCGCCGCGGGAGCCGACGTCGTCTTCCCCCTCACAGACCAGGACTACGGATCTCGCGACTACGCGGTGCGCGACGCCGAGGGGTTCGTCTGGTGCTTCGGCACCTACGCGATCGGCTCGAGCCCGGGATCGGCCTAGAACCCTGCGCAGGCCGGCTGCACCGACTGTCCGTCCTGCAGCCGACGGCGGCGGAGTTCGATCGTCACGGCGACGAGCAGCACGAGGCACAGGATCCCGCCCGCGACGATCAGGACGCTGCTCGACGCGCTTGGCCTGTCGATCGGGCTGCCGTCGAGATTGGTTGTCATGCGAACGCCATGATCGCGATCATCGGGACGAGGCTCAGTGCAGCGCGTCGGCGGGAACGCGCGCGTCGATCGGCAGGTGCGCGTGTGGTGATCACGGCGCGCGCGAGGTCGCGATCGTGAAGTCCAGTCGACCTGGCGTCCCGTCGGGCATCGGCGCGGCGTCGTACGCGGTACTGAGCGCGGCTCCGAGCTCCGCGCACGCGACGACGGAACGCTGCTCGACGTTCGCCAGGACGATCCCGAACCCTGTCCCCGGTGTCGTCGCTTCGCCCAGGTCGCCGTCGTCGCGCACGTTGGGTTCCGCTTGCGACTCGATCATGACGTCGCCACACCACAGTTCCGACCCGGTGCCGCGAGCCGCCAGTTCGTCGAGTGCCCACGCCCGATGCTGCGGCCGGTCATAGCCATACCAGTACATCAGCCCGATGCCGCGACGGATCAGCGCCCCCGCGAGATCGAGCGCCGAGAGGCCGGCAGGTCCTGGAAGCTGTGGATCGTACGGGTCGACGTGCGCGAAGACACCGCTCGTGTCGTCGGTGGCGAGGAGTTCCTCGTGCAGGGCGGTCATCCCGTCGGAAGCGACGACGCGTGCATCGACACCGAGGCGTGTACTCCACGCCTCCAGGTCCGTGCCGCTGCCGGGGTCACGATCGCAGAACACGTAGGAACAGTTGGTACCGAGCTCGAGCATCGCGAGCAATGGCGAACCCGGATACGTCTCGATCGATCCCGACTCGTTCATCGCGTGCAGATGCTGGAAGTACCGCGATGACGCGAGCCGAGGCAACGCCGGAACGACCTCGACGAAACGGAGCACTCCGTAACGACGCTCAGCGTCCCCCGACATCGAGTAGGCAGCGCTTCCCGCGTGGCTCTCCCAGTATCGCCGTGGCTTCTCGATCGAAAGGGCCTCCGCGAGCGGGAGGTGCTTCCACACATCGGCGAGCTTTGCAAAGTGACGGTTCGCCATCGTCCCTCATTCCAGCGTCCACCGACGCGCGCGCCATGATGCCCAATCCGCGCTCACTGATCGAGGTCGATGCGAATGGTCAACAGGTTGGTACCCATGCCTCTGACCACCACTGCGTTCACAGGTCTGCCGATGGTCTTCAGCCGCGCGTGCGGGTCGTCATCCGGGAGGATCTGCGCGCGACCTGTCCGCCAGCGGCGGCCGATCTTCAGGCGGATCCGCGGGTTCGCCAGGATGTTCTTCACATAGCCGGCGTCCCGCCCGTGCTCCGCGACGACCCAGAAGGTCCGCCCGTCGCCGGCGAGGCCATTGCCGACGGGGTTGCGCCTCGGCTTGCCTGTTGTGCGTCCGATCGTCTCCAGCAGCGCATGGGTCGACGGCAGGATGCCGAGGGTGAGCGCGGCCTTCGCGGGTGGATTGACTACGTACTTCTGCAGTACCCGGACGACGCGCCGCTTCATGGCGACCGGCTTAGCACTTTTGCTGGACGTCGAATCGGGGAACCGCCTCCGGCTGTTCACGTGCATAGCCTCACGCGGTTCACCGACGTGTCCTGGATCGAGATCGAGATGGCGACCTGGAGTCAGTTCGCTCGGGCGCGGCCGGATCTCGCTGAGATCGGACGCCTGCTGCTCCCACCTTGCGGTATCGCCTACCTCGGCACCGTGCGCCGCGATGGCGGGCCACGTTTGCATCCTGTGTGTCCTGTCATGGGTGGCGGGCATCTGTTCGTGGGCGTTGCGCCGAAGTCGCCGAAGCAGTGGGACCTCCGCCGGGACGAGCGCTGTGTGCTGCACGCCTTGCCCGGCGACAATGACGCGGAGTTCGTGATCCGCGCTCGCGGTGTCGAGGTCAGCGATCGAGATCATCGCGAGCTGTTCGAGCAGGGCTGCCGTGACGCGGGCGTCAACATCGAGGTCGACGGACCGGCGTTCGAACTGTCGATCGATCGCGTCGACACCACAGTGTGGGAGAACTGCGGTCAACCCGACACCCGCCCGATCCGGGATCGCTGGATCGCGCCCGATTCTTGAGCAGAACGCCGACGTCGGGCGCTTGGGCCTCACGTCATGACCAGTTTGTCAGGACGATCTCGGCGAGTTGCTCGGCCTCGTTCAAGGTCACGAACTCGCTGGCCAACAGGAAGGAGCGACCCTCGACGGATACGAACAGGATGCTGTTGCCGTCGTCGATCGTTTCCGCCTCGAAGAAGACGGCACTGTCCCCCACACCTGTTACGACATGACGGCGATGGCCGGGAAACTCAGAAGCGTCGATCGTTTGCGCCGCGAGGTTCCACGGACCGACAACGAGATCGGTGCGCACTCCCGATCGGCTCGTGAAGTCGAACGTACAGAACCGGAGGCTGGGATCGCTCGAACCAGGCGCGACGTCGAGCCCGAGGACACGGCGCAGATCCTCGTCCGTCAGCCAAGTGCACGGGTCGCTCGTCGACGTCGGCGCCTGCGACGGAGGGGACGATGATGATTCGGCTTCGACGGAGGGACCCGACGAAGAGCACGCCCCCGCGACAATCCCAACAAGCGCCGCCGCGACGACCAGTGCGCTCAGCCGGGCCCCGTGCGGAGTAGACACCCGCACAGCCTGCCCGACGCGTCGGCCTGAAAGGGACCGCCCGTGACGCCCGGAGGCGATCCGTGCGCGCCGTAGCTTGCTCTCATGTCGACTGAGGACGACGAATGGACCTCGGGCGAGAGGGCCGAAATCGGACTGACGCTCGGTGAAGGCGCGGTGCACGGACCGCTCGCAGCAGCCGCGGCCGGGATTGTCCTTGCGATCATTCTGTGGTTGCGACGGAGCAACCGTCGGCGCAACGCAGACGCCGACTAGCGCTAGATCGGCCAGTCGAGCTGCGCCTCCGGAACGCCGACCGATCGTCCGTACTCCTCTGCCTCGGCTCGTCGCGTGGTATCCCCGCGGGGATACCGGAAGATCCGACCGCAGAACACCACGAAGGTCTCGTCGGCGCTTCGGAAGTCGCAGTACCAGCCGCCAACTGCATCGAGCGCCTCTTGGAGCGCCTCCGCGAGTCGCTGCGTTTCGTCGTCGGATACCTCGAACTCGAGGAAGGTCCACGTACGTGGCTGGCCGGCCTCGACGTCTCCAACATCGGCTCGCGAGATCCTCATGTCGTGCAGTGCAATGCCGTCCAAGGTTCCTCCGACACGCAAGCTCTCGGCGATGAGCGTCCCCGTCAGCCACATCATCTGACAATCCTGCCTCCGCCACGTCCGCGAGCACCCGACGAACAGATTTGGGCGGCCAGCGCGGTCGGGCGACGTCGCTCCCAGCAGTGCACCCGGGCACGCTGGCAGACTCAGGTCGTGACCCGTCTCGATCACCTCACCATGAGTGACTCGGCGCTCGGCCGGGGCTGCATCGCGGTGGCGTTCGCGGCTGCGACGTCGGCGGCGTTGAGCATCGCGTCAGCCGTCGCGGACGCAGTCGCATGGAGCGGAGCAGGCTTCGACCTCCAGGTCATCGCGGCTGCCGGTGGCACCGGCGTGCTCGCCGGAGCGCTGTGTCTCGGCGCGGTCGTTGCAGCGCTCGCCGCAATGCGCCTTGGCGTACGAGACGCGCACACCGTGTTGTCGCTCAGGTGCACGGCAGTTGTGGCGGTGTCCGCGCTGGCCCTGGCGGTGGCCGGCGCATGGAGCTACCTCGCGATTCATTTCTCCGTTCCCACAAACATCAACGAGCCCCTCGCCGTCACGATCGACGGTCCGTCCGACTACCCCCTCGGGTTTCGTCTGGCGGGTTTGTCGCGTTCTCTCGCGGCCGTGGCCGTACTCCTCCCAACGCTCTGGCTGGCATGGCCACACCTCCGCGCTGACGGATCACGAGAAGCCGACGACGACGGCCATGGCGCATCCCCACTCAGCACATAGCGGTCGATCTGCTTGGGCCGATGTCAACCTGGCGGCCGCTCCGCGCTCGTTCTGCGAGTTACTCGTAGTACCCCGAGTGCACGTAGAGGGTCGGGATGCCCTCGGCCCGGAGCATCTCGACGTTGCTGGGATCGTCCTCGAACGCGAGGCGTAGCTCGAAGCCGGCACGGCGCAGGTCCCAGACGGCGCTCTGCTTGAAGTCGCGCGCCCAATCGTGGTCACCCCAGCTGCGCATCACCAGCAGGTCCCAGCGGATCTCGTAGTGCCGTAGCCACGCCTCGGTGAGGTGATGCACGCGGTGCGGGCGGGCCGTGAGCAGCACGATCCGGAGCGACTGGTCGAGCAGATCGAGCAGCGCCTTCACCTCCTCGATCACCTGGTCGTCGCCGCAGGCATCGAAGAACGACCGCCAGTCGGCGCGCGGCGCCTCGATGTAGTGCTGGCGGGTCGACGCGTCCGACAGCACGCCGTCGATGTCGACGACGACCGCCGGACCGGGCGGCACGGTCCCCGCTCGCCAGGTCCAGTTCTCGGGCATCACGGCGGAGCAGTTCAGTCTTCGGGCGGCGCGTTCGACAGGTAATTCTGCTTGATGCTGGCGACGATGTTCGGATCGGCGAGGGTCGTCGTGTCGCCGAGCTGTTGATCCTCGGCGACGTTGCGCAACAGCCGGCGCATGATCTTGCCCGAGCGGGTCTTCGGCAGGTCGTCGGTGAACAGCACCGTCTTTGGCTTTGCGATCGGCCCGATCAGCTTCGCGACGTGGTCGCGCAGCTCCTCGACGAGCGCGTCGTCGGGCTCGCGTCCGGCGCGGAGCGTCACGAACGCGGCGATCGCCTGGCCGGTCGTGTCGTCGGCTTTCCCCACGACCGCGGCCTCGGCGACCGCGTCGTGATCGACGAGCGCGCTCTCGACCTCGGTCGTCGAGATGTTGTGACCGGAGACGAGCATGATGTCGTCGACCCGCCCGAGGAGCCAGTAGTACCCGCCGGCGTCGCGCTTCGCGCCGTCGCCCGCGAAGTACTTACCGTCGTAGGTCGCCCAGTAGGTGTCGCGATAGCGCTGCGGGTCGCCCCAGATGCCGCGCAGCATCGACGGCCACGGCCGGGTCAGGACGAGGTACCCACCGCCGGGGATGTCGACGCTCTTGCCGGCGTCGTCGACGATGTCGGCGCCGATACCGGGCAGGGGAAAGGTGGCGCTCCCCGGCTTCAGCGTGGTCGCGCCCGGCAGCGGGCTGATCATGATCGCGCCCGTCTCGGTCTGCCACCACGTGTCGACGACTGGGCAGTTGCCGCCACCGATGTGTTGCCAGTACCAGACCCACGCTTCGGGGTTGATGGGCTCGCCGACGGTACCGAGGAGGCGCAGGCTCGACAGGTCGTGCCGCGCGGGAAGGTCGTCGCCCCACTTCATGAACGTACGGATCGCCGTCGGCGCCGTGTAGAAGATCGACACCTTGTACCGCTCGACGATCGACCAGAAGCGGTCCTTGTCGGGAAAGTCGGGCGTCCCCTCGTACATGACGCTCGTCGCGCCGTTCGCGAGCGGCCCGTACACGATGTAGCTGTGGCCGGTGACCCAGCCGACGTCGGCGGTGCACCAGAACACGTCGCGTTCGGGATGCAGGTCGAACACGTACTTGTGGCTGAACGCCACCTGCGTGAGGTAGCCGCCGGTCGTGTGCATGATGCCCTTGGGCTTGCCGGTGGTACCCGACGTGTAGAGGATGAACAGCAGATCCTCACTGTCCATCTTCTCCGGTTCGCAATCGGTGTCCTGCCGATCCACGACGTCGTGCCACCAATGGTCGCGGCCCGCCTGCATCGCGACGTCGGTCGCGGTGCGGCGCAGCACGACGACGTGCCGCACGCTCGGGCACTCGGCGAGCGCCTCGTCGGCGATGTCCTTGAGTGCGACGACGCTGCCGCGCCGGAACGCGCCGTCGCAGGTGACGAGCGCGACGGCCTCCGCGTCGTTGATCCGGTCGCGCAGCGATTGGCTCGTGAAACCACCGAACACCACCGAATGCGCGGCACCGATCCGCGCACACGCGAGCATCGCGACCGGCAGCTCCGGCACCATGCCCATGTAGATCGCGACCCGGTCGCCCCTCTGCACGCCGAGCTCGCGCAGCGCGTTCGCGGTCTTGGCGACCTCGTCGAGCAGCTCGCGGTAGGTGAGGATCCGGCGATCGCCGGGTTCGCCCTCCCAGTGGAACGCGATCCGGTCGCCGATGCCCGCGGCGACGTGACGGTCGAGGCAGTTGTAGGAGACGTTGAGCCGCCCGCCGACGAACCACTTCGCGAACGGCAGGTCCCAGTCGAGGATCCTCTGCCACTCGTCGTACCAGTCGAGGGCGAGTGCCTGGGTCGCCCAGAACCCCTCCCAGTCGCCGTCGGCGTCGTCGTAGAGGAACGGCCCGACGCACAGCGAGTTCTCCTTGAAGCCCTCCGGCGGCGGAAATGTTCGGCCCTCGTCCAGCAACCCTTCCAGCGTCTCGGCCATCTGCGGAGGCTACCGAAACCTCACGCGCGCGTTCTCGGGAGCTCCAGGACGGTGAAGCCGCCCAGCCCGTCGGGGTCGGTGAGCGCTGCGGCCTGCGTGCGGCGGCTACGCGCCTCGAGCGCAGCAAGATCTCCGAGCACCGCGCGTTCGTTCCAGATGCGATCGCCTTCCACGACGTGGTCGTCGATGCCGAGGGCGCGCAGCCATTCGGCCTGGGGCGTCACGGTCGTCGCGCCGAACCCTGCAGCGCGCGCGGCGCGTTCGACGTGCTGGAGCACGACGTCGCCGGTGATGTCGCACTCGCCGGGCGCCGCGGCGAAGGGGTCGTGACCGCGCTCGTGATCGCGGTATGTCCGCAGCCATCGCTCGCCTCGCTCGATGAGCTGCGCGGCGTCGACGCAATAGTCGATGAGGACCAGCCGACCCCGATCGATTGCCGTGCCGGCACCCCGGAACCACGCATCGAGCGCACGCGGCATGGGGACGCGCGCGCCGGCAGCCGGACGACCGAAGGGCGCGAGCGACGGCTCGTCGCCCGGTGCGATCGGCGCGAGCACCGGCGAGCGTCCCGCTCCGACCCGGACCTCGTGCCAGCGCGCGCCGTCCCACTCGGCGAGCGCGAAGGGGAGGTTGTCGAGGAGCTCATTGGCGATCAGCACGCCACCGACGCCGATCGCAGGAAGGGTCTCCAGGCTCGTGACGATCGGGCCGGCGCGCCCCGGATGCGCTTCGCCCGGTGGTTCGATCTCGAGCAGGTCACGTTGCTCGGCTCGCAGCGCGGCTGACCGCTCGACGAGCACGTACAGCAGCGCGGGACGGCACGCTGGCGTCGCGCGCAGGACCTCGCGGGCGAGCCGGCCGTTCCCCGCGCCGGCTTCGACCACGACGAACGGGTCCGGCTCGCCGAGCGCCCTCCACTCGCGATCGATCACCCGGGAGACCATCGCGCCGAACACAGGCCCCGTCTCCGGGCTCGTCAGGAAATCGCGACCCTGACGGCCCGCGCCGCGACCGGTCGCGAAGAACCCTCCGGGGTCGGCGTAGAGCGCGAGCTCCATGTATCGATCGAACGAGATCGAGCCGAGTCGCTCGATCTCTGCAGCGACCCGGTCGACCATCGAGGCAAGCCGCGGTCAGCCCTGCGTGGTCACGAGGTCGGCGATCTTGCCGAAGATCTGCGGGTACACGCCGACGGCGACGACGCCCACCGTGCACATCGCGATCGCCGAGGTCAGCGCGGCGGGGATCCTCGCGGGGCGGACCTCGTCGGTGGCGTCCTTGAACCACATCGCGCGCACGACGTTGAGGTAGTAGAACGCGGCGATCACGCTGTTGACGCCGGCGATCACCGCGATCGTGATCCCGGACCACTGCCCGGCCTCGATCGCGGCGCTGAACATCGTGAACTTGGCGAACCAGCCCGCAAGGGGCGGGATCCCGGCCAGGCTCGCGAGGAACAGGCTCATCACCACCGCCAGCGCGGGCGCTGTCTGGAACAGGCCGTCGTAGCTGCTGATCTCACCAGAGCGGGTACGTCTGGCCACCGCGATCACGACCGCGAACGCGCCGAGGTTCATCACGCCGTAGACGAGCAGGTACACGACGACCGCCTGGAACGCGCTCGTCGCGACCTCCGCGTTCCCTTCGTTCTGCGCGATGCCATAGGCGGCGAACGGCACGAGGATGAACCCGCCCTGGGCGATCGAGGAGTAGGCCAGCATCCGCACGATGTTCGTCTGGCGAATCGCACCGAGGTTGCCCCACGTCATCGAGGCGACCGCGAAGATCGCGACGACGGCCCACCACTTCGTGTCGGTGTTCTCGGCGAAGGCGAAGAAGATCACGTTGAGCAGCGCGACGAAGCCGCCGGCCTTCGAGGCGACCGACAAGAACGCGGTGACCGGGGTCGGCGCGCCCTCGTAGGTGTCGGGTGCCCACCAGTGGAACGGGAATGCGCTGACCTTGAATGCGAAACCGATCAGCGCGAGGAACACCCCAACCGCGATGATCGCGCCGCCGTCGGCCGGGATACTCGTGCGGATCTGGCTCAGCATCGTCGTCTGGGTCGCGCCGTAGATGAGCGACATTCCGTACAGCATCAACGCCGAGCTCAGCACCCCGACCACGTAGTACTTGATCCCTGCCTCGTTCGAGCGGCGGTCGTGCTTTCGGAACCCGGCGAGCACGTACGTTGGGATCGAGATCGTCTCGAGCGCGACGAACACGGTGATGAGGTCGCGTGCCGAGGCCATCACCGTCATGCCGAGCACGCTCGTGAGCAGCAGGAAGTAGAACTCGCTCTGGTAGTAGTCGCCTTCGCCGACGTAGTCGACCGACAGCAGGATCGTCAGATAGGTCGCGACAAGGAAGAACCCCTTGAGCGCGAGGGCGTAGTTGTCGACGGCGTACGCGTACCCGCCGTCGACGTCGCCGAACATGAAGCGATCGGCGCCGTCCTGGGCGAGCGTCAGCACCGGCACGAGCGCGCCGAGCACACCGATCGACGCGAAGCGCGAGGTCTGCCAGGAGCTGCGGCCCGGCACGATGAGATCGGCGACGAGCACCACGAGGATCGTGCCGACGAGCACGATCTCGGGCGCGAACGCATGCCAGTCGAACGCAGGGTTCCGCGAGAGGTCGAGAGCCCCGGCGAGCACGTCAGCCTCCGAACAGTCCAGTCACCGACGCGTCGGTGAGCTTGAACAGCAGGTTCGGGTACACGCCGAGCGCGACGATCAGCAGCAGCATCGGTAGCCAGGCCGCCCACTCGGCCCGGCTCACGTCGTGGATGTGCTCGTCCTTGAACTCGTCCTTCGGTGTGCCGAACGCGACCTTCTGCAGCATCCACAGCAAGTAGCCCGCGGCGAACACGGTGCCGACCGCGGCGATCACCATGTAGGTGCGGAACGTCTCCTCGGAGATGCCCTCCGCCGGGTTGAACGCGGAGAGGATCGCGGGGAACTCGCCCCAGAACCCTGCGAGCCCTGGCAACCCGAGCGAAGCCATGACGCAGAAGCCGAGGATCCAGCCCATCTTCGGGGCCTGGATGAGGAGCCCGCCGAGCCGGCTCAGCTCGCGCGTGTGGAACGTGTGCTGCACCGAGCCGGCGATGAAGAACAGCATGCCGGTGATGAGGCCGTGCGCGACCATCCCGAAGATCGCGGCATTGATGCCGAAGTCGGTCATGGTCGCGATGCCGAGCATCACGAAGCCCATGTGCGCGACCGACGAGAAGGCGATCAGCCGCTTCATGTCGGTCTGAGCGAGGCAGCCGAGCGCGCCGTAGATGATGCCGATCACCGCGAGGAGGCCGATCCATGGAGCGAAGTCGCTGGCTGCGTCGGGCAGGATCGGCAGCGCAATCTTCACGAACCCGTAAGTGCCGAGCTTCAGCAGGATCGCCGCAAGCAGCACCGATCCGACGGTCGGCGCCTCGGTATGCGCGTCGGGGAGCCAGGTGTGGAACGGGAACATCGGCACCTTGATCGCGAACCCGAGCGCGAGCCCGCCGAAGATCAACAGCTGTACACCGTGGGTGATGTTCGCCTTGCTCGCCTCGGTGAGGAGCGCGATGTCGAAGCTGTGCTGGACCCCGGCGATGTTGGGGTCGACGTCGACCTTGAAGAACAGCGCCAGGAAGCCGAGCAGCATGAACGCCGAGCCGAACAGGGTGAACAGGAAGAACTTGATCGCCGCGTACTCGCGGTTGGGACCGCCCCAGACCCCGATCATGAAGTACATCGGGAGCAGCACGATCTCGAAGAGGATGAAGAAGAGGATCAGGTCCTGGGCGACGAACGTGCCGTTCATCCCGACCTCGAGCAGCAGGACGAGCGCGAGGAACGCCTTCGGGTTGTGTGGCTCGGGGAAGTGGTTCCACGAGTAAATGACGCAGAGCAACGTGATGAACGACGACAGGACCATCAGCGGGAGGCCGAGACCGTCGACCTCGATGTGGTAGTTGCTGCTGATGACGTCGATCCAGGTCTTGTTGACCTCGAACGGTGTGTGCCCGTTGTCGCGCACGAACGTCGCGAGCTTGTCGGCCTCGTAGTACTTGTTGCTCACCCAGTTGATGAGCACGTACACCGAGACGCCGAAGCTGGCGAGCGTCGCGAGCAGTGTGACGCGTTTGATGGTGTCCTCGTCGTCGCGCGGGAGGATGAGCACCACCCCGAGACCGACGAGCGGCAGGAACACCACCAACGTCAGCGCCCAGGCATTGAAGCCGGTAGCCATCGGAACCGTCATCCCTCCATCGTGAGCGTCACGAAACCAACAACAGCGCGAGCGCGAAGCCCGCGGTGCCCAAGAACGCCAGCAACGCGTACCACTGCACGCGCCCGGTCTGGAACGTCCGAGTCAGGAGCCCGCCGAAGGAGCCGGTCCCCACCGCCAGCCCGTCGGGAACGCTGTCGACACCCCTCTGGTCGATCCAGTCGTAGGTGAACTGACCGACTCTCTTCACGATCACGCCTGTGCCTCGCAGCACCGCGTCGATCACGTGCTGGTTAACCCAGTACGCGGCGGCCGCGATCGGTCCCTTGACACTGCCGACCACGAGGTCGGTGTAGAGGTGGTCGAGGTAGTACTTGTTCTCGAGGAAGGTCTTGCCCTTGCGCAGCACGGGCCTCCGCTGCGTCGCGTCCTGGCCGAACGCGTGCCGCCAGAAGAACAGGTAGCTGAGCCCGAAGCCGAGCGCGGCGAGCAGCGTCGCGTACAGCGGGTCGCTCCAGCTGAACTCCGGATGCAGGCCGCCGCCCGCGAAGTCGACGAAGAAGGTGCCCGGCCCGCCCGGCTCGACCCACTCGGGGAACTTCTCGAAGAACGACCAGCCCGACACGTCGAACAGCAGCGGGGCGAAGATCAACCCACCGACGACGGACATGAAGGAGAGCACATAGAGCGGTAGGAGGATCGTGTTGTTCGACTCGCGCGGGCCATGGTCGTCGTGGTCTGCGGCGCCGGAGGCGACGCCATGGTCATGGTCGGCGGCGCCGGAGGCGACGCCATGGTCATCGTGCGCGTGCCCGCCGCGGTATTCGCCGAAGAACGTGAGGTAGATGCAGCGGGTCATGTACGCCGCCGTCATGCCGCCGCCGATGAAGCCGAGCCACATGAAGAACACATAATCGTTGTGGCCGGCGGTCGCGAGGATCTCGTCCTTGCTGAAGAACCCGGCCAGCAACGGGAAGCCAGAGAGCGCGGCCGCTCCGATGACGAACGTCAGGAAGGTTCGCGGCATGTACTTCTTCAGGCCGCCCATGTCGGAGACCATGTCGAAGCCGTGGTGCGCGCCGGAGTGGCTCACGGATCCGGCGCCGAGGAACAGGTTCGCCTTGAAGAACGCGTGGGTGAACAGGTGGAAGATCGCGGCGCTCCACGCGCCGACGCCGAGGCCCATCACCATGTAGCCGAGCTGGCTGATCGTGCTGTAGGCCAGCACCTTCTTGATGTCGCGCTGCACGAACGCGAGCGCGGCGCCGATGATCACGGTGATGCCGCCGACCGCGGCCATGAGGTTCACGCCGCCGCCCGCGATGTGGAAGCCCTGGAAGAACACCGGATAGAGCCGCGCGCCGAGGTAGACGCCGGCGACGACCATCGTCGCCGCGTGGATGAGCGCGGAGACGGGTGTCGGGCCGGCCATCGCGTCGGGCAGCCAGGTGTGCAGGGGGAACTGGCCGGACTTGCCGATGATCCCGAGGAGGAGCCCTGCGGCACACCAGAACAGGAGCGACTTGGCCGTGCCGTCCTGGCCGAGCGTCTGCGCGGCTTCGTTGACTTTCAAGATGTTGAACGTGCCGTCGCCGGTGCCCTTCGCTGCGACGAAGTAGGTCATGATCACGCCGCACAGCAGGCCGATGTCGCCCGTGCGGGTGGTGAGGAATGCCTTGACCGCGGCGTCGCTGTTCGGCTTCTCCTCCCACCAGTGGCCGATCAGGATGAACGAGCACACGCCGACGAGCTCCCAGCCGACGAGCATCTGGAGGGTGTTGTCGGCGACGACCAGGAGCAGCATCGAGGCCGTGAACAGCGAGAGCACGGCGAAGTAGTGCGTAAAGCGGCGGTCGCCCTTCATGTACTCGGTGCTGTAGTAATGGACGAGCAGCGAGATCGTGGCGACGACGAACATCATCATCACCGCGAGCCCGTCGACCTGGATCCCGACGTGCAGGTCGACCCCACCGTTCGTGAACCACGAGAACGATCGGGTCACGGGCTCGACGTAGGCCTTCGCGTGCTCGCCGCCGCTCTCGGCGAACGGGCGGGCCAGTGAACGGCCGAATGCACGCAGCGCCTCGACGTGGCCCTCGCCGGCACCTTCGTCGTCCGCGTCGCTCACTCGCTGGATCCACTGGACGACGTTGCCAACCGACAAGAGCCACGACACGCCGACCGCACCGACCCCGATCCATGCGCCGCGCGCGCCCATCCGTTTGCCGACGGCGAGGATCACGAGGAACGACACCGCGGGGATTGCCGGGATCAGCCAGGCGTTCTCGAGGAACCAGGGGTGTGCCATCCCGTCAGCCCCTCAGCACATCGACTTCGTCGGGGTTCGAGCTGTGCAGGTTCCTGTAGATCAGCAACACGATCGCGAGGCCGACGCCGACCTCCGCGGCCGCGATCGTCAGCACGAACAGCGCGAAGACCTGGCCGACGGGGTCGTTGTAGTGCGCGCCGAACGCGACGAGGTTGATGTTGACCGCGGCGAGCATGAGCTCGACCGACATCAACACGAGCACGGTGTGCTTGCGGGTCATCACGCCGTACATGCCCGCGCAGAACAAGAACACCGACAGGAGCAGGAACTGGTTCAGGTACACGGCGCGCCCCCGTCAGTCCCTGCGCGCCAGCACGACCGCGCCGATCAGCGCACCCAGTAGCAACACCCCGACGAGCTCGAACGGCACGAGATACTGGCGGAAGATCGACCGGGTGACCTCGCTCGTCCGGATCGGTTCGGTGAGGCCGAGCTTCGTGTCGTCGAACTGGTCGATGAGCACGATGCTCAGCACGACCGCGAGCAACGCGGTCGGCAACAGTGCGAGCGCCCGCAGATCGTTGTTCAGCGGCTCGTCGGCCCGCATCGGCGCGCGGGTGAGCATGATGCCGAACAGGAACAGCACGAGCACGGCGCCGATGTACACGATCACCTGCACCCACGCCACGAACTCTTGCCCGAGGAGCAGGAACTGCCCGGCACCGCCTGCGAGCACGACGACGAGATACAGCGCGGCGTGCACGACGTTGTTGGTTGTCACGACCCGCACCGCGCCGATCGCCATGACAGCGGCAAGCGCGTAGAAGAAGACATTCTCCGCGACTAACACGCGCCGCCGCCCCCCCAAGACCGCCACCACCAGGGAGGCGTCATTTCTTGCCCTTCACTTCCGCGCCCTGCTCGAGCGGCTCCGGGTCGGGGACCGTGGCCTCCCACTCGCCGAGCTTCTCCATGTCGTGCAACAGGTTCGCGATCGACGGCTCGCTGTACTCGTACTCGGGGCTCCAGTGGAGCGCGTCGAACGGGCAGACCTCGACGCAGATCCCGCAGTACATGCACAACGCATAGTCGATGTCGAACCGGTCGAGCACGCTCACCGTGCGCTCACGGCCGCCCTCGCGGCGCGGCGGGCGCTTCTCCTTGTGGCCCTCGATGTAGATGCACCAGTCGGGGCAGGACCGCGCACACAGCATGCACACCGTGCAGTTCTCCTCGAGCAGCGCGATCACGCCACGGGCCCGCGGCGCGGGCGCCTCCTTCTCGTGCGGGTACTGCACCGTGACCGCAGGCCTGAACATCGTCTTGAGCGTCACGCCCAAACCGCCGAGCATGCCCTTCACCTGCTTGCTGGCTGCGTCCATCACCATCGCCGCACCACCTAGAACGCGACCTTGAGGGCGCCCGTCGCCAAGATGTTGACGAGCGAGATCGGGATGAGCCACTTCCACGCCAGTGCCTGCAGCTGATCCTCGCGCAAGCGGGGGTAAGTGAAGCGGGCCCAGAACATGAGGAACGCGACGAGCATGATCTTCACGAACAACACGCCTGGTCCGAGGAAGTTCATGATGTCGTCGTCGGCGTCGATGAACGGCACCGACCACCCGCCGAGGAACAGCGTTGCTGCGAGCCCCGCGTAGACGAACGCGGTGCCGAACTCGCCGATGAAGAAGAACAGGAAGCGGAAGCCCGTGTACTCGACCATGTAGCCGGCGACGAGCTCCGACTCGGCGACCGGCATGTCGAACGGTGGCTGGGAGAGCTCGGCCTGCGCGGCGACCATGAACAGCGCGAAGCCGACGAACTGGGTGAGGATGAACGGGTTGCCGAGCCCGCCCCAGCCGAAGATCTCGCCGTCCGCCTGCTGCATCACGATGCCGTGGAGGTTCATCGTGCCCGCCTGGATCACGACGCCGATGACCGCGAGCACGAGGGGCAGCTCGTAGGCGATGAGCTGCGCGGCGGCGCGCAGCGAGCCGAGCAGCGCGTACTTGTTGCTCGACGCCCAGCCCGCCATGAGCACGCCGATGACCGACAGGCTGGACACCGCGAGCGCGTAGAACACACCGACGTCGAGGTTCGCGACGACGAAGTCCGGGCCGCCCGGCAGCACGACGAACATGAGGAACGTCGACAGCACGACGACGGCCGGTGCCATCTTGAACACGCGTTTGTCGGCGCCGGCGGGGATGATGTCTTCCTTCTGCATGAACTTGATGCCGTCGCCGATGAGCTGGAACCAGCCGTGGAAGCCGCCGGGGTCCATCGGCCCGAGGCGGCTCTGCATGTGGCTCATCATCTTCAGCAGGAACGTGTAGCCGAGCACGAGCGCGCCGGCCGGGATGAGCCCCATCACGATCACGGTCTTGATGGCGAGGGTCCACCCCCAGCCGATGTCGAGGTCGGCGAGCGTCACTTGTCGATGTCTCCCAAGATGAAGTACAGCGACGCGAGCACCGTGATGACATCGGGGACGTAGACGCCGCGCAGCAACCACGGCGCGATCGACACGTTGCTGAGGCTCGCGGTGCGGATCTTGACGCGGAACGGGCCGGTCGCGCCCTTCGAGACAACGTAGTAACCCATCTCGCCGAGCGGGTTCTCCGTGTTGACCCACACCTCGCCCTCGGGAACCTTGATGATGCGCGGCACCTTCGCCATCACCGGTCCCGCGGGCAGGTTGTCGAGGAGCTGCAACACCATGCGCGCCGACTCGCGCGTCTCCTGGAGGCGGACCCAGTAGCGGGCGAAGCTGTCGCCGTCGGGGTGCGTCCACACCTTCCAGTCGAGGTCGTTGTAGGCGAGGTAGGGCTTGCCGTCGCGGCGCAGGTCCCAGTCGACGCCGCTCGCCCGCAGGTTCGAGCCCGAGACGCCGTAGGCCGCGCCGAGCTCGGCGGGGATGATGCCGATCGACCGCGTGCGCTGCTGGAAGATCGGGTTCGCGACGACGAGGTCCTCGAAGTCGTCGCAGCTCTTCAGGATCTTGCGCATCGACTCGCGGGTCTCGGCGATCCATCCCCACGGCAGGTCGGTGAGGATGCCTCCGATGCGGTTGAAGTTGGGGTGGAAGCGGCCGCCGGTCGCGGCCTCGATCGCGTTCAGCACGTACTCGCGGTCGCGGAAGCCGTAGAACGCGGGCGTGATCGCGCCGACCTGCAGGCCCATCTCGCCGAGGAACAGTACGAAGGTCGCGATGCGCGACAGCTCGGTGAGCACGGTGCGGATGTACAGCGCGCGCGGTGGCGCCTCGACGCCCATGAGCTGCTCGGCAGCGTGGATGAACGGCACCTCGTTCGCGAAGCTGCTGAGCCAGTCGATGCGGTTGATGAGCGTCGTGATCTGGGGGTAGGTGCGGAACTCGGTGAGCTTCTCGTAGCCGCGGTGCATGTAGCCGATCACCACGTCGCTCGCGACGACGCGCTCGCCGTCGAGCCGCACGACGAGCCGGAGCGTGCCGTGCGTCGCCGGGTGCTGAGGGCCGAGGTTGAGGATCATGTCGCCGGTGTCGAGCTCGACGTTGACCTGCGCGTCGGCGAGATGCCGGTACAGCGACGGATCGACGTCGAATCCGGCCGGGCGCGTGCCGAGCGTCATTCGCTCGCCTCCGCTTCGCCCGCTTCTGTCTCGGCCTCGGGGGCCTCGCCCGGCATCGGCTCGACGTCGACGAGACCGGGCCACGGCTTCACCTCGCGCGCGAGCAACGGGAAATCCTTGCGCAGCGGATGCCCCTCGAACTCGCTCGGCAGGTACAGGTGACGCAAGCTCGGGTGACCGTCGAACGTGATGCCGTACATCTCCCAGCACTCGCGCTCGTGCCAGTCGGCGCCGGGATACACCGCCACCCACGAGGCGACGCTCGGCGAGGTCTCGTCGATGTCGGTCTTCAAGGTGAGACCCGAGCGCGGCACGCGGGTGGAGGCGACGCGCGCGAACACCTGGAAGCGACCGGCGCTGCCAGCGACCCCGTACGTCTGGTCCTTCGGCTGCACTGGCGACGACGTGTCGCCGCTGCCCTCTTCGCTCAGGGTGGGCGCGGGCATCCAGTCGATCGCGCTGACGAACGACAGGTAGTCGAACCCGAGCTGGTCGCGGCACGCTGTGGCCGCGTCGCGCCACCGGTCGGGCGCGATCCGCACGACGAGATCACCGCACGCCTCACCCGATTCCACGATCGCGTCCGCGCCGAGCGCGGCCGTGACGCGCTCGAGGAGCGCGGTGCTCTCCGCACTCGGTCCCGGCGCGGCTTCAGCGGTAGCAGTCTCGTCAGTCATGGGTTTGGGTCATCGGGTCAGAGTCACGCGCTCGCGGGAACCACGATCGGCTCCCAGTGCTTGCCGGCCCACCGATCGGCCGGGTCCTCGTTCTGGATGCGCTCCTGCAACAAGACAATGCCCTGGATGAAGGCCTCGGGGCGAGGCGGGCAGCCGGGCACGTAGACGTCGACGGGGATGATCTGGTCGACGCCCTTCGTGACGGAGTAGCTGTCCCAGTAGGGGCCGCCGCAGTTCGCACACGAGCCCATCGAGATCACGTACTTCGGGTCGGGCATCTGCTCGTAGAGACGTTTGATCGCGGGCGCCATCTTGTCGGTGACGGTGCCGCTGATCACGATGAGGTCGGCTTGGCGCGGGCTCGCAGGGAACGGGATGACGCCGAGACGCATGACGTCGTAGCGCGGCCCGGCGAGCGCGGCGCCCATCTCGATCGCGCAGCAGGCGAGGCCCCACTGGAACATCCACAGCGAGTACTTGCGGCTGTAGTTGAGCAACTCGCCGACGGGTTTGAGCGGCCCCTTGCGCAGCGCGCCGCTCGTCATCAGGCCCACTTGAGGAGCCCCTTTCGCCAGAGGTAGGCGAGCCCGACGATGAGGATGAGGGTGAAGATCGCGATCTCGATGAAGCCGAGCCAGCCGAGCCCGCCTTGGCTCACGTGGTCGGCGTCGATCGCCCATGGGAACAAGAAGACGGTCTCGACGTCGAAGATCACGAACAGCAGCGCGTAGAGGTAGTAGCGCACGTTCTGCTGGCCGAACTGGCCGAAGGGATCCGATCCCGACTCGTAGGTGATGTACTTCTCCGGCTGGGGTCGCGTCGGTCGCAGCAACGCACCGATCCCGAGCATCGCGCCGACCATGACGAGCGCCGCCCCGACGAACACCGCGACCGTGAGGTACTGCCGGTAGAACTCGGTCAAGTCGTTCTCCTCGAGCTGGTCGAGCTCCTCGAGCGCTCCGTCGCCCCCGGGCCGCGAGCCACCGGAAACTACGCAGATCAAGGCCAGTTCACGGGTCCGGGATCACGGCTTTCGGGCAGGTCGCGGAGGCTGCGCGGAGTATACGGCGGGCCGTTTCGGGCCTGCCGCATCGGAACGTGCGGCCGGAGTCGGGCGATGCGCGCTGCCGGCGCGCCATGAAACGGCCGCGAAATTCGGGTAAGCCCCGCCGCGTTGGCTGCCGATGGTCCGACAGGGAGGCATGGGTTTCGATGAACCGGTGGGCGCGGAACGGCGCGGGCGAGACGGCAGCATCAGGGGTCGTCCCGCGGAACGCGTTCGTGCTCTCCGGCGGCGGGAACCAAGGTGTCGCGCAGGTCGGCATGCTGCGGGCACTGGTGGAGGCCGGGATCCGGCCGAACGTCGTCATCGGTTGCTCGGCGGGCGCGCTGAACGCTGCCGCGCTCGCCTACGCCCCCAACCTGACCGGCGTCGCCCGGCTGGCCAACGTGTGGACCTCGCTCACCGGCAACGAGGTGTTTCCCGGCTCCCGGCTCTCCCGAGCCTGGAACGTGGTGCGCCGCGGAACGCACTTGTTCACGAGCGAAGGACTCCAACACGTGATCCGCCAGGCGACGCCGGCACGGTCGTTCGCCGACCTGACGATCCCGTGCCGGGTGATCGCCGCCGATCTTGACAGCGGTGAGGAGGTCGTGTTCGCGCGAGGTCCGCTCGAGCTCGCGCTCCTCGCGTCGACCGCGCTGCCGGGGGTGTTCCCGATCGTCGAGCACGACGGCCGCCGCCTCGTCGACGGCGGGATCATCGACTCGGTGCCGCTGTGGCACGCGTTCTGCGGACCGGTCGACCGGGTCTATGTGCTCAACGTGTCGCATGGGCTCGCGCAGCGCGAGTTCCGCTCACCGCTCGACGTCGTGATGGCGTCGTTCGCGCACTCCCGCAACCTGCGGTTCGAGATCGAGAGGCGGTTCCTGCCAGCGGGTGTCGAGATCCTGGAGCTGCCGCGCCCCGAGGACGAGCGAGAGGTCTTCGATTTCTCGGGCGGCGAACGACTCATCGATGCCGCGTACGAGCTGGGCCGCGACTTCCTCGCCGACCAGGCCGCGCGCCCGAAGCCCCCGACCCCGATGGAGCGCGACGACGCCTACCGGCGGATCCGGCTACGCCTCCCGAGCCGCCGTACCCGCGCCCGCAGCGGCGACACCGCGACGATCTGACGGGACGATCTGACGGCACGATCGCGCGGCCCTCCGCGCGAGCGATGGACGCTTCCCATCGGCCCGCAGGGGAAACGGTCCAAACGGTGGGGCGGGCGAGATCAGGGGACGGCGAGGAGTTGGGTCGCGTGCTCGGCCGCGTCGAGCAACCACCCCGGGAGCACGCCGAGCACGATCACCGCGGACCCGGCGAGGAACAGCGCCAACCCGGTCGGCAGGTCGACCGCGAGTCGCGGCGTGGGTGTCGAGTCGCCGTCCCGGCTGTACAGCGCCAGCACGATGCGCAGGTAGACGAACGCGGCAACGGTCGAGGTCAGCATCCCGATCAGCGCCAGCTGGTACTGCCCCGCGTCGACCGCAGCCTTGAACACGGCGAGCTTCGCCACGAAGCCGGCCGTGAGCGGCACACCGGCCTGGGCGAGGAGGAACAACGTGAGGAGTCCAGCGAGCGCGGGTTCGCGCCGCGCGAGGCCGCGGTAGTCGTCGATCGAGTGCGCCCGGTCGCCGCGCCGGCCGAAGACCTGGATCACGCCGAACGCGCCGACGGCCATCACCATGTAGATCGCCAGGTAGAACAGCGCGGCCGACGTGCCGCCGAACGCGCTCCCACCGGGCACGACCTCGTCGGCGACCTGCACGCCGATCAGCACGTACCCGGCATGCGCGATCGACGAGTACGCGAGCATGCGTTTCACGTCGGTCTGGACGATCGCGGCGACGGCACCGACGACCATGGACGCGACCGCAAGACCCCATACGGCGGGGCGCCAGTCGCTGCGCAAGATCCCGAAGCTGCCAGCGAAGATCCGCAGGAACGCGCCGAACGCCGCCGCCTTGGTCGCGCCGGCCATGAACGCCGTGACCGGCGTCGGGGAGCCCTGATAGACGTCGGGGGTCCACATGTGGAACGGAGCGGCCGCGACCTTGAACCCGAGCCCGACGAGCAGCAGCGCGAACCCGACGAGCAGCAGCGCGTCGTCGCCGCCCACGCCCGACGCGGCGATGCTCCGTGCGATCTCGGTGAGGTTCGTCGTGCCGGTCGCTCCGTAGGTGAGCGCGACCCCGTACAGGAACACAGCGGAGCTGAACGCGCCGAGCAGGAAATACTTGAGGCCGGCCTCTTGGCTCTCCAGCCGGTGGCGGTCGAACGCGGCGAGCACGTACAACGCGATTGAGAACACCTCGAGCGCGACGAACACGACGATGAGGTCGTTCGCCGAGGCCATTACGAGCATGCCGGTCGCGCCCAACAACAGCAACGCGAGGAACTCCGGCCCTTCGAGCTCCTCGCGCCGGAGCCACGACGCGCCGAGCAGCAGGCCGAGCAGGGTCGCGCCGAGCACGGTGGCCATGACGAACACGGCGAAACCGTCGACGGCCACGGCGCCGGCGATCGCTTGGAACGGCCCGTTCGTGCGCACGATGTTCCACTGCACGACGCAGAGCGCGGCCGCCGAGACGGTGCCCACGACGCCGATCGTGAGCGCGGCCTCGAACGTGCGGCGCCGCGCGAACGACGCACCGAGCGCGCACAGCACGGCCGCAAACCCGATCGTGAGCAGTGCCCCACCCGCGACGTCGTAGGCATCCTCGAACCGCACTGTCCACCAACGGCCGAGCCAGAACGCGGTACTCCCGAGGACCGAGGCGAGGACCGTCCAGTTGTCGAGCTCGTGGCGCAGCGACCGGCCTCGCAGCAACGCGGCCATCAACACGATCGCGAGCGCGGACCCGAACAGCACGACGGGCGGACCGATCGCGAGCCAGTCGATGTGCGGCGTCTCGATCGGCGATGCCTCGAGCGCCTGCGCGAGGAACCCGGTCATCTGTCGCCCCCCTCGGCGCGCAACTCGGGTTCGGGCTCGGTGTAGCCGGTTGTCTCCTCGATGTGCGCCATGAGGTCTTGCACGGCGACCTCGCTACGGTCGAACAGCGGCTTCGGGTAGAACCCGAGGAACAGCGAGAGCCCGAGCAGCGGTACGACTGTCGCGATCTCCCGGAACCCGAGATCGCGCACACCGACGTTGTCGCCTTCCGGCTCCCCTGTGAAGCTGCGCTGGAATGCCCAGAGCAGGTAGAGCGCTGCGAGGATGACCCCCGCCGTCGCGGCGACCGCCCACCACCGGCGTGTGACGAACGTGCCGAGCAGGCTCGTGAACTCGCCGACGAAGCCCGAGAACCCCGGCAGGCCGATCGACGCGAACGTCGCTGCGAGAAACAGCCCCGACAGCACCGGAATCGACTTCCACAGGCCGCCGAAGTCGGCGATGAGGCGTGTGTGCCGCCGGTCGTAGAGCATGCCGACGAGCAGGAAGAGCGCGCTGGTCGTCAGCCCGTGGCTCACCATCGTGAACAGCCCGCCCTGCAGACCTTCGGTCGTGAGCGCGAACGTGCCGAGTACGACGAACCCGAGGTGTGCGACCGACGAGTACGCGATCAATCGCTTCAGATCGGGCTGCATCGTCGCGACGATCGCGCCGTAGAGGATGCCGATCACTGAAAGTGTCAGCAGCAAGGGTGCGAAGTACTGCGCGGCCTTCGGAAACATCGGGATCGCGAATCGCAGGAACCCATACGTCCCCATCTTCAGCAGGACACCGGCGAGCACCACCGAACCTGCCGTCGGGGCTTCGGTGTGCGCGTCGGGCAACCAGGTGTGGAGCGGGAACAGCGGCACCTTCACGGCGAACGCGACCGTGAACGCGAGGAACAGCAGGCGGCTGGTGCGCGTGCTGATCGCTCCGGGCTGGCTGATCCATTCGGTGATGTCGCGTACGTCGAAGCTGAGCGGGTGCCCACTCTTGGTGAACAAGTACGCGCTCGTGAGGATGCCGACGAACAAGAACGCGGATCCCGCCATCGTGTAGAGGAAGAACTTCGTCGCCGCATACGCGGTGTTGCCGTGTCCCCACCCTGCGATGAGGAAGTACATCGGCACGAGCACGAGCTCGAAGAACACGAAGAAGACGATCAGGTCGAGCGCGACGAACACACCGATGAGCGTCGCCTCGAGGACCAGCATCCACACCGTGAACGCCTTGAGGTGGTGTTCGTCGACGCTCGCGAGGAGGCTGATCGGGATCAAGATCGCGGTGAGGACCACCATGAACAGGCTGATGCCGTCGACGCCGAGCGAGAAGCGCACGCCGAGGCTGCCGATCCAGTCGAGATCGACCGTGTGCTGGTAGCCGTGGATCGACTTGTCGAAGTCGGCGAGCAACCACGAGGCCAGGCCGAGCGTGGCGAGGCTGCTGAGGAACCCGATCGCCTTGGTCCATTCCGGGCGGCGGACGGGCATGAACAGCGTCGCGATCGCGCCGACGAAGGGCAACACGATGAGCGCGGTCAGGATCGGAAACCCGCCGCTCGCGCCGGCCGCGTTGTTGGACAGCTCCGCGAGCATCAGATGTTCACCCTCGTCGCGAAGTACCCGAGCAACAGGGCTGTCCCGAGCGCGATCCCGAGCGCGTAGTTGCGGACCAGGCCGGTCTGGGCGCGGCGTAGCCCGCCGCCCACCTCGCGGAAGAGCCGGCCGGTGCCGTTGACCGCGCCGTCGATCACCCGGCGATCGAGTCCCTCCGCGCACAGGCGCGCGAACGCTGCGCCGGGCCCGGCAACGAGGCGCGAGACCGCAGCGTCGAAGAAGTAGGCGTGCTCGAGCACCCTCGCGACGGGACCGAGCCGGCGTTCCGCAGGGTCGACACCGTCGGCGGGGAGGCCCTTGCGGTACATCGAGACGCCGGCGCCGATGCCGACGATTCCCACGGCGAGCGCGGCGAGCGAGAGCGCGAGCCCGGCAGAGAACGACGTCGCCGCGATGTGCGGTGCGGTCGGTTCGAGCGAGGGCTCGAGCCAGCGCGTCAAGAACTCGAGGTTCGGGTCGGTGAACGGCAGCGACAAGAAGCCGCCGACAGCCGACAAGCCGGCGAGCACCAACAACGGGAACGTCATCGTGATCGGGGATTCGTGCGGCCGGATCGCGTGTTCTTCGTCGTGCACGCCTCCGGGCTCGTGCCATCGCGCTCTTCCGAAGAACACGAGGCGCACCTGGCGGGTCATGTAGAACGCCGTGAGCAGCGCGGCGACGAGCCCCACACCCCAGAGCACCTCGCCGCCGCTGATGCTCTCGGAGAACCATGCCTTGGCGAGGATCTCGTCCTTGCTCCAGAAACCGGCGAGCGGGAAGACGCCGGCGATCGCGAGCCAGCCCACGATGAACGTGCCCGCGGTGACGGGCATGAGCTTGCGGAGGGCGCCCATGCGCCGCATGTCTTGCTCGTCGTGCAGGCCGTGGATCACCGACCCGGCACCGAGGAACAGCAGCGCCTTGAAGAACGCGTGCATGACCATGTGGAACATCGCGGCGCTGTACGCGCCGACACCGGCGGCGAGGAACATGTACCCGAGTTGCGACAAGGTCGAGTAGGCGAGCACGCGCTTGATGTCGTTCTGCCGGATCGCGACGGTTGCCGCTCCCAGCGCCGTGAGGGCTCCGATCCACGCGACGACGTCGTTTGCGGCGCCACCGAGGTCGAAGAAGACGTGGGCGCGGCTCACGAGGAACACGCCCGCGGTGACCATCGTCGCGGCATGGATGAGCGCGGAGACGGGCGTGGGGCCTTCCATCGCGTCGGGCAGCCACACGTGGAGCGGAACCTGGGCGCTCTTGCCCATCGCGCCGACGAACAGCAACAACGCGATCGCGGTGAGTGTGCCCTGCGACAGTGCGGGCGCGGCCTCGAACGCCGGTAGGTAGTCGAGCGTGCCGAGCTCGGAGAAGATCAAGAACATGGCGAGCATGAACCCGAGATCTCCCACGCGGTTCGTGACGAAGGCCTTCTTGCCCGCGACGGCGGCGGTGTCCCGCTCGAACCAGAAGGAGATCAGCAGGTACGAGCAGAGGCCGACGCCTTCCCATCCGAGGAACGTGACGAGGAAGCTCGACCCGAGTACGAGCACCAACATCGACGCGGCGAACAGGTTCATGTACGCGAAGAAGCGCGAGAAACGAGCGTCGCCGTGCATGTAGCCGATCGCGTACAGGTGGATCAGCGTCGCGGTGCCCGTGACGAACAGGATCATCGTGATCGACAGCGGGTCGGCAAGGAAACCGAAACCGACCGAGAAGCGGCCGGTACCCGCGAACCACTGCCACAGCTCGTGGGCGTGGCGCCGTTCCTCGCCGGGCAACGACCGCAGCGCAAGGAACGCGGCGACCGACGCGGCGAACGACAGCGCCATGAGCGTGGTCGCGAGCCAGCCGGCCTTCGGCTCACCGATGCGCTTGCCGACGACGAGCAGCACGACGGCGCCGAACGCAGGGAGCGCGGGGATGACCCACACGAAGTCGAGCAGCCGTTCGGCGTCCACGTCAGCCCTTCAGCAGATCGACATCGTCGGCGGTGACGCCCTGGCGACGACGGAAGATCGCCACGATGATGGCCAGGCCGACGGCAACCTCGGCCGCGGCGACCACGAGCGTGAAGAACACGATCGCCTGCCCGCGCGCGTCGTCGAGGGCCTTGGCGAAGGTCACAAAGGTGAGGTTCACGGCGTTGAGCATCAGCTCGACGCACATGAACATGATGAGCGTGTTGCGGCGCACGAGCAGCCCGACTGCGCCGATCGTGAACAGGAGCGCCGCGACCACGAGGTAGTGCTCGCGACCAATGTCGCCGATGCCGGCGAGCAACGGGGTCACGCCGGCACGCCTTCGCGTTCGCGCGTCGCCGCGATCTGCCGGCTGCGGCGGGCGAGCACGACCGCACCGACCACGGCGATCACAAGCATGACCGAAACGACCTGCACGGCCCAGATGTAGTCGGTGAACAGCACCTTGGCGACGGCTCTGACGTTGCCGCCCTGCGCATCGTCGAGGGGCGCGTCGCCGGGCGCGGTGCCGATCGCCCACTCGCGCCCTGCGAGCAGTAACACCTCGGCGGCGATGATCGCGCCCAGCAGGTAGGCAGCGCCGCGTTGGAAACGCCGGGGATCCGGTCCGGTCTCGCGCTGATCGACGCCGAGAAGCATGATCACGAACAAGAACAGCACCGTGATCGCGCTCGCGTAGACCACGATCTGCACGATCGCGACCAGATCGGCGTCTTGCGCGAGGAACAGCACCGCGATGGCGATCATGGTGGTCACGAGCGAGAGCGCCGCGTACACCGGATGGCGGAACACGACCACGCCGATCGCCCCGGTCAGGACGAGCGCGGAAAAGGCGTAGAAGATGACGGCATCCATCAGGCGTCGTGCCCTTGGCCGCGCTCGGGAGGTCGCACCCCGAAACCGAGCTCACCCGACCAGCTGACGCGATCCTCGTAGTCGGCGCGTCCCGAGGGCGACGTCGCGCGCATCCACGCGCTCGTGTCGTCGTCTTCGTCGCCGAGCCAATGCTCCCACGGCATGCGGCGCGCCCGGCCGTCGTCGTCGACGAGCAACTCGTCCTTTGTATAGATGGCGTCGGACCGGTTCACGAAGCTGAACTCGAACAGCTTCGTCTCGGTGATCGCCTCGGTCGGGCAGGCCTCCACACACAGATCGCAGTGGATGCAGCGCAGGTAGTTGATCTCGTACACGAAGCCATAGCGCTCGCCAGGGCTCACGGGGTGATCGACGGGGTTGTCGGCCCCACGCACGTAGATGCACTTCGCTGGGCAGACGCCCGCGCAGAGCTCGCAGCCGATGCATTTCTCCATACCGTCCTCGTAACGGTTGAGGACGTGTCGGCCGTGCAGGCGCGGTGGTTTCTCGCGTTTGTGCTCGGGGTACGGCAGCGTGACGCGCTTGTCCTTGCCGATCTGGCGCAACGTGACGGCGAAGCCTCGCAACAGGCCCATCAGCGGAACTCTTCCACGGCTTCACCGGGTTTGGGCATGCAGAGGTACAGAACGCCGTAGGCGAGGATCGCGACGCCGAAGGCGACGAGCGCTGCGACGCCTTGATTCCAATCACGGTCGCCGAGCACGAGGATGGCGGCGGTGACAAGTACCCAGAGCACCGCGAGCTCGATCAGCCACTTCCACCCGAGCGCCATGAGTTGGTCGTAGCGCAATCTGGGCAGCGACGCGCGGATCCACACGGTCCCGAACGTGAGCGCGACCACCTTGATCGCGAACCAGAACACCGGCATCAGCCACACGTTCACGAAGTGCGTCTCGTCGAGAAAGCCGAGCGCGGGCCCACTCGGTCCGCCGAGGAACAGTGTGACCGCGACCGCCGACATCGTGATGATGTTCATGAACTCGGCGAGGAAGAAGATGGCGAAGCGGATCCCTGTGTATTCGGTGACGAACCCCCCGACGAGCTCCTGCTCGGCTTCCACGAAATCGAACGGGGGGTGGTTGGTCTCCGCGATCGCTGCGAGCACGAAGATCGCGAACCCGAGCAACGCAGGGAAGAGATACCAGTCCTGCGCGATCGACGCCGGCCCGTCCCAGGCCTGCAGCCCGACGATCTCGCGGGTCGACAGCGTGCCCGCTCGCATGAGCACGGAAAGGATCCCGAGACCGAACGCGGCTTCGTAGGAGAGCACCTGTGCCGTGGCTCGCACCGAGCCGAGCAGCGGGTACTTCGACCCCGAGGACCAACCGGCGAGCATCACCCCGTACACCGCGATGCCGGAGCAGGCGAGGATGAACATCGCGCCGACGGGAAGGTCGGCGACCTGCAGGTAGGTGTGGTGGCCGAGGATGCTGACCTCGCCGCCCACGGGGATCACGCAGAACATGAGGAACGCGGGCAGGATCGACAGGTACGGCGCGAGGCGGAAGATCGGCCGGTCGGCCGTGGTCGGGATCGACTGCTCCTTGAAGAACAGCTTGATGCCGTCGGCGAGCGTCTGGAGGATGCCGAACGGGCCGGCCTTCGCCGGGCCGATGCGGTTCTGCATGTCGGCGATCCATTTGCGCATGCCCCAGATGTAGAGCATCACCGAGACGAGCAGCAGCACGAACGCGACGAGCACCTTGACCGCGACGACGCCGAGCACCGACCACGACAGCTTCGTGCCGTCGAGCAGCAACGGGTCGGACGCCAACAACCAGCTCATCGAATCGTTTCCACTCGAAGATCCGTGACCATCGCCGACGCGTCGATCAGCTCGGCAGCGCCCGCGCCATCGGCCGCGAAGTGCAGCTCGGCCGTCCCCACGGCGACGCCCTTCGCCGCTCGCAACGGAACCGTGATGCTGCCCCGCCCGCTCGTCACCTTCACCGCGCCACCGTTCGCGACGCCGAGCCGTTGCGCGTCGGCCGCGCTGACACGCAGCTCGGCCGGTGGCCGCAGCCCCCGGAGCGACGGAGACTCGTGGACAAGGCGGCCGCCGTCGTAGAGCGTGCGCCGGACGACGACGCGCAACGCGTACGCGTCGCGAGCCGGCAGCGGCCCTGACGCCCCCGCCGGCTTCCACGCGAACGACTCGATACGGCCGAGCTCCGCCGCGACAGCCGCTCCAGCATCGGCCGACTTGGGGTCGGGCGCCACCGCGTCGATGTCGTCGACCTGCCCGATGTCGATCAACTCGGGGAACGGAGCGTCGTCGACCTTGATCGGTTCCCAGCTGAAGGAGTCGGTCCGATCGATGGACAGCGCGCCGCGTCGTATCACGATCTCGTCGCGGTGCTCTGCGAGTGGGAGCACGACGCCGTCACGCGCGCCGCGGAGCAGCCTGGCCGAGACTCCCGCGAAGCCGGGGGCGACCCTGGCGAGCTCGTCCGTGACCTCGTCGACCGTCTCGAGATCGAAGTCGTGACCGAGCCGGAACGCGAGCTCCGCGGCGACGCGCCAGTCGTCGAGGACCGTCCCCTCGGGGGAGACCCGTCGGCCGAGCCGCTGCACACGCGCCTCGAGGTTCGTCGCGCTCCCCGCCTGCTCCCCCCAGAGGGTGCACGGCAAGAAGACCTTCGCCCGTGCGTTCGACTCCGTGACGAACGCGTCGACGGCGATGACGGTCGTCACCGTCTCGAGCGCGTGGCGGGCGAGTGCGGCATCGGGGAAGTCGGCGAACGGATCGGCGCCAACGAGGACGAGCACGTGGATCTTGCCCTCGCTGCACGCGCGGAGGATGCCCTCGGCATCGAGCCCGCGCTCCGAGGGTGTCGTGCCCCAGGCGGCCCGGAAGTGGTCACGGCCGGCGTCGAGATCGACGCGGCCGGGCAGGAAGCCAGGGGCGAGCCCGGTTTCGAGCGCGCCGTGCACGTTGCCGCGGCGCAACGCCGAGAGGAACGACACGCGCTCCAGGGCAGCGAGCGCGGCGGCCGCCTGCACGGTCGGATCGGGACGTTCGGCGAGCGACGGGCGCCCGAGCACGACGACGACGTTGCCGCCACGCCTTTCGCCGGCAGGCGAGATCGCCTCCGCGGCGGCCCGAACCGCGGCGTCGACGGCGGGTTCGCCGCGGACGGCCGCTGCGAGCTGCGCCGCGACCAGCCCCTGCTCGCCGGGTGCGACCGGCAGCGAATGCGCGACGTAGGGCGTCAGGCCGTGCGGCGACGCCGACAGGTCGATGAGCGGGACGCCGAGCTCGAGCGCGGCCCGCTTGACGCGTAGGAAGAGCACCGGTAGCTCCTCCTTGAGATCACCGCAGCACAGCACGATCGCAGCCGCTCGGTCGAGATCGGCGATCTGCGCGCGGGGCAGACCAAGCACGACCTCCGCCGGCAGCCCGTCGCCGAGCTGCGCGTCGACGTTGTCGGTGCCGAGCACACCCTTCGCGAGGCGCGCCCACGTGTAGGCGCTCTCGTTGGTGCCGCGCGCACCGCCGAGCACCGCGATCGCGGTCGCACCGTGCAGCTCGCGCACCCGGTCGAGCTCGGACGCGACGGCGTCGAGTGCGCGTGGCCAGGAGACGTCGACACCGTCGAGCCGCGGTGAGAGCACTCGCGCTTCGGAGTGGACATGCTCATAGCCGAAGCGGCCCTTGTCGCAGAGCCAACCGTGGTTCACCGCATCGCTGTCGACACCGAGCAGCCGGACCAGCCGGTTGCTCGAGCTCTGCAGTGCACCCCGGCACTGCACCGCGCAGGTCGTGCAACTCGTCTCGACCGTCGCAAGGTCCCACGGCCGTGCTCGGAAGCGATACGGGGTCGCGGTGAGCGCGCCGACCGGGCAGATCTGGACGACGTTGCCGCTGAAGTACGACGCGAACGGATCGTCGGGGAAGTTGAGCACCTGGGTCTCGTCGCCGCGGTCGACGAAGCTGATCAACGGGTCGCCGGCGATCTCGTCGGCGAACCGAGTGCAGCGCGCGCACTGGATGCAACGCTCGCGGTCGAGCAGCACAAGGTCGCTGATGGGAATCGGCTTCTCGAAGTGACGCTTCTCCTCGACGAACCGGCTCTCGCCCGGCCCGAACGCGAGCGTGGTGTCCTGCAGCGGGCACTCGCCACCACGGTCGCACACGGGGCAGTCGAGCGGGTGGTTGATCAACAACAACTCGAGCACGCCGTCCTGCGCGGCCTTGACGGCATCGGTCTCGGTGCGGCACACCATGCCGTCGGCGACAGGGATGGTGCAGGCGGGCGGGACGCCGCGGATCCCATCGACCTCGACGAGGCACATACGGCACATCCCGACCGGCTGCATGCGTTCGTGCCAGCAGAACCGAGGGATGTAGACGCCGTTGTCCTGCGCGACCTTGATCAACAGCTCGCCGGGCCGGGCCTCGACCGTCTGGTCGTCGATCGTGACGGTGACCGTCGGCTTGGCCCCGACCGTGGTCATGCCGGCGCTCCGGCGGGCGTGGAGCACGCGGCGAGCACGTCGTCGCGGAAGTACTTCTGCAGGCTGGCGACGGCGCTCACGGGCGACGGCCCGAGCGGACAGATGGTGGTCTGGGTGAACGGCGCGTGCATCACGTCGGGCGACACGCTCGCGCACAGCGACAGCAACAGATCGAGGTCCTCGGGCCGTCCGCGGCCGTGGCTCATGCGGTAGAGCACCTTTTCGATCCAGCCGGTGCCCTCGCGGCACGGCGTGCACTTGCCGCAGCTCTCGTGCGCGAAGAACTTGGCGAGCCGCCACGCGACGAGCAACGGGTCGGTGGTCTCGTCGTACACCATGATCGCGCCCGATCCCAGTGTCGTGCCGAGCTTCGCGGAGATGTCGTCGATGTCGTAGGTCTGGTCGAGGTGCTCGTCGATGTTGACGAGCCACTGGAACGAGGCGCCGCCGGGGAGGAAGAACTTCAACGCACGACCTGCGCGGATCCCACCCGCGAGCTCGAAGATGATCTCGCGGAAGCTCATGCCGAACTCGATCTCGTAGATGCCGGGTCGTTGCACGTGGCCCGAGATCGCGACCACCCTCGTCCCCGTGCTGCGCCCGACGCCGAGCTTCGCGTACTCCGCGCCCGACATGCGCATGATCGGCGGGATCGTCGCGACCGTCTCGATGTTGTTGACGACCGTCGGCTTCGAGTAGACGCCAGAGTGGATCGGCAGCGGGGGCTTGATCCTCGGCATACCGCGCTTCCCTTCGAGGCTCTCGATGAGGGCGCTCTCCTCGCCGCAGATGTACGCGCCAGCGCCGCGGTGCACAACGATGTCGAGATCGAACCCGGAACCCTGAATGTCGGTGCCGGCCCACCCGTTCGTGCGCGCGTCCGCCAGCGCCTGCACGAGCCGGTCGTAGCCGAGCGCAAACTCGCCACGCAAGTAGATGAACGCCTTGGAGATGTTGCAGGCGAACGCCTCGATCGCAACTCCCTCGATGATCGCGTGCGGATCCTTCTCGATGATCTCGCGGTCCTTGAACGTGCTCGGCTCGCCCTCGTCACCGTTGATCACGAGGTAGCGCGGGAAGTGGTCGGCGGGGAGCGACTCCCACTTCACTGCGGTGGGGAAGTTGGCGCCGCCGCGCCCGCGGAGCCCGGATGTCTTCACCTGCGTCAACACGTCGCCGGGGTCGGCTGCCGCGAGCACCGCGGCGAGCATGTCGTACGCGCCGTCGGCGCGCGCGGCTTCGTAGGTCCACGAGCTCTCGACGTCGTGGAGCCGCCGGCTGACGATGCGCGTCTCCTGCACCTCCTTCCCCGATGCCATCAGCGCCGCCCCCCGGACACGCCGCGTGCCGTCAACTGCCCCGACTTGTAATCGTCGACGATCGCGACCGCCATCACGGGATCGAGATGCTCGTGGAACTCGTAGTTCACCTGCATCGCGGGCGCGTTGCCGCACGCCGCGAGACATTCGACCTCTTCGACGAAGACGTCGGGGTCGTGCGCGTAGCGCGTCTCGAGGTGCTCGAGGATCTCCGGACCGCCGACGACGAGACACGTCACGTTCGTGCAGACGCTGACGACGAGCCTGCCGCACGGTCGCCGCTTGTACATCGTGTAGAAGCTGCAGACACCGAGCACGTCGGCAGGGGTCGTTCCCACGAGCTCGGCGATCTCCTGCATCGCTTCGGGCGAGAGCCACCCGTCGCGATCCTGCGCCCGATGCGCGAGCGGCAAGATCGCCGAGTGCGGGTCCGGATACTGCGCGATCACCTCGCCTGCGCCACGCAACGCCGTCAACGGTCGACCTCACCCATGATCGGGTCGACGCTGCTGACGATCGCCACCGCGTCCGCGACGAGCGCGTGGCGCACCATCGGACCCATCGACTGCAGGTTGTAGAACGACGGTCCGCGGATGTGCATCCGCACCGGTTTGGCGCTGCCGTCGCTCACCATGTAGCAGCCGATCTCGCCGCGCGGGCTCTCGACCGTCGCGTAGGTCTCTCCCGCGGGGACGCGGAAGCCCTCGGTGAACAGCTTGAAGTGGTGGATCAGCGCCTCCATGGACTCGTCGATGCGTGCCCGAGGCGGCGGCGTCACCTTCGGATCCTGCACGCGATAGTCGCCGCGCGGCATCCGTTCGACACACTGTCGCACGATCTTCGCCGACTCGTAGATCTCCTCCATGCGGATGCGCCAACGGTCGTACACGTCGCCGTTCTCTGTGTACACGACGTCGAAGTCGACATCGTCGTACTTCAGGTACGGCTGCGCCTTGCGCAGGTCCCACGCGAACCCGGTGCTGCGCAGGATCGGCCCCGTGATCGACAGGTCGAGACACTCTTGCGTCGTGATCGGACCGATGCCGACCAGCCGGCTCTGCCAGATCGGGTTCTCGGTGAGCAGCTCGTCGTAGTCGCGCACACCGCGTTCGACCTTCTCGAGCGTTTCGAGCACGTCGGCCTTCCAGCCGTCGGGGAGGTCGACGGCGACGCCGCCGACCCGGATGTAGTTGTGGTTCATCCGCAGACCGGTGATCTTCTC
>Ga0247727_10001869_pt1 | contig 48941 bp, 41 predicted proteins | sample WisWelCaveWW1625_FD_202498 | JGI IMG/M metagenome (GOLD analysis project Ga0247727, IMG submission 202498) | Biofilm microbial communities from Wishing Well Cave, Virginia, United States - WW16-25 | ecosystem: Environmental > Aquatic > Deep subsurface > Groundwater > Cave microbial mat | place...
CGATGAACGTAATATTTTTTAATTGCAGCTCCTCGGCCAATTTGCGGTCGCGCTCATACGTGATGCCTTTGCCGATGATTTGAAAATGCACATTTTCATTTTCCAACAATTTGGCGGCGCGGAAAATGTACTGCACGCCGTGAAACGGGGCATACTCGCCGTGAAAATGCACGAGAAATTTGCCGTTTGGATTTTGTGCCGGACGCGGGTAAATCACGCTGTCGTCCGTCACCAAAAACATCTGTTCGAATTTTTGGCGCGAGACGCGATAATCGCGCTCGTAGCCAAGAATGTGATCGTTTGTTTCCAAAATAATGCGATCGGCAAACCGCATCGACAGATGATCAAAGAGCCAATACAATTTCGCTTTCCAACTCGTCGCGGACGCGGCCTCGCGATCATTGACCATCGTGCCGAACGTCGAAATATATACATCAAATAGAATCGGCTTGCGGGTGAACAGCCGCACGAAGGGCATCAGCAATTGCCCATAAAAACCGACGACGATGAGATCGCATCCGCGTTTTTTACGGAGAAACTCCCAAATTAAACGGGGATAGTGCCGAAAGGATTTATCCGGTGGCAAACACGTTTCGACTTCAAATCCGCCGTTGCGCAGCGCGGTCAGAATGTTGTGCGTGCGCGAATAGCTCGCTTCGCGGCCGGCGATGTAACAAATTTTCATTCTTCCGAGAAACCTAAAGCTTTGAACACGGATTACACCGATGACGCGGATTTACACGGATTTTTTATACAACCTGATTGATATTAATTCATTTTCTAAATCCGCGAGAATCCGTGCTATCCGCGTCATCCGTGTTCGAAGCTTTTGCTTTAAAACTGTTTAACTTGACCTGTTCGGCATTTCGGGATTCATGATTTTCACTTACGCCATTACTGCTCTTACGAATGGAGATCGTGTCCATCTCGATCTTTTTCACGCGATACAAACAATCTTCGATCAATCGCCGATTGCCGGAAATGAGATCGGCGACCAATCCAATCAAACCGACTTGAAAGCCGATCACCATCAGCGCGCCGCTCAAAATCAAAGATTGAATGTGGCCTTTGCCGCCGTCGACAAAAAAATAATACCACAGAAAACGCAGCGAAATCAGAAAGCCCGCCGAGAAAACGACCGCGCCAATCGTCGCGAAAGTTTTCAGCGGCTCGTACATCGTGTAGATGCGGAGAATCGTGCCGATGCTGCGCTTGATGTACGAGGGAATGCTGCGAAACAAACGCGACTCGCGGAGCTTGCCGTTGGTCGCGACTTTGACGTGGCCGATGGCAATATTTTTTTTGCCGGCTTGAATGATCGTTTCGAGCGTGTAGGTAAAGCGCGAAATGATATTCAAGCGCAGCGCCGCTTCGCGAGAATAGGCGCGAAAACCGCTGGTCGCATCCGGCACGTCGGTGTTGGAAACATGGCGCACCACCCAACTGCCGAGCTTCTGCAATTTTTTCTTGACCGGCGAAAAATGCACGACGCGATCGACCTGCCGGTCACCAACCACCATATCCGCTTTGCGATCGAGAATCGGTTTGATGAGACGAACCACGTCCGCGCCGCGATATTGGTTGTCGCCGTCGGTGTTGACAATAATATCCGCGCCGAGCTTGAGGCCGGCGTCGAGGCCGGTCATAAAGGCTTCGGCGAGGCCTTTGCGATTGGTGAGGCGCACGATGTGATTGACGCCGTGCTGGCGCGCAACTTCGACGGTGTTATCGGTACTGCCGTCGTCGACGATCAACGTTTCGATTTCATCAACGCCGTCGATGCGCTTGGGCAAATCCGCGAGCGTCACAGGCAAGGTTTTTTCCTCGTTCAAACAAGGAATTTGGATAATGAGTTTCACGCGCCGATCACCGTTTCAATGTTATATTCTTTGATTTCGCGCGCGTGGGTGTAAATGATCATCTCACCGATCAAGCCGATGGAAATCATTTGCAAACCGATCACCAGCAGCAACGCGCCGAGCAACAACAACGGGCGTCCGGCAATGGCGCCGAAGCCGAGAATGCGATAAACGAACAAATACAAATTCATCGCCAAGCCGGCGACGGTAAAAATCATGCCGAAAAAGCCGAGAAAATGCAGCGGTTTCTTGGAGTATTTCGTCAAAAAAATCACGGTGATGATGTCGAGCAAACGCTGAATGTATTCCGAAACATGCACCGACTTGCGAAAGTTTCCGGGCAGTTGCTCGATTTGTTCCTCGGCCACTTTGTAGCCCTGCCGCGCCGCAAGCACGGGAATAAAAACGTTTAAATTGCCATAGAATGTGATGTTCTCCAACACGCTGCGGTGCGTGGCGATCACGCTGGAGTTGATGTCGTGCAATTGCAGTTTGCCTTGTTTCTGCATTAGCCAATTAAACAAGTGCGAGACGAGGCGATTCACCCCGCCATCCTGCCGCGGGGTGCGCCAGCCGACGATGAGATCGAAGCCTTCGTCGAGTTTTTTCAAAAGGCGCGGTAATGATTGCATATTGACGTGCACGCGCGCCGTCGCGAAAATGAGGCGCTCGCCGAGCGCGTGGCGCAGGCCGGCATCCAGCGCCGAGGTTTCGCCAAACGAGGTGCGCATGCGAATCAACTTGACCTGCCGATCTTTTTGGGCAATCTCCAAAAGCTGCGCGTAGGTGTTGTCCGTGCTGGCATCGTCGATGAAAATTAATTCAAAGCTTTCACCGTATTTTTCGAGGCCTTGGCGCAACGCGCGGTACATCGCCGGCACGTCGTTGCCGTTATTAAACGTGGGCACGATCACCGAAACGTTTGGCGTCGTGGCGGCGCGGCCATTGCTGGAGATTTCGGTTTCAACGGCAAGCGTCGAGGCTGTTCTTGTTTCAGTTATCATTAAATTAAATCTCTATTGATTCAATACTAATTAGAAATAAATTCGTGAAGTGTTTTCCGTCGGATTTTTAAACCCTGCTTCATCCGCTGGGTAAACTTTTGCTGCGGCGCTCTTTTCCTTAAATTCAAAAACTAATATGCCACAACTTCGTGCAATCTTTCATCACGCTTCTTGCCGGTTTTGACCACCATGTTCGCGATCAAGCCAAACAGCAAAAAGTTTATTCCAGCAGCGATCAGTAGAAACCCGAGCGACATCAGCACGTTCAATTCTTCCGTTGACAGGCGATTTTGCGCGATGCGGAGCGCCGAATACAACAGCGTGCCGAGGCCGAGCGTGTTAAACAGCAATGTCAATGCGCCGAAAAAATGCAGCGGTTTCGTCAAATATTTCAACAGCAAATTCAGCGTCGTCAAGTCCATGATCACGCGGAACGTGCGCGTCAGGTTGTATTTTGATTGGCCGAATTTGCGCTCATGGTGATTGACCACGACTTCGCCGATGCGCGCGCCTTCAACTCGCGCCAGCGCCGGAATGAAACGGTGCAGCTCGCCATACAAACTGATTTTATTTACCACGTCGCGGCTGTAGGCCTTCAACGAGCAGCCGGTGTCGTGCAAAGTAACTTGCGTGGTTTTGCGAATCAGGCGATTGGCGATTTTGCTCGGCACTTTGCGAATAATCAATTTGTCTTTGCGGTTCTTTCGCCAGCCGCTGACCACGTCGTAGCCTTTCTGCAATTCTTCCACAACCATCGGAATATCTTTTGGATCATTCTGCAAATCACCGTCCATCGTCACAATGACTTCACCGCGCGCCAGCTCAAAGCCGGCGCCCATTGCCGCCGATTGCCCGAAATTGCGGCGGAATTTCACCACGCGCAAATTGGAATCGCGTTGCGCGATTTCCCGCAGCAGTGGAAACGTGCGATCGGTGCTGCCGTCATCGACGATAACGATTTCATATGGCCTGCCCCAAGCCTGCATCACTTCGCTGATCGCTTGATGCAGCAGCGGCACGTTCTCTTCTTCGTTCATCACGGGAATGACGACGCTGCAAAATATTTTTTTATTGCTCGTGCTCATCCTGCTCCGCGACTTCAGCCAGCGCCGTGATGGAACGGCGATTCGCCAACTCCACCGGCAGCGGCGAGACTTCCAATAATCCAAGCTTGGCGACTTGCGTGTTTTTAATATCGACCGGACGAGATGGTCTGCGCATCTTCCGCAGCCGTTCAAAAATTTTTACTACTCCAACCAAAGGCGCCATAATCAAAAATTCTCTTAACACAATTTTAAAATTGTACCAACTCAACAATGAAGAAAAGAACGTCGTTGAAACATTGTCCCGTCGCGACGAGAGAAAGAAATCCCAGCGGACGTCATAGTGGTTGCGATCAAACGGCCAGAACAACATCATGCCTTTCGGCGGCGTCGCATCCCACGTCAACAAATCCAGCACCAGATGCGACAGCACGGCGAGGCCGATGAACATTCCATACAAGCGAAAGCGATCCGGATTTTCCGCCAAATGTTTTTTCCGCCAATAAAACAGCGTGCCGGCCACTCCGGCTAAAAATGCGAAACCGAGGCTATGCGTAAACCATTGATGATAACGATTCGGCTCGCCCAATAGAAATCCGAACAGAAAATCGCAGTCCGGCAAATTCGCCAGCGTGACAAAGATCGAAACATTCAGCCACTTTTTATTCGTCAACCGGACGTTTGTGGCTTCGGCAACTTCTGCGATGGCGTAGCCCATCATCGAATGGGCAATCGGAAGCGGCATACTCCTCTCACACTTAAACTCAAAATAAAATCCTAAAAACTTTTTTTTGAACGCGGATAACACGGATTTGGCGGATTGCCGCAGATAAAACAATAAAAGAAGTCCGTGAAAATCCGTGTTATCCGCGTAATCCGTGTTCAAAGCTTTTTGTTTATGAACTGTTACCAAATCTCAACTTGCGATACTGCGCCAGCAGCTTATTGAGCATCTTGCTCTGCGAGGCGCGTTCGTACATGCCTTCGGCCAAAGATGCCAGCGCCATGCCGGTGCGGTTGTGAAAAATTTTGAGATGATAATTGCGCTTGGTCCGGCCGTTCCAACGCAATTTGTACGACTCGTCGCCGCGCGTCAAATCCAACTCCGTCCATTGATTTTTGATGCAATCTTCAATGGCCATGCCGAGCAGGACGTTGCCGACGCTGTATTTGTGATACGCCGGTGAGTGCGCGTACGAGTCGGCGAAATATTTATTGTTGCGCACGTAACCCAAAAGTCCGGCGACGGGTTCTTTATTCGCGTACAACAAATAGAGGCGATACCAACCCGAGTGTGAAAACAGCTCGCAAATTTCGCGTTCGAATTTGGCGACAGCGTCTTCCTCGAAGCGCGTCGCGCCTTTCTCGCTCTGCCAGCGGCTGCGATAAACCGTGATCAAATCTTGCAGGCCGTCAAACACTGCCGCGGAGTTGGTGAAAACTTTAAAATCAGCCGCAACATTTTTTTCAAAGAAGCGGCGATCATAGCCGACATCTTTGCGCGTGCGTTTGCCGAGCGTGTTCAGAAAACTTTCCCAATCCGGCGTGAGCGGCACGGTGACGCAAAGCCGTTGCGCTTCCCAGCCGAGCACGGGAAACACTTTGCCGACTTCCTGATAAAAGAACGGTAAATTCGTTGAGGTATCGGGAACGTCTTTCAACTCGACAAACATCCATTCGCTTTTGTTCTCTTGCAGATGTGTGAAAAGCTGCTGAAAGAAATTCGCTTCGCTGCCGGCGCGCACGACGAAATCAAGATAGTCCGTGCGCTTCTGGCCGATGAAGCCCAGATGCGGCAGCGGCCAGCCGTAAAATCGTTTGCGCAAAAAGAACGGCGCGATGCCGATGAGCTTGTCTTCTTCTTCAACAACAAACAACCGCAAGCGCGCCGGCGAACCGAAATATTTCCACCACGTGAAATTCCATTCCCACGATTGATATGGCGTGTGGTTGGGATTGGATTGAAAGAGATCTTCCCAAGCCGGTTTCAACTCGTTAAATTGCTGCTCGGATTTTACAACGCGAATGGCCATATCAATTTGATCTGCAATAAAAGGCCGTCATTGCGAGCGTTTTTCAGCGAAGCAATCTTTTAAAACTATCAGATCGCTTCGTCCCGCTGAAAAACGCGGGGCTCGCGATGACGTATATTCCAACTACAACGTGTATAATCGGAGTGCAAACTTTAGTTTGCACGAAAAGTTTTTATAAAAAACGTTGAGTGCAAGCTGAAGCTTGCACTCCGATAATCAACTCTCAATCAACTGCGCCGCGCGGCGCGTGGCTTCGACGACGGCTTTGATGAGCGTCACGCGCAGGCCGCCTTCTTCCAATTGCAAAATGCCGTCGATCGTGCAGCCTGCCGGTGTTGTGACGGCGTCTTTTAGCAGCGCGGGATGGGCGCCGGTTTCTAAAACCATTTTCGCGGCGCCCAAGCACATTTGCGAGGCCAGCTCGGTGGCGACGTTGCGCGGCAAACCGACTTTGACGCCGCCTTCGGCGAGGGCTTCGAGAATGATATAAATGTAAGCCGGGCCGCTGGCGCTGAGCGCGGTGACGGCGTCCATGTATTTCTCGTCGATGATCAACGAGCGGCCGACGGCCTCGAAAATTTTGCAGGCGCGTTTGAGATGCTCGTCGGTGGCCTGCGTGCCGCGACAAAGCGCGGTCATGCCGCTGCGCACCAATGACGGCGTGTTCGGCATGGCGCGCACAACCGGCACGGATTTTTCCAAATGCCGCTCGATAAATGAAGTCGTTGCGGAAGCGGCAATGGAAATTACGAGCTGATCGTTGCCGATCACCGGCTTGATTTCCGCGAGCACGTCGCGCAGGGCTTGCGGTTTGACACAGAGCAGGATCACGTCGGCGCTATGAATTGCGGCGCGATTGTCCAGCGTGGTTGGGACGCCGAGCCGTTTGGCGATGTCTTCGACGCGCGGCGCATGTTTGGCCGTTGCGACGATTTGATCGGCGGCCAGCATTTTCGCATCGAGCAAGGCTTTGATGAGCGTTTCGCCCATCTTGCCCGCGCCGATGACGGCTAATTTTGTGAGGTTTTGCATACGGTTTCCATCATCCCTTTTTCCTGTAAAAATCTACTTCCGTTTGACTATAGATCTTAAAATCACGATTCAATCATCAATCATTATCAACCCAACGCCACTGCTGATCTTCAAGAGAGTACCAAGTTATTGATACTGGAGAAAAAAAGCGTAAAGCATAATCGGAGTCGTTTACTTTTGTATAATTGAATGAACGGTATCGCAAATAGAAAAATTCTGTGTTTGGAACTTGATCTAAATAAATTGGTACCAGTATTGAAAGGCTATCGGGATATAAGTGGTTTTGGCGATGAAAATTTTCCAACGCATCGACAATTCCTTGACCATCTCGTATTGTCATTTCGTGCTGAATCTCAAAAAATAAGATACAAACCAAAGCAAAACCAATTTGAAAAGCCAATCCCTTAATTCCAAAGAGCAACACGTTTTTCTTTTTAACAAAGAGTCTTAAAAGCAATCCTACAACAACAAGCAAACTTGGTACGATCAATGATAAAATAAAAAGCAATGACATCGTCAAGTAATCAAGTGAATCCACAATCGCCAAAAGAATAAAAATTTCAGCGAGAAAAATAGACATTCCACTAAAAACTTTCGCCTTGTTTTGAAATTTAATATTCATAATTGATCAAAACAGCGGGCAAAATTAAACCATTATAAAAACTACTCTGCTTGAGAAAGAACTTCCTGTTCAATATTGATATTAGTGGAGTCAATCTTCGCCTTATCCAACAAATACCAAATCCCACCCATCGCCGCCATCAGCAACGACTGCGAGAAAAGCAACAATGACAAAGATAGCGCCGCGGCTTTCGGCACGCCGGCTTGCGTGAAAAAGAACACGAATGCGCCTTCGCGGATGCCGATGCCGAGAATCGAAACCGGCAGCACGGCAATGGCGGTGATCAGCGGAATGTAAATACAGTAATACTGAAAGTCGAGCGTGATGCCAACGGCGCGTCCGACGATGAAAATAATGATAATGCCAAGCATTTGAAAGAACAACGTTAGCGCCAGCATTTTGAGCATGGCGTTTTTGGCGACGGCAACTTCTAAAATCGATTCGCGGACATGCAGCAATTTATCCGCGATTTTCGCGAGCTTAAAACGCTGCAACACGGCGCTGAGCAATTGCAACGACCAGCGGTGCAAAATCACCCAAATCGCCGCAAAAAAAGCGAACGTCGAAATCGCGACGGCCCACAAAATTTGGAAATCATTGTTGGCGCGGCTCACAGGAATCGCAACGAGGAGCGCCAGTAAAAAATTTATGCCGAAACCGGCGACGCGGGTGACGAACATCGAACTGGCGGCATCGACGCCACGGCGCAAGTGGCGCGACAAGTGATACGCGCGGACAACGTCCATGCTGATGCTCGACGGCAGAAACGTACCGAAGAAACTGCCGATGAAATGCACTTTGAGCGTTTGCCAAAAAGGCACGGCATTTTTCTGCGCCACGAGCAACAGTTGCCAGCAGTAGGTGACGATCACTTGCTGAAAGAGAAAGAGCGCAAAAGCCGCAACGTACAAACGCATGTCGGCGCCGGACATGACGCGGATGATGTCGCCGACGTTTGATATCCAAATGAGCAACGCGAGTAGCGCGATGCTGATGATGGATTTTAGCCAAAACTTCATAACCTTTTCTTCGAACACGGATTACGCGGATGACACGGATTCTCGCGGATTTTTTATTTTACTTTGTAACAACGAATATACTCGAAAAATTTTTAAACCACCAAGACACGAAGGCGCCAAGAAAAAGCTTTACTTCGTGTCTTGGTGTCTTAGTGGTTATCTTTAATTTTGAGTCTTTTCCGTGTAAATCTGCCAAATCCGCGTCATCCGCGTTCAAAGCTTTTTAATTCAAGTTCGCCAATCAATTGCCGAGATGCGCACGGCACCACAATTCAAACACTAATAGCGACCACAAGCGGTGCGAATGATTATGCGTTTTGCGCTGGTGTTCGTCGAGCATGCGCGAGATCACCGTTGGGTCGAACAGGCCGCGACGGCGGACGATTTCGCTGGATAGGTATTCTTTGAACAGCGTTTGAATCGCCACGGATTCGCGCATCCAGTTTTTCATCGGGACGCTGTGGCCGAGTTTGTCTTTGCGAAAAACGATCTCGTCGGGCAGCTCGCCGGTCATCACTTTGTGCAAGATCACTTTGGTCTCGCCCTTTTTGCCGATTTTCAACGCGCTGGGAATACGCGCGGTGTATTCAACGAGGCGATGATCGAGCAGCGGCATGCGGCCCTCAACGCCGAAGTGGCGAATCAATTCCATGCGGCGCATGTAAAAATTCACCACGGAATAATAATCGCCGTAGAGCGTGACGCTGAGATGATCTTTGCCGTCGGCTTCCGAATAAATCTCCAGCAACTCGCGATACGGATTGAAGCCGTTGACGCGCTGGCGCAAATCCGGCACGCAGAGTTTTTGTAATTCTTCCGGCGTGTAGTAAATGCGCCAGCGATTGCTGTACAGCGACGCGGGAAATTTGCAACTGTAGGAAAAGCGCTTGGCTTTGACCGGCAAACTTTTTTTCGCGTCGGTGTCCGGCAAAAATTGCAGCGCGTGAGTGAGCGGTTGCCGGATGAAGCCGGGAATTTTCGCAAACATTTCCGCGGCGCGGTCGGCGAGATAAACCGGATGGCCGCCGAACAACTCATCGCCACCGTCGCCGGTGAGCACGTAATCCGCCTGCTCGCGCACGCGCGAACCGAGCAGGAATGACGCGACTTCGATGCCGATATCCGAAAACGGCTCTTGCGAGTGTTGCGCGATGCTCGCAATCAATTTCGTTTCTTCGGCGGGAAACGGCACTTCGGTGTGACGCGTTTGATAGCGCTCGGACATCACGCGGGCATAATGCGACTCGTCATAGGTTTTGCCGAAGCAGCGAAACGAGTAGGTGGCGATGGGCGCTTTGAGCTGGCCGTGCATGAAATGAACGACGGAGCTGGAATCCATGCCGCCGCTGAGAAAAGCGCCGGGGCGAAATTTTCCCTCGGCCAAACGCAGGCGCACGGCGTCGCGCATCAATTCGAGCAACTCGTTTTTGTAGGTGGCTTCGTCTTTTTCAAACGGCTGCGCAAACGAGATGCGCCAATACGGCTCGACGGAGAATTTGCCGTTTTCAATTTTAATATAACAGCCGGGGCGCAGGCTGTTGACGTTTTCAAAGAGCGTGTCGTAACCGGGATTGTAATTGAACAGCAGATAGCGCTGCAAAACGCCGTAATTGAGGGCGCGCCCGACCTGCGGCACGTTGGTGAGGCGCTGCAAAAAACTGGAGAAATAGAGCACGCCGTCTTTGCGGCAATAATAAACCGGCTCGATGCCGAGATGATCGCGGACGAGATAAAAATTTTTCTGGCGGCCATCCCAAATCGCCAAAACAAAATTGCCGTTTAGCTCGCGAAAACCGTTAACGCCGAGTTGATCGAAAACATGCCAAGCGATTTCGGCATCGTTTCCGTTTTTATTATCCTTTTTCGCGTACTGTTTTTTTAATTCAGCACGATTGAAAATGCTGCCGAGCAAGGCGACGAAACTAGCACTGGGCTTGTGCTCGTAAATGCCCGCATTCGCATCCAGCGTGGGAACGCCGAGAGGGCGCAAGCCAACCGCGATTTCTTTGTCGCAAAGAATATTTAAACGCTGATCAATTTCTTTCTCGTCGAGAAAATATTGGCTCGCCGTTTTGCGCTGCGCAACGGCGTTCATATCAGCGAGAAAAGATTTTCCTATGGTTCCGAAAATCATGTTCTGGTTACTGGTCGCTTGTTGCTGGTTGCTGATAATAAAACCACGGCTTTATTGGTTTGCTACTCGATTCATAAACCTCGGCAAATTCGCTTGCACTTTTGTTTGCAAAATCTCTTTCAAACTTTTGCGGCCTTCGCCGGGTAAACGATAAATATAATGATCTTCAATGCGCGGCACGTAAAACAAATCTTGGCCGGCGTGATTGGTTTTGTATTGCGGCACGAAGCCCCAATAATTGACGCGATAACCGGCGCGGCGCGATTGGGCGACGGCGACGTCGCTGCCCATGAACCACGGATAGCAAAGCTGGTCCACTTTTTTTCCGGGCAGGCGCGTTTCAATCATTTGTTTGGCGAGGTGCAAATCCTGCCAGATGGTTTGCGCTTGCGTTTCGGGCGTTTCAAATTCGCCGGGCCGGCGCTTCGACAACGCTTCGCGATAAACCGCGGTCAAGGATTTGCGCCAACCTTCGTGGCTGAAAAATTTTTCGCCGCCGTTTTTGCCGGCGTACTCGATGCAGGCTTGGCGCGCGGCTTCGTCGTCATAATATTGCGGCTGGCCGGCCATGCGCGGCTCGGCGCGATAAACCGGCGTGCCCCATGGCATCTGGCGCGCATAATTCAATTTGCCGTTCTCGCGATACACCGGCACGTTGATGTTCGCGAAAAAATAAAAATCGTAGCACGGATGAATGAAATCCACCAGTTGCGGCGAAACATTGACCATGTGATGATGCATGGTGTGCGATTGAAAATCAATCACGCCGCTGTCGTGCATCTCTTGAACTTCCTGCCACGAGCACAACGGCGACTGGTTGCGCTCGCGCGCGGTGAGGCTGGCAACGGTGGCGCGTTTGGCGGCAAAATCCCAGTACGTCGGCGTTTCCGGCGCGCGCTCCGGAATGCAGCCGGGAATGATAAAACTCACGGCGCGGAAGCCGTATTTTTGCAGCAATGGAAATGCAACCGACCACAGCGTGGCGGTGCCATCATCAAACGTCAAGAGCACGCTCTTGGCGGGAATGTCGTGCTCGCCGGCGATGGCGGCGCGAAACTCTTCGCTGTTCAACGTGCGATAGCCGTTGTGGCGGAGAAATTTTAATTTCGCTTCAAACGAAACCGGCTCAACGGAATGAAACGTGAAGACGGGGATTTCATTCTGCAGCGATTGGGGATTTTGATTGAACATGAAATCCGGATAATGCCGGCGCAGCAGCGCGAGAATATCCGGCACATTTTTGCGATAGCTCCAGCGGAGCTTGTTGAATAAATTTGCAACCATCTTGGTGTTCCACACAGATTAAAACCACGCGGCGCAAGCTGAAGCTTGCACTCCGATGCGTGAGGTCAGCCTTGACCGTTTTTTCTTGAAAGTAATTCCGAATAAATCGTTTCCAGTGCAGCGACGTTGCGCTCAACGCTAAATTCCTGGCTGCGTTTGCGCGCGGCATCGCCGAGGTGTTGGCTCAACGTCGGATTTTTGAGCAAACGCACGAGAACAGCAGCCAATGCAGCGCCGTTGGCGGGCGGCACCAGCAGACCGTTTTCTTCGTGCTGCACCATTTCTTTCATGCCGCCGGCGTTTGATACCGCAACGGTTTTGCCGGCGGCCATGGCTTCGGCGAGCGCGAAAGGAAAACCTTCGGTGAGCGAAGGCATCACGTAAATATCCATCGCCGCGAGCGCCACGGCTACTTCAGAAACAAAACCGGCAAAATGCAGCTTGCCGTCGAGGTTCAATTTTTTTGCGAGCGTTTCCAATTCATCGCGCAGCGGGCCGTCGCCGACGATGACGAAACGCGCCTCGGGAATTTCACGCAGCACTTGCGGCGCGGCCTCGATGAAATAGCGATTGCCTTTTTCTTCGCGCAAGCGCGTGACAGCACCGATAATTTTTTGCTGCGGCGTGAGGCCGAATTTCTCTTTGAACGCTTGAACCTTTTCCGGCTCGGCGGTTTTAAAATTATTTAAATTGACGCCGTTCCAAACCACGCGCGTTTTTTCGAGCGGCACGGAACGTCCTTCAACCAAAAAATCGCGCACACTTTGGCTGACGCCGACGGCGATGTCGGTTTTGGCGCGCAACCAACGATCCATTACGAATTGATGCGGCAATGTTTTGAGCACGGCCCACTCGTGCATCACGCTGGGAATGCCGCATTGGCGCGCGGCAAGGCGGCCAAAGTTGGCGGCACTGTAGCCGTGCAAATGCAAGAGATCGATTTTTTCCTGCCGCACCACTTCCGCGAGCGCGCCGACGTTGGCAAACGAATATTTGCCTTTATCAATATAAAACATTTTCACGCCATTCGCTTCCAGTTTTTGGCTGGCCGCGTCGCGGCCGCGCAATGAAGCGACCATCACGTCAAACCGCTCCGCGTCGCGATGGTTGATCCACTCGATGAAACATAGCGCGATGCTGCTCGGATTCACCGCGTCCATGCTGAGCTTGTCGATGACGTGGAGGATTTTGTGTGGGCGGCTCATATTAAAAATTGACCAGACGGGCCGTCTGGGCTACGTTGGCGTCGCGACGATCCTCTACAGTCTTCGCGGGGACGCCAACGGCGATTTTCCAATCTGGCACGTCTTTGTTGACGACGGCGCCAGCGCCGATGATACAGTCTTTGCCGATTTTGACGCCGTCAAAAACCACGGCATGCGCGCCGATCCACGCATTGTCGTCGACTTCGATGCCTTGACTCGAACGCTCCTGGAAGAGAATCGGAATATCGGTGCGGTCAAAATAATGCGTGCCGCCGACGAGATACGCATACGCCGCGAGCAAAACATTTTTGCCGATGCGGATGCGGCTCGCGGAAAAAGCCTCGCAATTAAAACCAATGTTGGCGTTGTCATCGATAATAATGTCGCCGTTCTTGCAGCTCAAAATGGTGTTGCGGCCGACGAAGACGCCGTTGCCAATCGTGATGCCGTTGTTGTTCTCGCCTTTGGCGTCGAGCACGACATTGTCGTCAATCACGACGTTATCGCCGATTTGAATTTTGCGCGGGTGGCGCAGCACGACGTTGGCGCCGAAGGTGACGTTGCGCCCGATTTTTCCAATCAGCAGCGGATATAATTTGCTGCGCAGCAGGAGGCCGAGCGCGCCGGGCAGCCAACTGACGAGCGTGGTGATCAACTCATATTTGATTAAAAACGCGGTGCTGCTTTCGCCGAGAATAAGCTCTTTGTATTTCGCGAGTTTTGATTTCCTGGCGTCGAAAAGCTCTTTTTGAATTTCGACTTGGCCGCGAAGTGAAATTGTGTTATTGATTTTGTTCAGAGGTGATCCTTTGTGCTATTATTTTGTAGGCGTTAACGCCGTCAAACTCAGAAAAAAATTCTGAAAGTTCTTTAAGCGACACTCAGTTTTTTTTAACCACTAAGACACGAAGGCACGAAAAAACAAAAAGCCATATCAGAAAGCTTTTCTTGGTGTCTTTGTGTCTTCGTGGTGGTTTAAAAATTAGTCGTGTTCAATGCTGTCCCGTTAGCGGGACTCCAGTTTCAGCTTATCTAAAAACTGGCGTACGCGTTAACATAGCAAATTTACTAAATTTTATTAAAATGCTTTTAAAATTCAAGATGCTTGCGCCTGAAGGCGCTACTACCAACGCTACTACGAAAAACTACAACAATTTTTGCGCGCGATACCATTCCGCCGTCGAACGCAAGCCGGCGTCGAGATCGACTTGGGGTTGATAACCGAGCAAGCGCTTGGCCTTCGAAATATCAAAGGCGCGGTCTTTGATAAAAAATTCGACGCGCCGGCGATAAAGCGGAGGTTCGAGGCCGAATGGACGGCAGGCGATTTCACAAAGAAGGCCGGCAAACCACACCGGCCAAACCGGAAAACTTTTGCGCGGGGCGGGAACATTCAAGGCAGCCGCGACGCGCTTGACCAATTCGGCCAGCGTCAAATAGCCTTCGCCGCCGATCGTGAAAACTTCACCGAGCGCTTCTTTTTTTTCACCGGCGAGTAAAATTCCGCGCGCAAGATCATCCACGTGTGTCAGGTGATAAAGCACTTTGCCGTTGCCCAACATGCGGAATTTGCCGTTGTGAATGAACTTGAACAGCTTGAGAAAGCGCGTGTCGCCGGGGCCGTAGATGCCGACGGGGCGCACGACGACGACGGGCAGTTTGTGCTCTTCAAAGAATTTCCGCGCAAGTTTTTCGCCGTCGACTTTGCTTTCCTGATAAACGTCACCGGGCGCATATGGAACGTCTTCGGTGGCCGGCGGATTTTTAATTTCACCCTGCACGCCGACGGTGCTGCAATGCACGAAACGCGAAACATTCGCGCGCCGCGCCGCTTCGAGAAGGTGGCGTGTGCCTTCGACGTGCACGTCCCAAAAATATTTCTTCGGCACGCCTTCGGTGCGATACACCGCGGCGATGTGATAAACGGCGTCAACACCTTTGAGACTCGGGGCTAACGTATCGGCAATCGCGCCGTTCGCCAAATCACCGTAAACCAATTCGACATTGACACCTTTCAGCAAATCGAGATTGCTGGTTCTGCGCACGAGCGCGCGGACATGATCGCCGCGCTGGAGGAGGTGTTTACAAACATAGCTACCGGTGAAGCCGTTGGCGCCGGTAACGAAAACGGTTCGAGGCATTTTTATTATTTTTTATTGCGTCGTATAATTTTCAAATTAAATGCCCAGTCGGGCCGACTGGGTTACTTCCGGCAGAACGCCATGATGTGCCAGCCCAGCGGGCGAACGATGAAACGCGGGATGCGATTGAAGGCGGGCACAAAAATCCGGTTGAAGGCCGCGGCTTTCCATCCCTGTTGCAAACGGCTGGCGACCGGAAATCGCTCCGGAACGATTCGAATGGTGGAGAAGGGCGACAGCATTTTTTTAAATTCACCGATCGAATACTTTTTTAAAACCGGCGCGTCTTCGTGCTCCAACTCAACTTTCATTACCAACGACATGGCATTGAGCCAAGAAATGCGGTTATAAACCATGGCGATGGCTTCGCCGCCGGGTTTGAGCACGCGGTGCATTTCTTTCGCCATCTTGTTGGCATCGGCGGTGTATTGCAAAACGCCGTGCGCGTAAACCATGTCGAAACTGTTGTCGGCAAACTCCAGCGCTTCGCCGTTCATCAGGCGGAGATCGGCTTTGAGGCCGTGCAGCTCAAAATTTTTTTTCGCCAGTTGAATGGATTGCTGCGCCAAATCGACGCCGGTGATGTGGCTGCCGCCTTTGGCAAAGCGAATCAGATCGATGCCGATGCCGCAGCCGATTTCGAGAATTTTTTTGCCGCGATAGCCGTTGAAATCGACGACGTTCGGCAAGTAACGCAATTTATCGAAACGATATTCATCGAGATCGACAAAAAAACCTTTGGCGCCGACCGGATGTTTGGCAATGGCGAGGTCGTGAATGTGTTCATTCCAATAATGGCGAATCGCTTCGAGCACGGGGTTATTCAACGCCAGCGCGGGCGCGGCGGAGGCGCCGTTGCGGCGATGCTTTAAATCTTTGGCAATGGTTATTTCGGACATGCGGATTTTTCGGTATTCGGATTTGGCGAATCGTCCGGATTAAAAATGCTGCGCGCCGTTTAAAATGGGTTTTAACAAATGATGCAAACTTAACGTTGAGGCGTGCTCAACCGCAAAATTTAACGACAGAAAATTATCAAACAAACTCACCGGATACTCGTGACGCGCCACGCGCTGCCGCACCGAGCTGGCTTGCTCGCCAAACCAAATTTCTTTGAATGACTGGCGGCGAATATTGCCCATGCTGAACGTTTGCAAAGGGTCGGGATAAACATCGCCCCACGGGTTGATCACGGCCGTGGCAAAGCCGACGGTGTTGAGATGCTCGTGCAGCGTTTCCGGTTGCTCGATGTAATCCGCGAAGTGGCGATAGTATTCGCGGTTCATCGGCAAATAATGGGCGTATTGCTCGACGACGCGATCGATAACGGCTTGCAGCGCCGCGCCGTCGCCAGGTTGAAAAGCCAAGTCACCTTCGACGCGATAATTGATCGACGGCGCATGCAACGCGAGCTGCAAGGATAAGCCGTCGAGACCGCTGACTTTCACCAACCGCGCGATGTTTTCGAGATCGTCGAGATTTTTTCTCGTGATGGTAGCCGCAATGAAAATTTTCGGATGGCCATTGCTGCGCAACGATTTCAGGCTTTCGATGGCCTTCATCGTCAAGTCAAAATAGCCGGTGATGCCGCGCAGCTCATCGTTCAACTCCGGCTTGCTGCCGTCCAGCGAAAGATAAATCAAATCGAGTCCGGAATCAATCAATTCTTTCGCGCGCCGGACGTTGAGCAACAAACTGTTGGTGTATAAAGACGTCGAAAGCTGCTGCGTTTTGGCGGCGGCAAGCAATTCGTAAATGTCTTTGCGCAGCAACGGTTCGCCGCCGGCAAACGTCAAATTCAACACGCTGAGATCGGCGAGCTGTTGAATCAAACTTTTGCCTTCAGCGGTGGAAAGAATCGTCGGATCGGTTTTCTCTTTCCAGCGATCACAGGTGCGGCATCTGGCATTGCACGTATTCACCGCTTCCCAAACCGCTTTGACCGGACCGATGATCGGCTCGGATTTTCCTTTCGCAAAGCGGAGCAAATTGCGCAAATGCTTGACTTGTTTATACATGTTTTCCTCACGAATAGTCCGCCATCCATACGGACCACACAGCGCCAAAATAATAAAATCCTGCTTTAGCGTTCAGTTTAACATATTTTAAATTTTAAATTGCAAATTATTAATTTAAAATTTAAAATAAATGCAGGCGAGGCCGCCTGTGCTACGCTGCGGCCAAATACTGGTCGCGCCAAATGTTGAAAACCATCAGCGCCCAGAGGCGATGGCTGTGGTTTTCAACGCCTTGCAAATGTTCATTCACCAACTGTTGCACGAAATCGGCGTTGAAAAAACCGTCGCGCCGCATGCGCGCCGGAGCGAGCAGATCCAACATCATCGGGCGCAGCTCTTCGCGCAGCCAGTTTTTTATCGGAATGCTGAAACCTTCTTTGCCGCGATTGATAATTTCCGGCGGCAGCAAAGGCGCCAGCGCTTTTTTGAGAATATATTTCGTCTGCGTGCCGCGAATTTTCAGCGCGCTCGGAATCGTCGCGGCATATTCGACGACGCGATAATCCAAAAACGGGGCGCGCGCCTCCAGCGAGGCGGCCATGCTCATGCGATCCACTTTCACCATGATGTCGTCGCAGAGATACGTTTTGATATCGACGTACAGTTGCCGATTGACGTAGTCCTGCGAATCAGCGCGGGAAAAATAATGCCGGATATATTCATAAGGCAACTGCTGCGACCGCACGAGCGACATGGCTTCGCCATAAAGTTGCGACTTTTCCTCCTCGGCGAGAAACATCATCCAGCGCACGTGCTGGAGATCTTCGGGATAGCGCGTGCCTTCGACAAATCTTTTGAGGCGATTGCGCAAACCTTTCTTTTTCTCGTCCGGTGGTAAACAAGAAGTTACCGGCATGATGACCTGATTGCGGATGAACGCGGGCACCTTGCGATACTGCCGGTACATCGCGTCGGCGAGGTACGTGTCGTAACCGCCGAACAATTCGTCGCCGCCGTCGCCGGAGAGCGCGACGGTGACGTGCTCGCGCGCCATTTTGGAAACGAGGTACGTCGGGAAAATCGAAAAATCTCCCAGCGGCTCGTCGAGATGTTTCACCAGATTTTCGGTGAGCTCGAGCGCGCTCGGGCGGAGAATGAATTCTTTGTGATCGGTTTTAAAGTGCTTCGCAATGGCGCGCGCGAAATTCAGCTCATTATAGCTGCCTTCTTCAAAGCCGATGGAAAAAGTTTTTACCGGCTCTTTCATCACCTGCGCCATCAGCGCGACGACGCAACTTGAATCGATGCCGCCGGAAAGAAACGCGCCGAGCGGCACGTCGCTCATCAAGCGAATTTTGACGGCGTCCTGCAGCAATTCGAGCAGGCCTTTTTCCAATTCCTGCTCGTGATAGCCGTTCTCATGAAAATGGAGATCCCAATATTGGCGAATCTCCAATTTGCCCGCGCCATCAATGCTGAGCGTGTGGCCGGCGGGCAGTTTGAAAATATTCTCGAAAATGCTGTGCGGCGCCGGAACGTATTCGAAGGTTAAAAACAGATCGAGCGCGGGTTTGGAAACCCGGCGCGGAACGCTTCGCGCTTGCAACAGGCATTTTATCTCCGAGCCGAAAACGAGGCGTTCATTGTCCTTGTAATAATACAACGGTTTCTTGCCGAGGCGATCGCGCGCAATAAACAGGCGCTCGCGACGCGAATCCCAGATGGCAAAGGCAAACATGCCGTTGAACTTGTTCGGGCACTCGACGCCGTATTCTTCGTAAGCATGGACGACAGCCTCGGTGTCCGAACGGGTTTTGAAACGATGGCCGCGACTCTCCAAATCTTTTTTAAGCTCGGGAAAGTTGTAAATCTCGCCGTTGTAAACGATCCAGATCGTGCCATCTTCGTTGGAGATCGGTTGCTGGCCGCTGGAAAGATCGACGACGCTGAGGCGGCGCATGGCAAGGCCGACTTGCCCGTTGAGATAAAATCCGTCTTCATCCGGGCCGCGATGAATGATTTGCTCGTTCATGCGGCGGACTTCGGTTTCATCAACCCGGGCATCGCGAGAGAAGAAAAATGTTCCGCAAATTCCGCACATATTGGGTTGCTTGGTTGGCCAGTTAGCCGGTTGGCCGGTTAGTTACTCGCTCAAAGAACGGGATAACCGGCAAACTAACGTTTTCCTGAAAGCAGATTTTCCAAATACAAATAAATCTCTTTGGTCTTTTGCAAATACGCTGCGTAGCTGTATTCTTGCGCGGCCAACTTCTGCGCATTGCGGCTGAGGGTTTCGCCGTAGCCGCGATCTTCCAGCACGCGCAAGATGCCGCCGGCAAAGGCGGCGGGCGTGCAATCAGTCAACACCGCAACGTCGGCATTCAACACCTGCGTGTGCGTGAGGTGATCGGTGGCAATAATGGGAAGGCCGGAGCGCAGATACGAATAAATTTTCAGCGGCGTGTTGTTGCCGGCGAGGCGCGGCGAGACGAGCAGGTCCGCCAGTTTCATAAATTCCGGAATCTCTTCCGGCGGGCGCTGGCCGGTGAAAATAAATTTTTCGCTCACGCCGAGCTTTTCAGCTTTCGCTTGGTATTGCGCCACCTGCTCCGGCTTGCCGCCGACGACGAGAAAGCGCACGTTGTTTTGATGCCGCGAAATGACCGGTTGACTCGATTCGATCAACAAATCCAAGCCTTGATACGGTTCGAATGTGCCGGCATACAAAACCGTGGTTGGGCCGTTTTTCCCGTTTGTCGATAAGCCGTAGCGCTGCGCCAATTCCGCCGCGCTCATTTTGCCGTTTTTCGCTTCGCCATCAGAAGACGAGCCAAACACAATGGCATTATCCGCGACATTTTCGATCAGCTTGTTATACTTTTCCGGAAATCGCGCTTGGACGTAATTGAACAACTCCGGACAAATGGTGATGACGGCCTGCGCGCTGTTGATGGCCGCGGCTTCGAGTTTCTCAAAAATATTCAGAAGCGCCTTTGCGCCGCGGTATTTAAAATTCGACAACTGTTGCGGCAGGCTCGAGTGCATATCATAAAGATGCAGTGTGCCGAATTTTTTGCTCAGGCGAATGCCAAAGAAACCCGCCTCTTCATGCGTGTGAATGAGATCATAACGTTGCCGCTTCAGCAACTCCACGGCGCGGCGATAAACATACGCATCCAAAATCAGCTTCGTTTTTGATGGCCCAATCGCAATTTCTTTCACCCACGCAATTTTTTTCGCGCGATGAATGCTCACATTGTCAATTTGCACATCCTGGCCGAGATGATACGTGACCAAATCGATTTTATAGCCGAGCTTCGATAAAGCTTTGAGCCGGTGCAAAACGCTAAACGGCGTGCCGCGCGGTTGAAAAAACGGCTGCGGCGCGATCATTAAAATTTTCATACTTGTTGCCGGTTGCCAGTTGCTCGCTGTTGATTATTTGAGTATAGTTACAAAGGTTCACTCCGACAACCAATAACCAGCAACAAGCCACTATCTTTCTCTATTTAGCAACAGAGATGCCATTTATCGCGCTATCTGCTACAAATGAAGCTTTCATCTTTTTCAAGATTTTAGATTGCACAAATGATATGAAGATCGTAGTTTAATCGCAATCTAAATGTGCCAGCTTGAAACGCTGTATTCGTGTGACACATGCAAAATGGACGGCTAATTTTATGAAAGCATATCATTTATTCGCGGAGCAGCCAAGTCTGTTTGACCGAGAATGAGCTTGAAGAATTAAACGAGGCAAGCCGGAGGGCGCTGACGGCATCAAATGAGTACGATTGAAAAAACGGTTTGGCGTCGAGCCTCTCCAAGCTCGAGCGGCAAGCCGTTTTTGATACAAACTGTCTAACGGCCGACGGAAACGTATGTGAAGCCATTCTCCCGCATTCTTTGCGGATCGTAAATGTTTCGCAGATCGATCACGATCGGAGTTTTTAACAATCGTTTGATCTTTTCCAAATCCAAACTGCGGAACTGATTCCACTCGGTGATAAAAACGAGCGCATCGGCGCCAGCGATGGCACTGTAAGTATCGTCGACAAATTCAACGTCATTGATAAATTTTTTGGCTTCGTGCATCGCAACCGGATCGTAAGCGCGAATGTGTGCGCCCTCTTTTTGCATACCGGCGATGATGTCGATTGACGGCGCTTCACGCATGTCATCGGTATTCGGTTTGAACGCCAAACCGAGCACGGCGATGGTTTTGCCGCTGAGGTTACCGAGGGTTCTTTTCATTTTCTCCAGCATGCGAGGGCGTTGCGCGTCATTCACCTCGACGGCCGCCTCGACGATTTTGAATTCGTACTCGCATTCCTTGGCAATGTTGAGCAGCGCGCGAGTGTCTTTCGGAAAACAGGAACCGCCATAGCCGGGGCCGGCATGAAGAAATTTCGTGCCAATGCGTTGATCGAGCCCCATGCCTCGCGCGACGTCGTGCACGTCAGCGCCGACGCGTTCGCAAATCGTCGCCACTTCATTGATGAAACTGATTTTCGTTGCCAGAAAAGCGTTGGACGCATATTTAGTCAGCTCGGCGCTGGCGAGATCGGTCATCACTATCGGCGTCTCAATGAGGAAAAGCGGTTTATAAAGATCGCGCATGATCGCGGCGGCTTCCGGATCTTCCGTGCCGATGATGACGCGATTAGGGCGCATAAAATCTTCGATGGCTGAACCTTCGCGCAGAAATTCGGGATTGGAAGCGACCGAGAAGTGCAGCGGCTTCGGCTGATTTTCTTGAATCACTTTTTTGATCCACTTGCCGGCGCCGACCGGAACCGTGCTTTTGTTGACGATGACTTTGTATTCATTCATATAGCGGGCGATGTCTTTGGCGACCGCTTCGACGTAGCGCGTATCGGCGGACCCATCTTCGGCCTGTGGGGTTCCAACCGCGATGAAAATGACGAGCGCGTCTTCGACGGCTTTTTTCAAATCCAGCGTGAATGTGAGACGACCTTCTTTGACGCTTTTGGCAACCATGATGTCCAGGCCCGGCTCGTAGATCGGCAATTCGCCGCGATTGAGCTTGTCGATTTTTTCTTTGATAATATCCACACAAGTTACATCATTGCCGAGTTCGGCAAAACAGGTTCCTGTCACCAGGCCGACGTAGCCGGTGCCAATCATGCAAATGCGCATCGGATTCTCCTGAAAGTCCTTAAAAATTTTGCAATGAAAAGAGAACCGCAACGAAAATAATTTTTAAAAACTAAAATCAATTTTTTTGCGATTCTTTTTTGCTCTTTACTGTTTTGTTTTTTTGCTTTAACTGGCGCCGTAGCCGAACATCACGACGAAAACGGTTTTGACCATGATTTTAAAATCGAGCCACAGCGACCAGTTGTCGATATACTCCAAATCCATTTCCATCCATTTTTCAAAGCTGATTTTGTTGCGACCGCTGACCTGCCAAATACAAGTAATGCCGGGCTTGAGCGAGAGACGGCGACGCTGCCATAATTTATACAGCTCGACTTCGATGGCGAGTGGCGGCCGCGGCCCAACAAAACTCATATTGCCTTTAAGAACGTTAAAAAGCTGCGGTAGCTCGTCCAGCGACAACTTGCGCAGAACTCGGCCGAGCGGCGTAATGCGCGGGTCGCGCTTGATTTTAAAAACCGGGCCGTCCATCTCGTTCTTTTTTTCCAGCTCGCGGCGTTTGATCTCGGCGCCGACGAACATCGAGCGGAATTTATATAATGTGAAAGTCCGGCCATTCATGCCGCAGCGCTGCTGCGTGAAAAAAATCGGTCCGCGCGATGCCAGCTTGATGGCCAGCGCCAGAAACACCATGAGCGGCGAAAACAGAATCAACATCGCCAGCGCGAGAGCCACGTCGATGGCGCGCTTGACAAACAATTGCCATTCTTTCGCGGTGAAGGTTTCGAATTCGAGCAGCGGGAAGCCGCTGAAATCGGTTTGCCGCACTTTGGCAATGCGCAAATCGTAAAGATCCATCGAAATGCTGGTTGGAATCCCTTCGCGCTCGCAGGCCAGAATCGCGTCGTCGATGCGGTTCAGCCAGAGCCGCGGCACGACGAAAATCACCCGGTCGATCACTTTGCGATGAAGGATGAACGGAATATCCTGCAGGCGACCCAACACGCGATAACCTTCGATCTCTTTGCCGAACATGTCGTGCTCATCATCGATCAAGCCGACGATGCGCAATCCCCAATTCGCGTGGCTTTTCACGACGTGAATGAAATCGCGGGCGCGGCGGCCGGTGCCGACGATCAACAGATTGACTTGATTGTAACCCAATTCATGAATATAATCAAGCAATAAATTCAACAACTGGCGTTCGAGCACCAAAAAGAAAATCGTCAAGCCCCACATCACGGCGATAAACAGACGGCTGGTCAAGATCATTTTAAACAGAAAAATCGGCGTGCCGAGCACGAAGACCGTCAATCCACCGGCGACCAGAATCGTTAAAAAGTTTTTGAAAAAAGTTTTGGTGCGAAAATCTTTGTACGCGCCTTGCGAGGCCAGCGTGATAATCCACATCGGCAAATAAAACGCAATCAACGCGAAATTCATGCGCGTGAAATAGGCGAAGCCTTCCAAATTCGGCGCAATGGCAAAGGCCATCTCGCCCAGCCCGTAGGCTTGGCGCAAATGATAACTGATAAAATAAGCCAGCGCGAATGCCAGAACAATGAAGACGGCATCGATGATAACGACCAAATTGCGCAGAAACGCCTGCTTTTCACGAACCATTTCAGACCTCGCCCAGCGTTACGGTCCGGCGCTGGCCGGCAACGGCTTTTTTCAACTCTTCGATGGCAAACCCTACCTGAGGCGATGCGCCTCTTTGAACCATTCGACAAAATAATGAACACCCTCCTCGATATTGATGCGTGGTTGATAACCCAATTCGCGCTGCGCGCGCGAAACGTCGGCGTAAGTCATCGGCACATCTCCGGGCTGGATCGGCAGGCGTTCGATCCTGGCCTCTTTGCCGAGATTTTTGGCGATCAAATCAATCAGCGCACGCAATTCGATGGTGCGTGATTCGCCGAGATTATAAATGTGATAACTCGAGCATCGTTCCAAAGCGCGATAAACCCCGTCGATGATGTCAGTGATGAACGTATAATCGCGTTTGGTGGAGCCGTCGCCGAACATGGGGACTTTCTGTCCCGCCGCAATGAGCCGGGTAAATTTGTGAATCGCCATGTCCGGACGTTGGCGCGGTCCATAGACCGTGAAAAAGCGCAAGCAACTGACCGGCAATGCGTAGAGGTGATGATAGGTGTAACAAATCAACTCGCACGCTTTTTTGGTGGCGGCATACGGACTGATCGGATTATCAACCGGGTCATCTTCGGAAAACGGCAGCTTACGATTTTCTCCATAAACGGAGGAAGTTGATCCGAAAATAAATTTGGAAATTTTATGCCGCCGGGCCACTTCCAAAAGGTTCATCGTGCCCTGAATATTCACTTGCTCGTAAAGCAGCGGCTGCGCGATGGAGGGGCGAACGCCGGCGCGCGCGGCGAGATGAATGATCGCCTCAAAATTGTGTGCGCCGAAGAGTTCTTGGAGTCGGGTCACGTCGAGAATATCCGCTTCGACTACCTTGAAATTTTCGCGCGGCAACAACGACTCGACATTGCGCCGCTTGAGGCGCGGATCATAATAATCGTTGAAGTTGTCGAGCGCCACTACCGTATGTTTTTGCGCCAGCAGATATTCGCAAAGATGCGAGCCGATGAATCCCGCGCCGCCCGTGACCAGACAATGCATAAATTGACCCGAAGCTGAAGATTTATAAAAAATTAAAATTTAATTCAGTTTGACGCAGCTTTCGCCGCGTTGCGCTTAGTAATGATAATAACTATACCCTTCGTGCGCCAAATCAACGGAGGTGCCGTTGAGAATCACGCCGATAATTTTCGCTTCGAGATTTTGAAAGAGTTCCAATTTTTGCCGCGCCACTTCGCGGTGGGTTTTGCCGGCGCGCACGACGATGGCGACGCCGTCGACCTGCGTGCCGAGCACGACGGCATCGGTCGCCGCATTCAACGGCGGCGTGTCGAAAATAATGACGTCAAATTTTCGCCGCATTTCATCGAGAAAACGGCGCATCTGCAGCGAGCCCAAAAGCTCCGAAGGATTTGGCACCAGCGAGCCGCAACTGATCATCGCGAGATTGGGGATGTGCGTCTCGTTGATGATGTCCGCGCCAATCACCTGCCCGCAAAGATAATTGCTGAACCCCGGCTCTTTGGGAACGCCGAAGGTATTGTGCTGGACGCCGCGGCGCAGATCGGTGTCGACGAGCAGCGTTTTGCTCTTCTGCTGCGCGAGCGTGATGCCGAGATTGGCCGCCGTGAAAGATTTGCCGTCGCCCGGCGCGGTCGAAGTCAAAACCAAAGTTTGCAAACGCCCGACTTTTTTGTTGAAAATAATGCTGGTGCGCAGCGACCGGTAGGCTTCGCCGATCGGCGTCGGCGCAAAATCATGCGTGACCAATTGCTGATCGATCAACTTGGCTTTTTCATGATCTTGAAAATCGAAAACGCTGTCAAACGCGACCTGCGGAATGGCGCCGAGCACGTTGAGCTTCAAATGGCTTTTAATGTCGTCAACGGATTTGATCGTCCGATCCAACATCTCCCAAACCAAAACGATCATGAGGCCGAGGATGAAACCGAACGCGCCGCCGCCGGCGGCTTTGGTTTTTTTGTTGCTGTTGGTCGGCAACTCCGGCTCGATGGCGGGATCCAAAATTTCGATGAACTCGGTTTTTGCGGCTTTATCACGCTGCAATTTCCGCAAGTCGGCCAGCAGGTTATCATAGGTGTTGGCATAAAGCTGGTTTTCACGCTCCAACGCCGTTAATTCAATGCCTTCACTCGGCAGTTGATTCATGATGGCATTGAGCTGCGTCAACTCGTTTTGCTTTTGCCGGATGTCGCCATCCAATGTCAGCATGCGCGTTCGCGCGGTTTCTTCCATCTGGCTGTGCAAGCTCTCGATCTCGCGCTGCAGCTTGACGGCTTCGGGATGCGTCAGCGAGGTTTGATTGACCACCGTCGTCCATTGCTTTTCCAATTCATCCAAATGCTCGCGGTCGAGCGACATGGTCATGTCATTTTCAAAGGCGCGATGCTTGGCCAGCGTGTTGAAAATGCGGCGGCGCTCATTGAGCACGGCGACGCCGGCGTCCTCGCCGTTTGCCGCGGGCAGGGCGGTCAATTTGCCCAACAATCCTCTTAACGACTCGCGGTAATTTTTTAAATCCGTGACTTCGCGATCAACCGTCTCCCGCCGGGTCAGTTTCTCGCGAAAAGCCAAATCCGAGCCGCTGGTAAAACGTTGCTTGGCGAATTTGAGCCGTTCGTTGGACGCGTCCAAATCGGCTTTGGCTTTGTCCACCTGCGCCTGCAAAATCTTGCGTTGATCTTCCAGCGAGCCTTCGCCGATTTGCTGGCTTTCCGCCACCACGATGCTTGCCAGGCTGTTGACGGTTTGGGTTACGATATAAGGATCATTGTCCAACAGGGACAACTGCACCATCGAGCCGTCGCGCGCCATGTCAAGCTTGATGCGATCTTGCAGCGATTTAACCGTGTTGCGAAAGTTGCCGATGAAAAAAAACAATTCGCGCGGAAAAGCGCTCGACTTGCCGGCCAATTGAAAACTGAAACCGTTGGCAGTCACCGTGTCCAACGTGGCCTCGGCGATATGGCCCCGGCGCAATTCCACCTCTCGGCCGTTATCAGCGATGATCTGGTGCAGCGTGAAAGTGCCGTTGCCGGGAAAACGCAGCACGTAGCGGCCGGACAACGGATTGGTGGTGCTCGTAAATTTCGCGAACAGATGTTTGCGAAAAACCGGCGTTTCCTGATCTTCCGGTTGTTCGATGGCCAACACCAAGCCGAGCTCGGAAACGACGCGCTCGTAAAAGCTGCGGCTGTTGAACTGCTGATATCGCGCGCCCATGATCGATTCGGAATTGCCGGCGTAGTTGGTAAAACGGATCGTTGCCGTCGCCTCGTAGACCGGCTGCTCCTGTTTGACGTAAATCACCCAGGGCACGGTGACGACGATCGTCGTGATCGCCACCACCCACCAGTGTTTTTTCAGCGCCTTCCAATAGCGTGAAAGATCGGCTTTAGCGGCCGCCGGCGCGCCGTTTTCTTCCAGTAAATAAGGGTCAATACCCATAATCATTCACACCCTGCTGCTATCTGCTTACCTACCACGATTACGATCTTTGAGTTGAAAATAAAGCACGACGAAGGAGGCGGTCAGCGTGGCATAATCCACCACGGCCCGGAAGTTGAAACGCGAAACGCCCGGCAGGTAAATCTGATCGCCGGAACGCACGCCGAGTTGCTCGAGTGAATGCGCCTCTTCAAAAGCTTGCAACAAATTTTTGACGACAACCTGTCCGGTGCGCTCGACATAAATTTTTTTCACGTCGGCGTTATTGGCCGGGCCGCCGGCTTCGTTGATGAGGCCCCAAAGCGATTCTTTCGGCTCGATCAAATAAGAGCCGGGTTTATTCACCGCGCCCAACAGCGTCACGCGAATCAGCGGCGAGCACATGATGCGCACGGCGCGAATGCTCAGGCTGTCTTCAATCGCGCGCGCCAGGCTGCGACGGGTGTGTCCGACCGCGCGCATCTCGCCGATGATCGGCAAGGACACGTTGCCGCGATTGTCGATGATGAAATCATCATTGAGACCCAGGCTGTTTACATCGCCCTGCGTGGAGACGCTGACATCGCGCCAAACTTTGACGCGAACACCGTCACCCGGGGAAAAATCGGTTGCGCCTCTGACGGTGGATTTGGTCTGAGCGAACAACATGGGGGGGGCGATGGATGAGAGACTGAGTCCGAAAATAATTAAAATCACAACCGCAGAAAACCAGCTTTGTTTGTTCATAAAGAGCTTCCTATTCGATTTGCCAACTCGACCCTGAGAGAACATTAAAAAAATAATAACGGATTCATTGAAGAAATTGGAAAAAGCCGGTGTCTAATATTAATTCCTAATCTCAATCAATACCTCAAACGCGGCGCTTTTGCGCAAAGCCGAGGCCAGGTTTTTGGAACGCGCGCCAGCGGTCAAGCGCGAGCCACTCTCGTCACCGCGAGCGATAGAAACGATACCGCTGCTCCTTGGTGGCGAGGTTCAACATTCGGAGCGTTTGAAAAACTTTCCACCAACTCACCCTGGTATAGCCAAACCGTTCGGTATTCAGCTCCTGCCGAATCTTCCTCGCGTTTAAGGCTGGGTTGCCGATAACGATGGATTTGATTTTTTCCGTAAACGGCAAAGCGTGTTCGTTGATTTTTAGTTTCGTGAAGGACGGCCGCGCCGCTTTCGAGCGAGAACCATCGCTCTCGCGCAGACTGGTGGGTCTGTTCACAGGAGGGGGAGTCACAGCCACTGCCGGGGATCCATTCTCTCTCGCCGGAAACGCTTGAAAGACGCTTTTGGTGACATCCAACCCAATGGACAAATCAAAATCGTCGATGGCTTCTTCAATGCTGTCATAGCATTCAAGAATGCGATGAAATTCGAGCATCTCGAAAACGTCGTACACTTCCGGCATCATCTGCACGAGTTTCAGATCGCCGCCGTTTTCGCGAATGCCTTTGATCTCGCCGACAAAAACACCCCAGCCGGCAGAGCTGACGTAATTCACTTGCCCCATGTCGACGATGACGTGGAAAATGCCCTGCTTGAGCACCGCGGTCATTTCACGCAGCATCTCAGCGCAGGTTTGGGTGTCCAGATAACCCCTGACCCGGAACAACGCAACGTCGCGGCGCGCGCCGACTTTACTTAATGAAATTTGAATACCTTCCATAACTCCGGCTTTCCTACGAACGTAGACTGTGCACATCCCTGCTGGCTTAGCCCCGGCGGGCATGGCCTCTTTTTGCAACAGCATCGTCTTCGTGATTACAGCCAAATTTTATGCCAAAATCAGAGGCAACGCTGTTGCACGATTTTTCAAAAAAGTAGTCAGTAATTGGCAAAATTTCGTACACCTTTTCAAACTTATTTCGTTTTGTCTGTTCAGCACAGAAACATTTTGTTCAAATTGAGACATCTGACCGTCACACCGATGAGACAGGCAGAGTCTTCTGCAAAACAGGAATGACGCGGCTCAGAAGCGCAATGGTTTGGAATATTTTCAGCGGAGCAGGCAAAATGTGGCGAAGACGCTACAAAGAAGATACCACTGCTTCAGAACGTAGTACACTTTTACCTTAATTTTTCGTCATGGTGAGCTGAGTCGAACCATGATAACACCCATCGACTTCGCGCAGGGAGACTCTAATAAATCAGGGTAAACAGTGCAGTAGGATAAAGAAAGCGTGGATTCGTGCAGCTTTATGTCGTTTCCCAACTTTGGCAATTCTTGTAATTTTTTTGCATGGATCGTCTCCTTTCCATTTAGGCCGTACTGCTTGGGCTGGTAAATCCCGCGCTCATTTCCTCCCTCGCGCCATCAAACGCGCATACAGCTTGGTGTATTTCTCCGCCGCCGCTTCCCAGGAAAAATCCTCCTTCATCGCATTTTTCATCAACTTCTGCCAGCGCTTTTTATCGTGAAACGTTTTGATCGCGCGCTCGACGGTTTTGACCATTTCCTCCGGCTCGAATTTTTTGAAAACAAAACCGGTGCCGTTCTCGGCGCGGGCTTCGTAATTTTGCACCGTTTCCGCGAGGCCGCCGGCGCCGTGAACGAGCGGAATCGTGCCGTAACGCAGCGCGTGAAGCTGGCTGAGGCCGCACGGCTCGTAACGCGACGGCATCAGCAACATATCCGCGCCGGCTTGAATGAAATGCGCCAGCGTATTGTCGAAGCGCAAATGCACGGAAAGCTGGCGCGCGTATTTTTTGGCGAAACGCTGCAGCATCTTGTGGTATTTTTCCTCACCGACGCCGAGCACGACCATCTGTGCGCCAAGCGCCAATAGATCGTCAAACGCCTCTTCCAAAAGATCGAAGCCCTTGTCGCTCTCGAGGCGGGAGATCATGCCGATCACCGGCGTGTCTTCGTCAAAATTCAGATCGACGCGTTTGAGCAGCTCGCGCTTGTTCTCAACTTTCGGCGCGAGATCATTGGCCGAATATTTTTGCGGGATAAAACGATCAATCTCCGGGCTCCATTCGGCGTAATTCGCGCCATTCAAAATTCCCACCAAATTTTGTTTGCGCGCTTTGACGGCGCCTTCCAGACCCTTGCCGTATTCCGCGCTGCGAATTTCCTCGGCATAAGTTTGGCTGACGGTGCTGACCGAATCGGCGGCCAGCAAGCCGGCTTTGAGAAAATTCATTTTGCCGTAAAACTCGAGGTCGCTGCCGGGATAAAACATATCCATCGGCAAGCCGGTTTTGGGCATGAGGGCGGAATCAAAAATGCCTTGATAGGAGAGGTTGTGCGCCGTCAGCAAAACCGAGGTATCCTTGAAAAAAGGGTCGTCTTGATAAAGCCTTTTCAAATAAACCGGAATCAAGGCCGTTTGCCAATCGTTGCAGTGAATGACGTCCGGCTGCCATTGCAAAAGCTTCAACGTCTCCAAACAGCCGCGGCAAAAAAAGATGAAGCGCTCGGCATTATCATGATAATCGCTGCCTGCCGAGTTTTGATAAAGTCCGTCGCGGTCGAAATATTGTTTGTAATCGAGCAAATAGACTTGCACTTTTGAATCCGGCAAAAACGCGGATTTGCCGTTTGCTTTCAACATCTGCCCGGCAACCGGGACCGCCAATTCTTTCAAGCGAATGACGTCGCGCAGCGTGTATTTACGCTCGTTCACCGAGCGATAATTCGGCATCATCACGCGCACCTCGTGGCCGCGCTCCTTGAGAAATTTGGGCAAAGCCGCCGACACTTCGGCCAGCCCGCCGGTTTTGGCAAACGGCGCTACTTCCGAGGACACGAAAAAAATCTTGAACTTATTTTTCATAATTAAATCTGCGCTTCGCGGAGATGCTGCGCCGCCATTTCCGGAGGAGTCGGATTGATGTAGAATCCCGAGCCCCATTCAAAGCCGGCCACTTTGGTCAGTTTGGGAATGATTTCGAAATGCCAGTGATATTCCAGCGACGACGCTTCCTGGACCGGGGAGGTGTGCAGAATGAAATTGTAATGCGGATTTTCCAGCGTGCGGTTGATGCGCGACAGTGTTTCTTTGAGCACGGTCGCCAGGCCGAAATATTCACGCAGCTCCATCGCCTCGAAATGCGAATAATGCTTCACCGGCAGCAGCCAGGTTTCAAAAGGAAAGCGCGGCGCGAACGGCTCGACGGAGACGTAATCATCCGTGCGAACGACCAGACGCTTGCCCATCTGCATTTCCTGGTGCAAAATGTCGCAATAGATGCAACGCTCTTTGAACTCGAAATGCTTTTTGGCGCCCTGCAATTCTTCGAGCACGCGCTTGGGAATGATCGGCGTCGCAATCAGTTGCGAATGCGAATGCTCCAGCGAAGCGCCGGCCGAAACGCCGTGATTCTTGAAAATCAAAATGTATTTGAACCGCGCGTCGTTTTTCAAATCGAGAATGCGCTCGCGATAGATGAGCAGAGTCTCGTAAATGTGATCGGCGTCGAGATCGGAAATCTCGGCGAGATGATTCGGCGTTTCAATGATCACTTCGTGCGCGCCGACGCCGTTCATCAAATCATACAGTCCTTCGCCGCGCCGGCTCAATTCGCCTTCGATTTGCAGCGCCGGAAATTTGTTGGGCACCACTCGAATTTTCCACCCCGGCACATTTTTTTGGTCGTTGCCCGGACGGATCGCCCGCACTTCCGGCGGCGTTTTGTCTTCATTGCCCGGGCAAAACGGGCAGAAGCCGCCGCTGCGCACTTTCGGCTCCAGCGTCCAATCCGACGGCCGCTTGCCGCGCTCGCTGGAGATAATCACCCAGCGTTCCGTGATCGGATCCTTGCGTAATTCCGGCATCGTAATTGTTTTTAAAAATCGAAGCCCTTTTCAGGGCCGCTTCAGATATTCAAAATATTTTATACACGGAGACGCAGAGGGCGCGGAGAAACACGGAGTAAAAATTGATCGTGATCTCCGGGTTAACTCGCTTTCCTCCGATTCGCCGTGTCGTCGAATTTTTACAACCGGGCGAGATACTTTCGCGCGGTTTGCACGTACGGACTGCTCGGGTAATTGGCGATCAATTGCTCAAATTCGCTGCGGGCCTGCTGGCGTTCGCCGAGGCGCACGTAACACAAACCCAGTTTCAACAAGGCCGCATCGCTTTTATTCGAGCGCGCAAAAGTGAAAACTTTCTCAAATTCGGCGATGGCCTGCTCGAACTTGCCCATGCCGTAGTAGCATTCGCCGATCCAATACTGGCAATTATCGGCGTAGCTGCTTTTGTCATTTGCAGCGAGTATTTGTTGAAACGCGGCAGCGGCTTCGGAATACCGGCGCTGTTCATAAAGATTGCGCGCTTCGGCATAGCGTTGCGTGGCGCCGTTGGCGCCCGTGATACTGCGCGTCGCGCGCGTTGTTTGCATTGATGCCGGCGTCTGTTGCATTTCTTGTATTCTCGCGTCGCGCTCCATCAGGCTGTTGCGCAAATCGGTGACTTGCTGGTTTTTGGCGTTGAGTTCGCCCTGCAAACGCTCCACTTCTTTCTGCAAGTCGGGCGCGGCAGGCGCCGTTTTGGTTTCGGTGACCGCCGGTTGTGGCGTGACCGTCTCGGATGCCGTGCTTTCAGGCGTGATGCCCAAAAGACGCAGCACCTCGGCGTCTTCGGCATTCTGATTTTCCTGATCGGCCGGCGTGCTCAACAGTTTGTCGATATCAACTTCGCCTTCTGCTGATTCGGAAGTCGAGATGTCGGTGTTTTTGCTGCCGCCGCAAGCAGTGAAAAGCAATGCGATGCAAAGCATCAAAATCCACCAGCCGGTATTTGATTGCGAAAATGAAAATCGCGGCGCGCGAAAAAAAGTTTTTTGACTCATAGTGATCTCCCGGTAGCCTCTCAACTCTAAAGATATAGCCAATAGGGCTTTGGTTAAAAATAAGTGTCAAATTACTTGATCATGCTTCAACGAGTATGGTTTTTGGCAAGACGCTTTCAACAGCAATATGCGTAATGAAATATTCCTCTCCAGCAGAATCCTTGAACCATATACCAGCTTCAATAAGTTTGATTACCTCTCCGACTTTCATCATGCCATTGATTGCCGCTCTTACCATAAGCGCTGAACTGAATACGAATCGAAAACTGAATCTCCGCCTATAATGAGAATCTGTTCCACTAAACTTTGGGCAATAAGCAAGCGATCAAAAGGATCCCGATGATGAAAAGGTAGATAGCTAACTTTGGCAATTTCGAACGTCTCAAATCCATAAAACGATCATGGCATGTATTCTTTGAAATCTTCGAGAGGAGCATCGAAATCATCAGACATGGTGATTAAGCCTTTGGCGCTCCCAAATTGAGCGCGAGGCTTTGATTTGGAAAGCGATACTAATTTCAACATGGGCACGTCGTTTTGGGTGATAACAATTTCTTGGCCATGTATTGCTTCTTGGATAAGCCGCAAAAATTGCACTTTCGCTTCTTCAAGAGGAACCTGATACATGGTTATAACTCCCCGAATTGGGTTTTATTGCTGTTCATGTACTCAACTTAATCAAACAGAATTTAGAAAGCAAGAGTAGAACACAACAAATTGCCCTAACACCCTGTTCTCTTGCGCGACCTTGCGAGCACGGTCATCGGAAATTATGCCGCGCTGGTCGCGTCAACGAGCAACAGGATGTTAGAAAAATAGCCGGTTACCACCAAACCTTATCGTTGGGCGCTTCACGATAGTTTATTTTCTACCGAGCCGCATTATATTTCGGCGCTTCACGATACTTTATTTCCTATCGAGCCGCTTTATCGTTCGGTGCACCACGATATTTATGATCGTGCACCAAACGCTTGTATCTCGACATGCGCTAACATGGTTTACATTCCACGCGGAATCATAATGTATATGATTATCAATGGAATTAATAGCGCGAAAAAACCCAGAAAGATATATCCGACAATCAATCCAGCCTGTGCCAGACCAGTCCCCTGTATCGACGGATCTTTCTTCATTTCGGATCTCGCAAGATGTCCACAAATGATTCCAGGAATGAAGCCGAACGGCCCAAGCACTACGGAAAGAGTAGACAAAATAAGTGACGCGATTGCGAGTCCCGATGTTCGACTCGGTGTACTGATATTTTCAACAGATGGTGTCATAGTTACCTCCTTCGTATTTTTCTATGTGGCCCAACTTCACGAATTGTTATCCGCTCGCAAATGCTAACTATGTATTAACCGACAGGCACGCTGTTACTTCTGCTTGCGAAAAACCAGATAACTCGCCGTGCCCCATCCGGCTGCAGCAGCGAGCCCTGAAACAATACGCCAACCGGTTTCTTTGCCATGCACACGCACGAAATTCGGACGGTCGGGCAGGCCGGAATAACCGACGCCGCTGATCGCTTCGTCGACGGCCACAATACAATATTCCAGCCCAATTTTTTGCACGGCGGCGTTGGGAATGATTGCGGCGTGCAAATTTCCTTTCACGGGATTGAGCGGCGTCACCAGCCACTGGCGGGTATCCGCCGGCCGATAAATAATCGCGGCTTTGCGGAGATTTTGGTTCTCAAAAATTTCGGCCACTAAACGCAGGCGTTGCCCAACAGCGGCATGCAAAACCGGATCGTGCAGCACGATCGGCGGCGCTTTGTCCTCGCCGCCATTTGCATCAGTCGAATTTACATAAGCCGCAATGTTGTCGCTAATGCGTTTATCCGGCACGCCGTCATGATCGAGATAACCGTCGCGATCTTCGGAGGTCTTCGAATTCAAATCGTAACGATCGATGACGCCGTCACGATCGGCGTCGTTGGCGATTTTGCCGAAACGAATCGTGAAGCCGGTGAAAGCCGAAATCACGGCATCGTTCTGATCGCCGAAGGGATTGGCATCAAAATTATCCGTGAGGCTGTAACGATAAGAGGCGCCAATCGCCCACGATACGCGCGGCGAAAAAACGATATCGAGGCCGCCGGCGGTTTGCAAAAAATAATCAAACTCGCGCGCTTTTTGTCCCGGGAGTTGAATGGCTTGAGGCGTGCGCTTATTGCGATGTTGCCAGAAGACGCCCCCTCCGCCTAAAGTCACGAAAGGCGTCACGTCGCTATACGGGGCAACGCGAAAGGTGAGATTCAACGCGAGTGGCACGAGCCGCAGAACGGCAGTGTCCGGGCTGGTGCCGAGCGCGAGATCGGCAAAACCGGCTTCGCCGCTGAGATGTAAATGCGGCCGGAGGGCGAAAGATAAAACCCCATTTATTTCAGGACGCAACGACGAAATACTAACATCACCATCCAGCCTCGCGACGCCTCCACGAAATCCCACGCCGAATTTTGGAACTTGCGCTGAGATAAATGTCGCTGACGCGAACAAAAAGATGGCGGCGCTCCAACCAACCCACATCCCTCGCCGACAGCCTCGCATCCTACTCACAATACAATGCCTTTATTAAATTTTATAACATACTATTGTATTAAAATGTATGAAAGTTCACCAAGAAAGTCAAGGCTTAATTCCCACCACACAAACACGCGATTAACAAAAGTTTCATAACCATTCAGCCGGCTTTGAAAAGCAAAATTATTTGGGGCAAAATAATTTTGCCTTTGTTTTCTTGCGATAACAGCCAATCTGAGCAGTTACGAAATTTTTACAAGTATTGAAACTTGCGCACGCCGGCGTTTAAAATCAGCCCGACGATCACCATGTTCGTCCACAGCGCCGAGCCGCCGTAACTTAAAAACGGCAACGGGATGCCGGTGACCGGCATCACCCCGACGCACATGCCGATGTTGACGATCACGTGCACCGAAATCGCGGTGACGCATCCAACCACCGCCAGCGCGGTGAATTTGCTTTTGACCGAGCCGGCAATCAACAAGGCGCGCAAGAGCAGCGTCAGGAAAACCGTCATGACAAGACTGACGCCGAAGAAGCCAAATTCTTCGCCGACGACGGTGAAAATAAAATCGGTGTGCTGCTCCGGCAGGAACCGCAGCTTGGTTTGCGTGCCGTGCAGCCAACCCTTGCCCCAAAAGCCGCCGGAGCCGATCGCCACTTTCGCTTGATTGACCTGATAGCCGGAGCCTTTCAGGTCTTCCTCGAAGCCGACAAAAGTCCGAATGCGGTCGCGCTGATAATCGTGCATGCCTTCCCAAACTTTCGGCGTGATCACCCCCACGGCGATGTTGACGAGAAAAACGGCGAAGATAATCCACATGCGGGCGCGCAGCCAAACCAGCGTGCCGATGACGAGGACCATGGCGATAAAAAAAGTGACTTCGTTGAATGCCGCCACCAGCGTGATCATCGGCGTGAGGAGAATGAAAATAATGAACGGCGAGAGTCCGGCCCAAAACAGCATTGGAATGGCGAGCGACAAAAACACAATGGCGGTGCCGAGATCGGGTTCTTTAATGATGAGCAAGGCCGGGGCGAGAACGATGGCGAAAATAATCGCAACATCTTTCAAACGCCGCAGATCGACTCCTTCACTGGCGGCAAAACGCGCCAGCGCCAATATGGTTGCAATCTTGGCGATCTCCGAGGGTTGCAGGCGCAGCGGCCCGAGCACGAACCAACGATGCGAGCCTTTGCCGGAGCCGACGAAGAGCACCAGCACGAGAAGCGTCAAACCGATGCCGTAAAACCAATAGGCATATTTATGAAAAAATTTCATCGGCGTGATCACGACGGCTGAGGCGATCATGACGCCGATGGTAAACCAGAGAACCTGTTTGGCAAAATTGCCTTTTAAAATTTCAGGCGTATATAAGGCGGTGGTGGCGCTGTATATCGCCATCAAGCCGGCGGCGACTAAAATAAAAATGCAGACGATGATGATTTTATCGAGATCGCGCAGAGTATCTTCCGGTGGGCGCAGCAGCATATGGGCAGACTCAACATTTAATGATTATTTTAGTGTGGGATAAAAAACGAAATCGCCGCGAACTCTATCTGGCCGCGGCAAAATGCTTGGGGCCGGGCACCAGTTTGTTTTCATTCAACAGCAGCGAGATGATGCCCTTCGCAATCGGCGCGGCATTGGCGCCGCCGCCGCCGCCGTTTTCGAGAAAAACACACCAGGCGATCTGCGGATCTTCAAACGGCGCAAAACCGATGAACCACGCGTGCGACTCGCCGTGCGGATTTTGCGCGGTGCCGGTTTTGCCCGCAGCGGTGATGCCCGGCACTTGCGCGGCGCGACCGGTGGCATGGCTGCCATGCACGACCATATACATGCCGCGCTTGACCAGCGCATAAGTTTCCGGGCGAATGCCCGCAATCTTCACGGAATCGGGTTGATCAAATTCTTCGATTCCAGTCATCGGGTCTTTGGCGCCGCGCTTGACGTGGGGCTTGAAACTATGCCCTTCATTGGCGATGGTCATGGCGAAATAAGCCATTTGCAAGGGTGTCGTCAACACATCGCCCTGGCCAATCACGACGTTCAAGATCAATCCCTTGCTCCATTTGTTTTTGCCGTAACGCCGGTCGAGATATTCTTCATCCGGCACCAAACCCGCAGTCTCGCCGATGAGATCGATGCCGGTCAGCTCGTCAAATCCGAAGAGGCGCGCGTAATTGGCCCAATTCTCCAAACCGACTTTGAGCCCCATGCGATAAAAATAAACATCGCAGGATTGCTCGAGACCTTGCAACAAATTGACCGCGCCGTGCCCGCCCGTTTTCCAACAGCCGAAAGCGCGCGTGCCGAAACGATAATAACCCGGGCAAAAAACCCGCTCGTCGGGATCGATCAGTCCCTTCTCCAGGCCGGCAAAAACCAACACCATTTTGAACGTCGAGCCGGGCGGATAAAGACTTTGCACCATGCGGTCGTAAAGCGGTTTGGCCGGATCGTTGGCCAATTGATTCCACAGCGCCGCGGTGACTGGTTTGGAAAAAAGCTCGATGTCATAATCGGGCTTGCTCACCAGCGCGATCACTTCGCCGTTTTTGCAATTGAGCACGACCGCGCCGCCGCGACGGCCGGTCATCACCGTTTCAAGATGGCGTTGCAAAGAGGCGTCGATGGAAACGAGAAGATTTTTTCCGGGCACCGGCGGAACGTTTTGAAGCGCCTGATTGTTCGTTCCGGTGAGATCGCCGACAATGCGGCCGAGCGCATCGGCTTGCGCGTAGCGTTTGCCCTTCTTGCCATGCAAAATCTTTTCGTGGTATCGCTCCAAACCCTTTTTGCCGATTAAATCGCCGGCCTCGTAGCCTTTGTCACGCCACTGCTTGAGCTCGCTTTCGGTAATCTCGCTAAGGTAACCGAACAGATGCGGGGCCTTGACGCCGGCCGGATAGGCGCGGCGCGACTCGGCCCGAAAATCGAGGCCGGGTAGATCGAGCCGGCGTTCCTGCAACAAGCTCAACGTGGTGAAATCGATTTGCCGCTCGATTTTGATCGGAATAAAATTGCCCCGATTGTTGCGGCGCACGTGTTCCCGCAGCTCCTGTTGCGTGGTTTTAAGCGCCGCCGCGAGAATATTGCATGCGCTGTCGCTTTTGGGATTACTGAGTTCCGCCGGCGTCGTATATAGCGCGTATGCCGGGCGATTATCCACGAGAATCGTGCCGTTGCGGTCGATGATCAAACCGCGCCGCGGCTCGATCGCGATCGTGCGCAGACGATTTTCTTCCGAGGCTTGCAAAAACTCGTCGCCTTTGTACAATTGCACGTAAGCAAAGCGGATGAGCAACATGAAAAAAATAAGACAAAGGGCGGCGGAGAAAATCAAGCGCTTGTTGTTTTCAGTCAGTTCCATGTTGGAGTGTGTGGGAAAAATTTAAATTGAAAATTTTCAATTTTCAAATCTTTTGGTTGCAGCTCAAGTCGCGCTACGACTTGCCCCACAGCCCGCCGGGCCAGACGGCGTTCACGATGACGCCGGCGACCACCGTGTAAAAAAAATGCGGAATGATGTGGCGTATGATCATCCAGCCCAGATTGATGTCGGCGTCGAAATAATAAATCGTTTGATAAATGACGCTATTCGCCAGCGCCGTGGCGGCGATAACGCCGAGCGTGACCTGAAAATCGTATTTCACTTTTTCACGAGAAAAATATCCGGCCACAAAACCGGCGACGGATTTGGCCAGCGCCGACAATCCGTAAAGCTGCGTGACGGCGGCATCCTGCGCGAAACCGGCCAAACAACCGGCCACAATTGCGGGCGTCGAGCCGTGGCGAATGCCGGTGATGATCACGCCGATCAACAACAGATCGGGATAGACATCCTGAATCGACAGCAAAGGAATCAGCGTCGTCTGCAGCAAAACGAGAAAGCCGAACATCAGCAGGTATTTGACAACGCGCATGCTGGTTACCGGTTACTGGTTTCTGGCTGCTCGTGACAGAATGCGACCAGCAACAAGCAGCCGGCCGCCAGCAACCAGTTGGTTATTGCGGACGACTTACAGGTGAAGTGAGGACAAAAACTTCTTCAAGCCGATAGAACTCAACAGCCGGTTTCAAAACGATGGTTTTGAAGAGCGAGGTTTTATCCTCGGAAACTTTTTCCACCAGGCCGATGCGCAACCCTTCCGGAAAGAGCGCGCTCGAATCGGACGTTACCACCGTCTCACCCATATTCACCACGGCGGTGAGCGGCACGGAAGTGAATTCGAGACCGTTCTCCTCCGTCCAATTCACGATGCCATAAACGCGCGTGCCCTGAATGCGCGCGCTCACGCTGAAATTTCGATCGACCAGCAATTGCACGATACTCCGGCGCTCGAAAACTTTGAAAAGTTTGCCGGCCAGTCCATCCGGCGTCACCACCGGCATGTACGGCCGCAAGCCCTCGGCGCGGCCAAGATCGATGGTGACGGAAACCGGCGTTTGGTCCCGCTCTTTCGTGATGATACGCCCGGCCGCAAAACTCCACGGCGCGCGTTCGCGATAATCCAACATTTGCCGGAGGCGATAATTCTCCAGCAGCGCTTCGCGCAACTGGCTGTTCTCCAGCATCATTTGCGTCGCGCGCCGGCGCAGCGCCGTGTTGTCCCGCTGCCATTCCGCGAATTGGCGCGCCCAGCTGAATTTTTTTTGCAATCCGGCGTAAGCGCCGAGAAAAAAAGTCCGCACCGCATCGATCTGCGACTTGTCATTATTGAACAAAACATACAGCGAAACCAGAATCGCCGCAATGAGAGTGAAGTATTCCCGTTTGGAAACAAAAAAAAGATTGGGACGTTCCAACAAATTTTTATTCAGCATATCTTAATATCGCCTGACCTTCGAGAGAACTTTTTGGTAATGATTCAAATTTTCGAGCACTTTGCCGCTACCGCGCACGACACAAGTCAACGGGTCTTCGGCGACGATGATCGGCAGACTCGTCTCGCGCCGCAATCTTTCATCAAGCCCTTTCAACAACGCGCCGCCGCCGGAGAGCACGATGCCGCGATCGAGAATATCCGCCGAGAGTTCGGGCGGCGTGCGTTCGAGACAAAGTTTGGTGGCTTCGACAATTGCATTGACCGGCTCGGCCAAAGCTTCCTGCACTTCGATGGAGCTGATCTCGACGGTTTTGGGAATGCCCGCGACAATATCGCGGCCGCGCACGCTCACCGTTGCCTTGTCATTATATGGGGCGGCTGAACCAATCGAACATTTGATCTGCTCGGCGGTGTTTTCGCCCACCAGCAGATTGTAGTTGCGTTTGAAATGCTGCACGATCGCTTCGTTCATCTCATCGCCGGCGATGCGAATCGACATGTGATTGACGATGCCGGAAAGCGAAATCACCGCAATTTCCGTGGTGCCGCCGCCGATGTCGATCACCATGCTGCCGACCGGCTGCTCGATGGGCAGGCCGACGCCGATTGCCGCCGCCATCGGCTCATCAATCAGGTAAACTTCGCGCGCGCCGGCGTGCTCGGCGGAATCGCGCACCGCGCGTTTTTCCACCTCGGTGATGCCGCTCGGAATGCTAATGGCCATGCGCGGCCGGAACAGACGAGTGGTTTGCACGCGGCGAATGAAATGCCGAATCATCGCTTCCGCCAATTCGAAGTCGGAAATCACCCCGTCTTTCATCGGGCGAACGGTGATGATCTCGTTCGGCGTGCGGCCCTGCATTTCTTTCGCTTCGCCGCCATACGCGACGATTTCCTGATCGGCTTTGCGCACCGCGACGATGCTGGGTTCGTTGACGAGAATGCCCTTGCCTCGCACATACACGAGCGTGTTCGCCGTGCCGAGGTCCATTGCGATGTCGCTGCTTAAAAAATTTTGCAGATTTAAAGCCATGCGTTGTTTACCTTGAAATAATTGTTGGTCAATTGGCCGGTTCTGTTCGCCAACCTTTTTTAAAGATCAATTTTAAGAATTTAATGTCGAAAATGCCGGATGCCGGTGAAAACCATCGCCAAATTGTGACGATCTGCGGCGGCGATTACATCAGCATCGCGTACGGAGCCGCCGGGTTGAATCACCGCGGTGGCGCCGGCTTTGGCGGCGACCTCGACGCCGTCGGGAAACGGAAAAAACGCGTCGCTCGCCATTATCGTTCCCTGTACCGGCAGTCCGGCGCGTTGCGCTTTCTCAATCGCCAAAAGCGAAGAATCCACGCGGCTCATTTGCCCGGCGCCGATGCCAATCGTGCGATCCGCGACGCAATAAACGATGGCATTCGATTTCACATAGCGAACCACTTTCCAGCCGAACCGCAGCGCCGTCCATTCCGAGGCCGAGGGTTGGCGCTGCGTAACAATCTTGAAAAGTTTCTCATCATCTTCGCGCAAATCCTGATCTTGCACCAGCACGCCGCCGGCGACTTTTTTAAATTCAAGACGCGTCGAATTTTTTTGAAAGCCGGAGAGCGCCAACAGCCGCAAATTTTTTTTGCTCGCCAAAATTCGCTGCGCGTCGATGCCGAAGGCGGGCGCGAGAATCACTTCCGCAAAAAGCTCGGCGACCGCATTGGCGGTTTCGCCATCCACCTCGCGATTGAAACTGATGATGCCGCCAAATGCTGAAACCGGATCGGTGGCTTTCGCCTTTTGATAAGCCTCGCCCAGCGTCGCACCGGTGGCCACGCCGCAGGGATTGGCATGTTTGATAATCACCGCGCACGGTTCATTGAAACTGCGAACAATGACGAGCGCGGCATCGGCATCGGCGATATTGTTGTATGACAACTCTTTTCCCTGCAATTGCGCCGCGCCGGCGATTCCCTTGTCTCGACTCAAACCGTCGCGATAAAACGCCGCGCGTTGATGCGGATTTTCGCCGTAGCGCAAATCTTGAATTTTTTCGAGGGCGATTGAAAAGAATGATGGCAATTTATCCGTTGCCACTTCGCCTTGTAAATAAGCGTTAATGGTAGCGTCATATTGCGCCGTATGCGCAAACGCAGCGGTGGCCAATTCACGCCGCGTGGCGTCAGAGAGTTCGCCGGTTTTCTCCATCTCAGCGATGATGCCAGTGTATTGCGCTGGACTCGTGACCACGCCGACAGCCGCAAAATTTTTTGCCGCCGCGCGAATGAGTGAGACGCCGCCGATGTCGATATTCTCAATCGCCTCCGCGAGGGACGCACCCGGTTTTGCAACGACTTCGCGAAATGGGTAGAGATTGACGACAACAAGATCAATCAATGGAATATCGTGCAACCGGCTTTGTTCGAGATGCGCCGTCAGCTCGCGCCGCGCCAGCAAGCCGCCAAAAATTTTCGGGTGCAAAGTTTTGACGCGGCCATCGAGAATTTCCGGAAAGCCGGTGATCTGCTCAATCGGCGTCACCGCGATGCCCTGCTCTTTCAGAAACCGCGCCGTGCCGCCGGTCGAGATCATTTCGATCTTTCGCGCCGCCAAAAATTTTCCCAGCTCGTGCAGGCCGGTTTTGTCGTGAACGCTGATGAGGGCGCGTTGGATTTTGGACACTTGACCGTTTTCCCTTAATTTCAATTCGTCCGTGATAATGGCACGACTGTACTCCGAAGCCAGTCAGCCAGTTCATCTCTTTTCATTTTACTGCCCGCCAATTCGAGAAACAGCTTTTCTTGCTCATCAACAGTGGCGTTAATTTCAAAGCCGTTCAATACAAGAAATATTTCCATTGTCGCGTGGGCAACTCTTTTATTGCCATCCACAAAAGGATGGTTCATGCAAAGGGAATATGCCAACGCGCTTGCTTTTTCAATGAGCGTGGGATATAAGTCTTCCCCTCCAAATGTCATTTCAGGCTGAGCAAGAGCCGATTCCAAAGCGCCGAAATCTCTGACTCCAAAAGTTCCTCCGGATTCTTCGATGAGGCGTTCGTGCAATTCCAATATTTGGAAAATAGTGAGAACTTTCATCAAGCGAGGCGTTTGTAGAGTTCGGCGTTCTTCTTGAGCACGTATTGCATGGCGTTGATAAATTCCGTGTCAAGCTTGGCAAGTTTCTCTTGTAAACTAACAAGCAAGAAGTCTTCCGGCTTGACGCCATGATCTTTTGCAACCGTTTTAAGTTGGGTTGCGACATCAGCCGGCAAATTAACGGTGAGTTGTTCCATTTTATATCTCAACAAATAGTGATTAAATTTTGCTTACGCTAAAATACGAATTTAAAATTTTCATTACAACTTCCAACACGCGCGGCCCTTTTTTTCGGCGACGTTTTTGTTTGCCGTTTCATCGTTTTCACAAAATGCGCACCTTTCGCCCTTCAACGCGAATCCGCTCTTCCACAAAAAGCTGCAAAGCTTCGGGATAAATTTGATGCTCGATTTCCAACACTCTTGCGGTGAGCGTTTCCGGCGTGTCGTCATCCAATACCGGCACGCAGCGCTGCAAAATCGGCGGCCCGGTGTCGTACTCTTCGTCAACAAAATGCACGGTGGCGCCCGAAACTTTGCAGCCATATTCCAAAACGGCTGCATGCACGCGATGGCCGTAAAGGCCTTTACCGCCAAAGCTCGGCAGCAGCGCCGGATGAATGTTGACAATGCGATGGCGAAATTGCCGCACGACTTCGATTGGAATTTTTCGCATGAAGCCGGCCAGCGCGATGAAATTGGCGTCGTGCTTCGCCAGTTGCGCCAACAACGCGTTTGCATATTCCGATGAACCGGCAAATTGCTTTTCTTCAATCACCGCCGTTGGAATTTGCGCGGCGCGGGCGATTTGCAACGCGCCAGCTTCGGCGCGATTGGAAACGCAGAGCACGACTCGGGCTTTCAAACGCTGTGCGGCAATCGCATTCAATATGGCCTGAAAATTCGAGCCGCGGCCGCTGGCGAAAATGGCAAGGCGGAGGGTCATTGTTGTTTTCTGCACAACGCGTGAATATCATGCGATTTTAAAAACTATTCCCCACGGATGAAAAGCGGCACTCGGATAAAAGCAATTGAACTGACGCATAAATTTAAAATCCGTGTGCCGCCTTTTCTCCGTGTGTCATAAAGAGCCGGCAGGATAAAAATCATTCAACTCACCGCCGATTCGACGATCTTTAATTTCGATTGCGTGCCGCGCGCGATGAGTTCGGCTTGCACGCCGAATGGCAAAGTGTATTTCACGTTCACGTGCCCGTAATCCAAACCGGCCATGGCCGGAATTTTCAACGGCTTGATGAAATCACGCATCAGATCCTCAATCGTTTGCGACGGCTCGTTGTCGGTCGGCACGCAATCCGTCATTTGTCCCAAAACGAATCCGCCGATATTTTTGAGAATCCCAGCCTCCCGCAATTGCGCCAACATGCGGTCGAGGCGATACGGCGCCTCGCCGATTTCTTCGACGCAAAAGATGCGGCCTTGCACATTGGGAAAATACGGCGAGCCGACGAGACAAGCGAGAAGCGAGAGGCACCCGCCGAGCAGTTGTCCGGCGGCGTTCCCGCGGGTGATGATTTGATAGTGCCCGCCGGCGGGTCGCACCAAATCGCCAAAAGGCTCTGGATGCATTAATATGCGCCAAAAATTTTCCTCGGTAAACGGATCGATGCCTTTGGCCATTTCCGCGGCGACCATTGGGCCGGAAAAAGTAATCAGTCCCGCATGACGCAGCATCGCCAATTGAATCGCAGTAATGTCGCTGTAGCCGACAAAAATTTTCGGGTTGGCGCGAATGGCGTGATAATCGAGCAGCGGCAGCAGCCGGGGAGTTCCGTAGCCGCCGCGAATGCAGAAAATCGCTTTGACGCGGCGATCGCGAAACATTTTATTGATGTCGTCGGCGCGTTCGCGATCGCGACCGGCCAGATAGCCGTGCTCGTGATAAACGAATTTGCCGGGATTGATTTTAAAACCGAGATTTTCGAGGTAACGAATACCATGTTCGAGCCTGTCGTGCTTCATGGGACTGGCCGGCGCAACGAGGCCGATCAGATCACCCGGACGCAGGCGTGGCGGCTTCAACAACTTGGGCATATTTTTCCTTAAGACAACCTCGCGAGGCTAACGCAGATACTCTTCAATGCTGAGCGGATAAACCATGCGAAAATCGCCATAACCAACTTCGTCAAAGAAAACGAATTGCCGATTGAGATCATAATAAATCCAAACCTCGGAAGCTTTGACCGTGCGGCCCGCATAGAGCGTGGCGTAACGGTTATAGGGGTTGCGCTCGATTTCGCTGGGCGGGCCAAAAATGATGTAGACCATGCCCATATCGGTTTTCCAGCCTTCGCGAAAATTGCGGAAATTAGCGTTCGCGTAATTCACGCGACGATAATATTCATCCATCAGCTCGTTGGCCTCAGTGCCGGGAGTCGGATCGTTCTCTCGCCAAAATTTCAGAAAGGCTTCGCGGCGTTTTTCCGGCGGCGCCGACAAAATTTTTTTCACGCCGTCTTTTTTGGCAATATAACGCATTTGCTCGATGGCTTGGTCGAGATCGACGATGTTGGAGGGAATGCCGACCCAATGCAGCATAATCTCTCTCTCAGTCACCGCCTGCGCTTTGCTGCCTTTGACCTCGATCTGGATGACATACACGCCGTGAGCGAGGGTGGCATTAGGCAATTCCAAAATCACCGGGGTAATTTGGCCCGTATGGCGCACCGCCACTTCGTTCTTAAAAATTTTTTCGCCTTTGGGATTTTTTAAAGCGTAAGAGGCTTGATATTCCTTTTCATCGCTCGCATCATAAATTTCAAAATAAGCGAAGAGCCGCGATTTTTCCTGCCGTGGCGCGGTGACCTGCGGATGGGGAATGAGGTTGCCGCTGCCATCCTTGCCGACGGCATCCGCAATCAGCACGTCGCTCACCGACAATTTGGCGTCGCTGAAATCACGCAGCACGAAACTGGTTTTGCGGGCGCTGGTGCGGCGGGTGTCTTCATCCATGATTCCGACGTGAACCCGATATTTGCCCGGCGCCAGCGCAAAACCGGCTTTGCCGGAATGAAAGGCGCGACGCGAGTTGGTGGCCTCGAATCCATTTACCATCACGGTGTCGCGCCAAATTTTTCCGTTGACTTGAAAATCGTCCTCATCAAAAATCAGCGCCGAAACTTCATAAATGGCGCGATACGAATCTGCCGCCACTTTGACGAATTGCAATTCATCATACATGACTTTCAGATAAATGTCGAGCCGGCTTTCGTTCGGCTTGTCGCCGCGAAAACTGGCGAGATCGAGATGGAAAAATGGCGAAGCTTCTTCGCGCGCGCCTGACATTTCCACCTGCGCCGAGGCCCAACCGAACGTTACATTCCAAAACAAAAAAATGCCCCAATACTTTTTCTTCTTGAGAAAACCTGCCGGCTTTTTCATGATCAACACCTTATCCCAGTCAAGATTTGGCATCCCGTTGTGCTCAGCGCCATGACTTTTTAACCGACCGGCTGGCCTGCCAAACGAGATACTTGATGCCGCCGAGCTCCTCCACGGGAGCCGGCGAGGAATATGAATTGGGGCGGCGCGCGGCGACAGCGATTAAATCATAATCCTGCGCTTCGACAATATCGGCTTCACAAAACTCACCGATCTTCAGCTCATCCGAATTTCTCCTCGGCGATTTTGGGGCGCGAATCAAAACGCCGTGATCGATCTCGGGACAATCCCATGGCGTGCGGCCGCGATAAGCCTGCGCCGAAGAATCAAATTCGTCAATTAAAATTTGCAAGCGCCGGCCAACCTGCTTGGCGCTCCATTGCGCCGCGACTTGCTGCTGCGCCTGCATCAACAGATCGTAACGCTCGCGTTTGACCTCCTCGGCGATCTGATCAGGAAAACCAAACGCCGGCGTGTTTTCTTCCGGTGAATAGGTGAAAACGCCGAGCCGCTCAAAATTTCCGTCGGCGACAAAATCGAGCAGTTCCTGAAAATCCTCTTCGGTTTCGCCGGGGAAACCGGCGATCACCGACGTCCGTATCACCAGATCGGGAATGATCGCGCGCATGTTGGCGAGCAATTTTTCCGTGAAGTCGCGATCGACGCGACGGGCCATGCGTTTCAACAGACGCGTTGCAATGTGTTGAATCGGCATGTCGATATATTTGACGATCTTCGGCTCGTCGGCAATGGCTTCGAGCATGTTCTCGGTGACATGATGCGGATACGCGTACATCAGCCGAATCCATTCAATGCCGCCGACGCGGCAAAGCGCGCGCAGAAGCTCGGGCAATTGCTGCTTGCCATTCAAATCGAGGCCGTATTGCGTCGTGTCTTGCGCGACGAGGATGAGTTCCTTGACGCCTTTTGCAGACAGGCTGGCAGCCTGTGCTACGAGGTCGGAAATAGGCGTGCTGCGAAAATTGCCGCGAATACCGGGAATCGCGCAAAACGTGCAGGGATGCTCGCAGCCTTCGGAAATTTTCAAATAGGCAAAATGATTCGGCGTTAAAAGCTCGCGTTCGCCCATCAATTCATATTTCAATCGCAACTGCTGCGCGAGGCCGGCGACGATTTTCTGCATGTCGCGGTTGCCGTAAAAGCCGTCGACTCCGGGAATCTCTTTACGGAGTTCGGAACCATAACGTTCGGAGAGGCAGCCGGTGACAAAAACATTTTTGATCTTGCCGCGTTTCTTAAGTTGAACCGCTTGCAGGATGGTGTCAAGCGATTCTTCTTTGGCAGATTCGATGAAGCCGCAGGTATTGATGATCACCGTTTCGGCGTTCTTCGCGTCGTTGACAAATTTGACGCCGCAGGTTTTCAACCCGCCTTTGATAAATTCGGAATCAACGATATTTTTCGGACAGCCGAGGGTAATGAGGTTGATTTTCAACTTGGACCTGCTTTTAATTCGTTTCGCTTTTGTTGCGTAATTTTTCCAATTCTGCTTTCAAACGTAAAACTTCTGCTTCGGCAGCTTGTCGGGCTTTGGCTTCTTTTTTTACTTTGTTCTCAGCTTCAGCCGCTTGCTTCTCAAGCAATTCACGCTCAACCATTGCTTGCTCCGGATCGGACAGCCATTTCCCAGTTACCGGATCGTAGAAACGCAAGATATACGGCATATCCGCTTCACCGGTTGGCAGCGCCCATAATTCCAATTTCAATCTTTCACTGATGAGCCGCCATCCCGTCAAAGTATCGTCGTTATCTTTGCCGTT
>Ga0247727_10001870_pt1 | contig 48930 bp, 41 predicted proteins | sample WisWelCaveWW1625_FD_202498 | JGI IMG/M metagenome (GOLD analysis project Ga0247727, IMG submission 202498) | Biofilm microbial communities from Wishing Well Cave, Virginia, United States - WW16-25 | ecosystem: Environmental > Aquatic > Deep subsurface > Groundwater > Cave microbial mat | place...
GCGTGATACCCGCCTTCTTCACATGCTTCAATGACGATTGTATATCTGTGTTTGTAGGTCATTTCAAGTTCTCCATTCAAAGAAAGTATATCACAGGAGATTGATCGAAAAAGCTCTCTTTTTCTTTGTTACGGGGCGCCCGATTTCTCACACAGCAATAAGTTCCGGGGCCATCATACCTAATTCCGGCCGCAGCCACGCACCAAGATCGGCGACCCATTATCAGGAAACTGCCAAATGATAACCACGCCTGCACTGACCAAAGGCTTTACCACCTGGTTCACACGGCTGCGGGCCAAATCAAACGAACGCGCGAACGCGTATGTTGGAATATTTTGTTGATGCGGCAGTTTTTAATTTTTATGAAACCGGTTGACTCTGAGAGGTGCCAGGATCGGTCATTTTAACTGGACTGACTGAAACTTCCGCGCTTGGAGCGGAGAATGGGTCTTTTTTGTGGAGGCGTTTGTTTCTTTTTTCCTCTTGTTTTTTCCTTCTCAACTCTTCTTTTTTTATTTTATCGCGCCTAAAATTTTCTCTCATACAGCTCCTTTGCTTAAAATAGGAAATGCAGGGGCGCTGCGCCTATGGACACCTGTGTGGAAGTGGTGCTAAGGCGATAGTATAGCGGATATTTCAGCAGGAGAGGTATTTAGTTGCGCCTTTGGGAGGGCGTACATTTTCTTCCGGTTATTTTCGGCCATGTCATTAAACTAAGGAAGGAAATCAGTGCTGGCGGGGGCGGATAAGGCGTTCTGGTTATTGCCTAGCATGATCTTGATCGCAGGCATCATCAATTCTGCCTGCCAAGGCATCATGCCGCTCACTTCCATTACCTTTTCGATTGATCGGGGCTGATGCTGGATCACGGCCGTTAACACGCTGCGGGAGGCCAGAAAGGAAGGTTCGATTCCCAATTCCTTCGCCAGCGTTTTGCATGCGGCCAGCAACGGCTCCAGCTTTTCCTGACCGGGCCGCTCATAGGCCCACTCCATTTTTTTGGGGGGAGGCGGCCAATCCGCCTGGGGAGTGTTTTCCGCGGACCGGATCGCATTTTCCAGCCGCGCAAGATTTTCTCCGGTAAACCTTTTCAGAAATACGGGGCCCTGGTGAAGCGGTATTTCCGGATTTTTCGCCCGCCATCCGGCAAGCTCGATCAGGTCTTCATTCTTCAAGATATAAAAAGCCGGGCGGTCTTTTCCCCGGGCTTCCCCATCCCGCCATTTCCAGAGCTCCCGCACAAAGACAAGCTCATTGGGGGGCAATCTGGAAGATCCTTTAACTCGCCACACCTCTTTCTCTTCACTTCTATCCGGAAGCCCGGAGGTTTTGACCACACGCTCGCAGCATTCCCGGTGCCAGGCGATCCGGTTGAGTTTTTGAAGATTTTCTGTCAGGGCGTCAGCGATCGTTTCCAGATATTTTGTGTCATCCGAGGCATAGGTGAGCAGTCGCGCAGATAAAGGCCGCTTGGACCAGTCTGCTTTTTGGTCCGCCTTCGACATTAAAATTCCGAAAAATCTTTCGACCAGCGCTGCGAGGCCTATCTTTTCATAACCCAGAACCTGGGCGGCCAGCATGGTATCAAAAATGGGCGCTTTCGGCCGGAACCCGAAGGACTTTTTTAAAATGCGGAGGTCATAGTTTGCGCCCTGGAAGATCAACTCTTTTTGAGATAACACCTCAAAAAACTCTGAAAGGGAAAAACCGCCGAGGGGATCGATAATATAATTTGATCCCAAAAAGCTTAACTGGATCAGGCAAACTTTCTCGAAGTAATGATGCAGGCTGTCGGCTTCGGTGTCCATTCCCACGCGGGCTGCGCCATGCAGCATTTGGGTTAAACCGGCAAGGCCTTGCGCGTTATCCACATAGGTATACCCTGAGCTGATTTTTAAATCGGGGATTTTTTCCACGGCGCGATTATACTACGAAACAGCAGAACAAACGGCACCGTTCTCAACCCTACACTCAAAAATAGGGTGCGTCGGGAAGTGTAGAATTAAGATATATCAGGAGATGAAGGGAGAAAATATTTTTGCTACGCTTGCTACACAAGATCAAAGCGGTCGAGTCTCATTACCTTGATCCAGGCATCGACAAAGTCACGCGTAAACTTTTCTTTAGAATCGTCAGATGCATAGACCTCTGAAACCGCTCGCAATTCAGAGTTCGAACCGAAAATAAGATCAACAGAAGTCGCTGTCCATTTCAGCTCACCTGTCTTGCGGTCATGGCCTTCATATATGCCTTCAACCTCAGAAGACTTTTTCCACTTCGTGGACATATCGAGCAAGTTCACGAAGAAGTCATTAGTCAATGTCCCAGGTTGGCCGGTGAACACGCCCTGTTTGGATTGTCCGGAATTGGCGTCCAGCGCACGCATACCACCCACCAGGACGGTCATCTCAGGAACAGTTAGATTTAACTGGGCCGCCTTGTCAACGAGCATATCCGCGGGTGACCTGTAGTTATTTTTACCGAAGTAATTGCGAAATCCGTCTGCCGTCGGCTCAAGCAAAGAAAAACTATCTACATCCGTTTGTTCCTGCGATGCATCTGTACGGCCTGGCGCAAAAGGAACCTCAATGTTAGTGCCGGCATCTTTTGCCGCCTTCTCGATGGCAGCAGCGCCACCCAGAACGATCAGATCGGCTAATGATACTTTCGTATTATCTGAGCGTGAGTCGTTGAAGTCTTTTTGGATCTTTTCCAAAATCTTCAGCGTTTTCTCCAGTTCTTTCGGGTCATTGACTTCCCAATTTTTTTGCGGCTCAAGGCGTACACGCCCCCCATTCGCACCACCGCGCATATCGCTGCCGCGGAAGCTGGCAGCAGAGGCCCAGGCAGTTCTGACAAGCCCTGGAACAGTCAGTCCTGATCCGAGAATATCTTTCTTAAGCTTTGCAATAGCCTCCGTATCGATCAATTTATGATCGACAGCAGGCACAGGATCTTGCCAGATCAGCTCTACGGCTGGCACATCCGCTCCGATATAGCGCGAACGCGGCCCCATATCACGGTGCGTGAGCTTAAACCAGGCTCTGGCAAACGCGTTTTTAAACTCTTCAGGGTTCTCCAAAAAGCGTTTTGCGATGACCTTATAGCTCGGGTCAAACTTAAGCGCTAAGTCTGTCGTAAGCATGATAGGAGCATGAAACTTGCCTTCAATGTGTGCGTCAGGCACCACGTTGGCGACAGACTCATCGGTTGGAATCCACTGAGTCGCACCCGCAGGGCTCTTGGTTTGCTTCCATTCAAATTTGAATAAATTATTCAGAAATATCATGGTAAATTCAGCGGGGTTAGAGGTCCAGGCGCCTTCTAAGCCGCTGGTAACAGTATCTTCGGCATTCCCTTTGCCGCATTTGTTTTTCCAGCCGAATCCCTGTTCTTCAATCGGAGCACCGCCAGGTTCGGGGCCAACGCATTCCGCCGGGGCATGAGCGCCATGGGCTTTGCCAAAAGTGTGCCCGCCTGCGATGAGCGCCACCGTTTCTTCGTCGTTCATCGCCATGCGGCCAAAGGACTCACGAATATCCTTGGCTGCCGCAAGCGGATCAGGGTTTCCACCCGGCCCTTCCGGATTGACGTAGATCAGTCCCATCTGAACAGCGGCAAGAGGTTTTTCCAATTTTCCATCTTTGCTGCGACGTTTATCCTCAAGCCACTTAGTTTCAGGTCCCCAATAGACAAGGTCAGCCTCCCAGTCGTCCGCGCGGCCGCCGGCAAAGCCAAGGGTCTTAAAGCCCATATTGTCCATGGCAACATTGCCTGTTAAAATCATTAAATCAGCCCAAGAAAGCTTCTTTCCGTACTTTTGTTTGATTGGCCAAAGAAGCCGCCGTGCCTTATCAAGACTTGCATTGTCAGGCCAGCTATTAAGCGGATCAAAGCGCTGTTGACCACCACCCGCACCACCACGCCCATCCAGTGTGCGGTATGTCCCTGCGCTGTGCCAGGCCATACGAATAAAAAGCGGCCCATAATTGCCATAGTCTGCCGGCCACCAGTCTTGCGACTTTATCAGCACATCGTTAATATCCTTTTTTACAGCTTCAAGATCGAGACTTTTAAATTCTTGGGCATAGTTGAATCCTTCGCCATAAGGGTTGGACGCAACATCATGGGCGCGAAGCGGGCCAAGGTTTAGCTGTTCAGGCCACCAGAATTGGTTCGGTTTTGCTTCTCCCTTGTCTGAAGCGGGGTTTGCTGTGGCTGAAGTTAACAATGAAACTGTCAATAAACCTGCCGTTGCTGCAGTCATTAGTAAGTTATGCACTCTCATGAGTTTTATTCTCCCCCGAAGTTTGAGAATTCTGATTGACTATATAGTGTAGAAGCAAAAACTTCTACACTTCTTCTAGGTTTTCTTCAATTACGTAACCCGCATAACGCTCATTGCGTAATCTGGTGGCCCAAAGGCCTTCTTCACGGAGTTCCTTTTTGAGGGAATCAAGGATCAATCCATCTATTCGCTTCCAAATATTTGAAAGCAAATCTTCGCCAAAGCGCCTTAAAAATTCAGGAACGGCCCGCTTATGGATTCTAAAAATCACAAACCCAATATGGCGGAGGATAATCTCTTCTGCGCTTTTTTGAGAACCTTCTTGAGCAAGCGCAATTAAACGCCTTTCCTCGGGCAATGGAATTGTTGGATATTTTGAAATGGTTGATCGATAGAGCTTCCACATTAATATTCAACAGAATAATTAGCAAGGAGGGTATTACCCCTACTTTTACCCTTACTTAGGAATATTACCCTTTCTCCTCCAAACGGCCGCGGGACCATGCCCCACAAATATGTTTTAATACCTCAGAACGATTACCGTCTCCTCTGAAGCCAAAGGGCAAAAAACGGATCATGGAAAATAAAATGATCGGTTTCGCGGTCCAAAAGATCCTTTTCGATTAAGCCTTGAAAGGCTCTTTGGGCCGAAGAAGCGCTCCCCAGATGAAATTGTGACAGGAATTGACTGGAAAAGACTTGCGCATCCGGCTCCAAACTCAAGGCAACCAACAGACTTTTTTGCTTTCGCGTAAGGCCATCTAAAATGGATTCGTAAACTTCGCCCTCCCGGCTGAGCATTTTTTCAAGTCCTTCTTCCACGTGTTTAGCTAAAATCTGTTTTTTTTCGAAACACTCATCCCAAAGGATATGGCTGAGGAGTTGGGTGTAATAGGGATGCCCTGCACCTGTTTCAGCAATGACCGAAATAACATCTTGCGATACTTTAACCTTTCCTTCGCTAAATCTTTCTTTGATGTATTTTTTGACCTCAGCAATGGGAAGCCTCCCAAGAGGCAAATGCTTGCCGCTCTTGTAAAAAGGCCTGTTTGGATCCTGGAAAATTCTTCTGAACAAATGTTTTTTACTTCCAAGGAAGATGTAGCTCACGTTTCTGTGAGATTGGAAAACAGTCCGCATTTCTTTTTCAATCTCATCATCTGCATAATTGGCAATCTCCTGAAACTCATCGAAAGCAACGCAGGCTACTTTTTTTTCTTCTTGCGCCCTCTTATGGACTGCATTCAAAAGATCAGGAAGGCTCGTTTTAAATACGCTCCTGGGTTCATAGTCAAATTCGAATTCGGCCTCTCCTTCGCCCCGGATAACAATTTTTGGAATAAGCTTAGGGAAAAGCCGTTTCACAGCATCCAGAATTTTCTGCGTAGGTTTTCCAAGCGATTTGGAAACTGCCTTAGCATAAACCTCTACGAATTTCTCTTTAGTGATCGCAGGGTAAAGATCCACATAGACCGTCAGGACGCCTTCTTTTCGCACCTTCTCGAGCACGTTTTTAATCAAAGAAGTCTTCCCATATCGTCGTGTTGAAAAAATGATTACGTTCTGTCCGTTTTGAATATCCTGGGCGAGCTCCTTGATTTCTTTGGCTCTGTTCCAAAAAGCCTCTCCCGTGACTTCTTCACCGTAAACAAAAGGATTCTTCATGTCGTCCACTCCTTTTCAATTACGCAAACTGCGTAACGCACTTTGCGTAATATACCCTCTTTCGGGCCGACCTTCAAATGCTTTCTTGGGAATATTTTCCATATCCAGGCGCTCTCCGATTTCTATCCAAGCAGGGCTTCAATCGATGTTTGCCGATCTACCTCATTATTGGGTAGATCGGCAAGGATTCCAAAGGACGCATTCTTTGCTGATCTGGCATTCTCAATCGGTAATTGATTTATGGAAGGGACAAGGTTCTATACTGCTTTGAATGAACAGGCCGGGGTGTATAGGACAGCGGCAAAGAAAAAAGGGCAAGAATGTTTAAAAATACATTCTTGCCCTTTAGAATGGCTCCCCCTCCGCTGCGCTTCGGGGACTGCCGGCACTTTGCCGGTCTGCGAACAAGTGTCCGCCTCCGGCGGACGTTCTCGCCCTGGCAAAAAAATGGCCGTAGCGGAGACGGTTTTCCTTGAACCGTCCCGCTACAGCATTTTTACACCAGTAAAAATGCTCCCCGAATCATACTCTGCAACGACCGTTGTTTGAAGTGGAATTTCCGATTTCCCTCTATAGAGCTACCAAGGGTGCCTGGAAAATCGGAGATCCGGACCCAAATCGGGTAACAATTTGGCCGACCTCAAAAAGCAACTTTGTTCCGACCAAGGCCGAATAGCCACAGATAACGCGACAAGTGTAGAGGCTTGTGAGTCTACACTTAGCAAAAATATAGCTCGCCAAAACGCCACAGAAAAACACTATTATGGCGAGATATAATTGGCGGGCATATCCTCAACAGTGTCGAGGATTTCCGCATCATTGATGCGGAAATTGAAAAACTAAATCAGCCAATCACTGATTGGCCATTTTCCAGATATTATCGGGCAGTTTATTTTAATTGTCTCAACGCTTTATTGACGGCGTTTAAATCAAAAGCTTCGGGATCAAAGATGCCACCGGAATCCTCAGGCGGGCAAGCTCTCTGGCCGGCCAGGCAGATCGGGGAGGCTGTATTTTCCGAAGGAATAATTTTTTCTACCAGGAGATCGTGCTTCCAAGAATCTTCAAAATCATAGAGATAGATTAATTTCAAATTTTCTGACAAACCAAGCTGGGCTAAGCTCACTTTACATTCATCAAGCGAATCCTCAAGCTCCGCGTCGGGATGGCTGTATTTCTTTCCACCAATCACGAACTCATGAAGATGGCCGTCTTCCCACCCCATTACGTCTTGCAAAATATGATGTAGCTTATAGAGGTTTGTCTGGCCATTAACCTGAATTCGTCTCCAAATCGGCGGTTGGCTTTCATCCAAAGTAATCTTAATTTGATAAAGGGAGGAGGTTTGAGCTCTGGTCATCATGATTGAAATAACACGTCCATTTTCAGATCTTCTGAAACAACCTCTTCAGAATACTGATTTTCCTTTACACCATACGTCGTGACCATAACAAGAAATACCGTTTTCTTTGATCGAGTCTGATTTTTAAAACATTCCACTTTATGCTTTAATTCCCGATGATACTTTTTGTCGATCACAAATTCTAAATCTGAGTATTTCATCTCACAAATAGTGATGCAATTGTCACTTCTGTCAATTAACAGATCAATCTGAGCTCCCATTTCAGCCTTGCGGCGAGGCTTATAATGCCAACCTGATTCAGTGGTACTCATGCCGCTAATACCCAACCCGGTTTTAATTTGATCGATATGTTTTTGACAAACGCTTTCAAAAGCAAACCCTGACCATGATCGCCAAGAGGGCGTTGACCTCTTTTGGAGCCAATAACTATGCTCACTTTTATTCAGCACCATCTTCGAAGCATGCTCAATCCACGTAAGATAAAAAACAGAATATTCATCTTCCAGCCGATATAAAGCTTTGTTCGATTTTTGCCCAAAGGGAATTGCTCTTGAAATAAACCCAGATTCTTCTAAAGCGGTCAGAACTTTCGTAATGCCGCCGCCTGTTTCTATCCGGATTATTTTAAGTAACTCCGTTCTTGTCAGACCCATTCGCTTTTTATTTAATGTCCTGACTACCTGCATATAAATATCAGAATTCTCAAATAAAGACTGATAAAGCTTGTCGAATTCGTCTGTCAAAAGCCCTTCCTTGGTAAAACAAATCCGATTGATATTCTGTATTGACGATTGCCCTTTTTCAATCTGCTTTAAATAATGAGGGACTCCGCCCATCGCCAAATAAATTTCCAAAATTTGCTTTCGATCTAAATGAATACGGCGGGTCTTTAAATAATCTTCGGTCTCCTTTAAAGTAAAAGGCAAAAGACGGATTCTTCTTGTGATGCGATTGTGAAGTCCCGCCTTATTGTGAACGATGTTATTCAGCATCCAGGACGCCGCTGAACCGCAGACAACGAGAACAACGTTCCTATTCTTGGAAGCCCAGCTATTCCAGAAATATTCCAAAGCTTGTAAAAAATTAGACTTTCTGTAAGCTAACCAGGGGAGCTCATCAAAGAAGAAAATGACTTTGCCCTTGATGCTCATTTTATCCACCTCAGCAATAAGCAGCTTTAAAGCCTCATTCCAGTTATTGAGAGGTGCTGCATCTTTTCTTTTTTGAAATTGTTTGTAAAAAATGTCTTCAAAATTTTGAAGCTGAGCACTAAGAGCGCCGGATTGTAACCCTACTATTTCAAAATAGAAGTCAGCTTTCTTAAAAAACTCCCGGATTAAAAATGTCTTCCCCACACGGCGGCGGCCATAAACAGCCAAAAACTCCGGTTCTGCGGATCTCAGAACTTGATCCAAGACATGTTTTTCGTTTTTGCGTCCAACAATATTGTCCATTTTTCTCCTCAATAGGTCGCTTTCTGAGCGTCAATATATCTCGCCAAAACATAGGTGTAAAGCCCTGTTTTGGCGAGATATGTTTATGCCCCTCACTCATAAAATTCTATTTTTAAGGCTCCGAATCGTTAATGATTCCAAGGGAAGGCTCTTGGAGTTGTGAAGGAACTTTGGAATCAGCAGCCTTGGAAACGTTGCTCTCATTAGGAATTTTTGGGGGCCCGGTATACGGAAGATTTCCAAGATTTTGGTGAACGGGATAGAACCAGAAATGTTCATACCCTCTGCCATATGGAGATCGAGAACGCCCAAAAGCGGTTTTGTTTACCGCAACGCCCGCGACAGAAGCTTTCTAAACGCCTGCATCCACTATATGTTAGAGCGAACTACGAAGAAAAGGCCAGAATCCTGCAACTGATAGCCTCGAACTACACCCTCAATGACGTAACTCCAATCCCTAAATACAGAAAGCCCTTCAGCTTTTTTGCCAAAGGGCTCTCTCGTACAGAATGGCTCCCCCGCCAGGGCTCGAACCTGGGACAAGCGCGTTAACAGCGCGCTGCTCTACCAACTGAGCTACAGGGGAATAAACCTTTATAAACGTGAGGCCGGTGATCCGGCCAGCTGCTTTAATTTACGCAATAACCTTTGCCCGCAGCCCTTTAGGGCAGGGGACTGTACCCGCGCCAATGCGCGGGTACTGATTCGGGCGGAGCTTGTTGCTCCGCTCCGATCTGTCTTTTAGTCCCGCGCTACTGCGCGAGACAGGGGAATGAATTTTAAGAAGAATATCCGCTAAAGACCGCCATTATACCGATCGGGCCCCCTGCCTGCAAGCGACAAGCCGAAATTGATTCATTGATTAAGGCAAAAACAGAGAATACCATAGCTTCGTCATGTTTCGTTACCGATCGGCCGCAAAGGAAATTCTGGATATTGAAACCCCGCCCAGGCATGAGATCTTTGAAGCCTACAGGCTGATTGATCGTGTGAACCGTTTTCTTGGGGGAACAAACGGCATCCTCCGCCATTTCAAATCGTTCGCAAAACGGTGGGACAAAAAGAAAGTGATCCGCATCCTCGATGTGGGCTCGGGGTCCTGCGATATCCCGAAAGCCATTGTCCGGTGGGCAAAACGCGAGGGGTACCGAGTAAACGTGGTTGGGCTTGATACAAGCGAAGAGGCTCTGGCGTTTGCCGCGGAAAACGTGAAGGCTTTCCCTGAAATTACTCTGGTCCGAGGCTCTGTGTTTTCACTCCCCTTCAGGCGGCAAAGCTTTGACTACGCGATTTCATCCCTGTTCTTTCATCACTTAAGCGATGAGCAAATCCCGAATGTCCTCAAAAGCCTCGATGAGCTTACCTGCCAGGGACTTGTCATCAATGACCTCCTGCGCCGGATACGCGCCTACCTCTGGATTTCCTTTTTTTCTCTGTGGACAAAGAGCCGCGTTTTTAAGACCGACGCCCCGTTATCCGTGCTGCGAGGTTTTAAGCGCAAAGAAATAGAAACCCTGATCAAAAAATCAGGTCTAAACTATCTCCGATTTAATCCTCATTTCGCTCACCGTTTCGCCCTTGCCGGAGAGAAATGTTAGACTACGATGTCACGATTATTGGCGGCGGCCTTGCAGGGGCAATGGCAGGAATCCTTCTCAAAAAGAAGGGTTGGAAGGTCCTCATTCTTGAAAAATCTGGTTACCCGCGCCACAAAGTCTGCGGCGAGTTCCTATCCCCGGCTGCTCTCCTTCTGTTAAAACAGGCGGAAGTTTTGCATCTGCTTAAAGAAGATTCCGCAAACGAAATCGATACCGTTTCTTTCTTCTGGCCTTTACAAAAACCGCTGTTTGCCCGCGTGGCTCCTTCGGCCTCAAGCTTTCCTTTTGCGTACGGAATCTCAAGAAAAACGCTTGATCATTCACTCCTTGAGGAAGCAAAAAACAAGGGGTGTGTTGTTTTCCAAAATCACGAGGTGGTAGGCGTTGAGAGACTCCAAGATAATTTTTTAGGATTTAGCATTCTCGCAAAGAATCCCCTCAACACCGAAACAAGCTATACAAGCCGCCTTGTGATTGACGCCGCGGGAAAACAAAGCCGGCGGGAGGATTCAAAGCGCCGGAGAGGCGCGAGGCGCTTCGGATTTAAAGCTCATTTCAGGAATATTCCAACCGGCCGTGCCGCGGAACTTTATTTTTTTAAAGGCGGATACCTTGGGATCCTTGAGGTTGAAAGCGGGTTATCCAACGTCTGCGGCAAAATAGAAGAAAAGTGGCTTAACAAAACTCGAGGCAACTTTGATCTTCTTTTAAAAAATGCCTCCCGGCAAAATCCGAATCTGGCCGCAAAAATAAAAGAGGCAAAACGGGAAAGCGAGTGGGTTTCATGCGGCCCTTTGGCCGAGGGGTTCAAACACGGATATAACAACGGAGTTTTTTTCGCGGGAGACGCGGCCTGTTTCGTCGAACCGTTCTTAGGGCAAGGGATGACGCTCGCCCTGGCAAGCGGGTTTCTTTTGAATGGAGTTTTAGCGAAACTTCCGAAGAATGAAAACGAACTGAACCGGCAGGGAGAACTTTACGAGAAAAATTTAAAAATGCTTTACGGCTCTAAATTGAACCTTGGCCGCGTGTTCAATCCTTTTGGCTTTTCATTAATTTTAGGCTTTTTTCTCCGCCAATTTTTTTCGCTGTTTCCAGCCGCTTTGGATTCTCTCCTTCAACAAACCTGCTCGCTTCAGGAAGAGAAAAGCTCGCTCAAAAACTGTTTCATCATTCCCCAGGAACGCTTGTCCGCGGGCGCGTTATAAGCCGCGCCTTTGGATTTGTCGCTTCCGGCCTCAGGCACCGTGAAACTGTGAACCGCGTCGCCAAAGATCACGAGCTGCCAATCAGCACCGGCTTTCCGCATTTCATCTTCGAAAGCTGTGATCTGTTGAGTCGTTCCTGCAAAAGAATCATCCGCCCCCTGCATGACAAGTACTTTGGCTTTTATTGTTCCGGGCACTGCTGGCACAGGAGTATCCAGGGCCCCGTGGAAACTCACAACTCCCTTCAGGTCAAAACCTGCCCGAGCCATTTCCAGCACCGTGGTTCCCCCAAAACAATAGCCGATTGCCGCTGTATTTTGCGGATCCACCTGAGGATTATTTTTTAAAACATCGAAGGCTGCCTTCGCGCGCTGACGCATCAGATTGCGGTCGCTGCGATAAACCCCTGAAAGCTTGCCCGCCTCCTCGTGGTCCTTGGCGTAAATCCCCTTCCCGTACATATCTGCGGCAAAGGCCGCGTACCCGAGCTCCGCAAGCTGAAGGGCCCGTTTTTTCGCGTAATCATTCAAGCCTTTCCATTCATGCACCACAAGGATCCCCGGCCTCTTGCCTTGAATGGCGTCATCATAGGCCAGGTACCCTTCAAGGACGGCATCCCCATCCATATATTCCACCGCTTCGGTCACCACCGCTGCCGATGAAACCGTCTGAAAAGACAGCCATAAAAAAATAACCGCCAGGTATTTCATCATCACCCTCCTGTTTTAGGCGCGGGTTTTTTTGTGCTTTTAGGTTTTGGGGCCGGAAGGAGTTTCGCCTTTTTGGCCGCCGGCTTTTTAGAAACCGTTTTGGCTTTCTGGGAGGGGCTTTGAGTTTTTTTCACAACGGATTTTTTCGCGGGTGGTTTTTTTGCCATTGATTTTTTTGCGGGAGTTTTTTTCTTCATCGCTTGTGAAGGCTTGGGTTTTGCCGCCGGTTTTTTCTCAACCGTCTTCGTCTTGGCCTTGGGGGCCGGGCTCACTTGCGCCTTGGCCTGCCCTGCATGCCGGCGTTTAATCTTCCCTTCAACCGCCCGGATGCGCCTCTGTCCTCTGGTTTTTTCTTTAGCCTGCATTTTTTCTGCCACCAGGGTTGTGGCGCCTCCCGAGGGAATACGTGTTTTTTGAAATTCTTTCAGGACAAGCGGCGTCGGGCGCTGCTTGCCTTTTTCATCAAAACCAAAAACCTGAACCGGCGAGGCGCTTAAGTTATACACATCTGCAATCCCGCCCCGGTAAACCGCTTCATAGGCGGATCCTTGAACCGCGGCCACGTTCACAGGTGTTGAAAGTTGAAAGCTTTTGCCCTTAGGGAGTTTCGCAAGCTTTGCAAGCACAGCCCCTTCTTTTATAAAAAGATGCCCCGGTGAAAGCGACCGAATTTCCACAAAAGAGTTCTTCTCAAGGGTCGCCACCTTATTCCATTCCGGGTCAAAAGCAAGACGCACCTGGGCATTGTCCTTCATTTCGACGGAATCCCCTGTTTTTAAGACATCCCCCTTGCGGAGGGGGTGGTGCCAGATATTTTTATTGTTGAGGTAGGCTTTCCCGTGGACTTCGATAACCTCGCAAGAGGGGTCCGCTGCCCATACAAACGCGGTTTGAAAAATGAGGAAAAAGGAGAGAAAGGCCGCGCCGGTTTTTTTCATCTCATCATCCGGATTCGCCGGTTAATCCCCCATGCGGACATGCAGAAAATCTTTCAGCGAGTGGGCCTGATAATAAGGGTTATATTTCTTTTCATCCGCCAGGGTGGAGGTGGGCCGTTCGGCATAATTGTGCCCCGGTAAAAGAATAGTCCGGTCATCCAGCTTGGCGAGTCGCTCAAGGCTTTCGTACATCTGGCTAGCGTCACCGCCCGGAAGGTCGCACCGTCCGCAGGCATTGATGAAAAGCGTGTCTCCCGAAACCAGGCGGCCCTGGACGAGAAAACACTGGGAACCCGGCGTGTGCCCGGGCGTATGCAAAAACGTAACTTCAAGATCCCCTACGGAAAGTTTGTATCCCGAATCGACTTTTTCAATATCGCTTGTCATCCCTTTAAGGAAAGGGGCTTCCGTTTTATGCACGTAGATTTTACTTTTTGTTTTTTGAAGCAGTTCTTCGACGCCGTTGCAGTGATCAAAATGAGTGTGCGTGATGAGACCCCCGGTCACTTTCATTCCGTCTTGCTCGGCCACGCCAAGCACCCGGTCCACTTCCCATGCCGGGTCCACCATGACACATTCCCTGGCCGAGGCGTCGCCGATAAGATAAACAAAATTTTCCATCGGGCCCACTTCAAGCTGGCGAAGATAAAGCGCCGGGGACTCGGTCATTGGTATGCCTTTAATGTCTCGAGAAATTCTTCATCCAGCCTAAACCCGAACTCTTCGGCTTTGGCCGCGTTTTGGGCGGCAAGGTCATACTGCCTTCTTTCATAATACACAATGGCCAAAAGGCCGTAGGCATCTCCCAATCCAGGATTGATCTGAAGCGTTTCATTTAAGGAAGAAATGGCATTTTCAAGCTGGCCTTTTTTGGCATAAATAAGCCCAAAATTATACGAAGGCTTCCAGCGGCGAGGGTCCGGAGGCGTGATTTTCGCGTAAGCGGCCGCGGCCTTTTGATTCCACACAACCGCTTCATCGAGCATCCCTTTTTCCTCATACGCCCAGCTTAAATCCGCCAGAAGATTCGCGTGCCCGGGATTTTTTTCCAAACCCGCTTTAAAAAAATCAATAGCTTCGTTCCATCTTTGCTGAAACGCTGAAGCCGCACCAAGCCCCCACAACACGTTAGCGTCATTTGGGATTAACTGCCGGGCCTCCTCAAAACGTTTCCTGGCGATTTCCCAATCCCCCTGGTTTAAGTTATTCCAACCCAAATCCAAAATGGCCTTGCCTGCCGCTTCCTCGCTTCCGTATTTTGCAACGGCTTCGGCAAGAAAAGGACTCTTAAGATTTTCCGCAAAAGCCGCCGGCGCAATACCCAAAGTGAAGAGCATTACGGAGAGGGCCGCTTTATACCCAACACGGCCATAAATTGTGATTTTGGTGCCGTGTTGAGTATTACTCCGCGATTCACAGTTTTTGACCCCGCGGAGTATATATAAAAGGCTCATTTTGTCTTTTTCCTTTCTTCCAAAGGCAGGGTATTTTGATAAAAAATAACTTCAATTTTTGGCGAGTTCTGCAATAACCTGCGCGATTTTTCTTCGAAAGAATCAGGGATTTCAGGGTAATAAGCGTCTCCCTCATAATCAGCGTCGATTTGGGTAAGGTAAATCCCGTCCATCCGCGAAAGGGTTTCTTTAAAAATCTGCGCGCCGCCGATCACAAAAACCTTAGGCGTTGTAACGTGCTGAAGGGCCCTTTCGAAAGAGCTGAAAAAACGGACCTCCCCTTGATTGCTTTTCTGTGTCAGGCTTAAAATAAAATTCTGTCTTCCGGGAAGGCGTTTTCCAAGGCTTTCGAACGTCTTGCGGCCCATAATGACCGTACTTCCCATTGTGAGCTCTTTAAAATGTTTCATGTCGGAAGAAAAATGCCAGGGAAGCTTGTTATCTCTTCCAATCACGCGGTTACGGGCCATAGCTACAAGATGATAAAGTTCCATAGTGCGAGATTATACCGCCACAGGCGCCTTAATGGCAGGATGAGAATCGTAACCCTCCACGGTGAAATCTTCGTATTTGAATTCGAAAAGATCTTTGATTTCGGGATTAAGACGCATCAAGGGCGAAGTGCGCGGTTCACGGCTTAGCTGAAGATTCACCTGTTCACGGTGATTCAGATAAATATGAAGGTCGCCAAAGGTATGAATAAATTCTCCGGGTTTGAGACCGGTGACCTGGGCCATCATGAGGGTAAGAAGCGCGTAAGACGCAATATTAAAAGGAACGCCGAGAAAGGCGTCCGCGCTGCGCTGATAAAGCTGGCAGGAAAGCTCTCCTCCAAGCACATAAAACTGGAAAAAAGCGTGGCAAGGCGGCAGTTTCATTTGGTCGATTTCCCCCACATTCCAAGCGCTGACGATCAGGCGGCGGCTGTGGGGTTGAGTTTTAATCTGATGAATGACTTCCTCAATCTGGTCAATCGTGGTCCCGTCAGGACGCATCCACGACCGCCACTGCCTGCCGTAAACCGGCCCAAGCTCTCCGTTTTTATCCGCCCAATCATCCCAAATTGTGACTCCGTGATCTTTAAGAAACCGGATATTTGTGTCGCCCCTCAAAAACCACAGAAGTTCATAAATGACGGACTTCAGATGCATTTTCTTTGTGGTCACAAGAGGGAAACCTTTATTTAAATCAAACCGCATCTGGTAACCAAAGGTGCTGATCGTTCCGACACCGGTGCGGTCCTTTTTTTCTTTTCCGTTTTTAAGAATATGACTCAACAAATCAAGATAAGGTTTCATGAGACTTTGGGTTGTTCCGGTTTTGCCGGTTCTTCAGGGGCAAATTGTTTGTCTTCAATATCAAGCGTCTCAAAGTAGTGTTTTGAGATTTGGAAAAGCACGGGTTCGGTTGAAATTTGCATCATAACATGAGACGCACCCTCTCCCTCATTTTCCTCAGGCTTGGCCTTTACAAGGATTTCCCTGCCGCCCTCCAAAGTTAATTGCATCTGCCAGACAGGCGCATCAAATCCAGACGCTTTGGGATCCAGGACTTTGGCGGCCTGGACATTTGTTAATGAAAAGAGAAATGCTTCCACTTTTTCAGAAGCCATTTTGAAGGGCACATCCTTTTTTGAAGAATGCCAATTTTTTTTATCGCCTTCCTTCACCGCCTCTAACGCCACAGTCACATTTTCTTTTCCTTTCTCCACGCGCTTCAATTCCAACCCGGTCACCTGTGAAGGCTCAAAAGGAAAGGGGTTTAAAGCCGCCCAGGATTCCGCCGAAAGTTTTTTCTCATTCAGACTGCCGTACACTTTCATGGGAGTCAAAAGGTCGGCTTGGGCCAAATAAACCATATCCGAATTTTCAAACTTCAGGAAAACAAAACCATCCTCGGCACGCTCGCCACCGATAAAAAACCGAACCGCCGGTTTTTCGCTCTTTTCGAATAGAGAGACGCTTAAGGCTTGATCGTCGCCAAGCCCAAAATCCTTCAAAAGCGAGCTATCGCTTGACCGGACCTCGCCTTTGGCCTGGCGGGTTTCCGCGAGGAATTTCTGGATTGCGTTTTCATCGGCACGCGCATTCCAGAGTCCGGGGATCCGCCACTGCCCGTTTTCTTTAACAAGCTCGATTGATTTTTCAGCTGCTTTACTCAGGAGAATTTTTTCAATGACACCCGTGTCAAAAGAAAATTGAAGCGGTGCATACTCCTCGACGGAAAGCTCCTTTGGTTTTTGAAGCTCTTTGACGCATACGCCAAGCACGAGGACAGCGAAAATGATGCCGAGAAGGACAATTTGTTTTGATTTCATAAGTCCTAAATGCCCCTCACCCTGCCCTCTCCCTCAGGGAGAGGGTTGGGGTGAGGGAGTCAGGAAACAACTTCAAGTGTTTTTAAATAGTTCTGTTTGGAACGGCTGCGCAAGACCATGCGAAAAGCGCCGATCCCTGCGATTAAAAACGGGATGAGAAGCGTTGCGAAAAACCTCCAGATCAACTTGGAAGGCGTGGAAATGAGGCCAATGGAACGGTCAATCGGCTGCTTGGACCGGATCGTGACAAGTTCATCCCCAAGCGTGAGCGCATCTACGGCATTGAGAAAAAAATTCAGGTGGCCTCCGCCTTGCACCAATTGTTTTTGAAAGGGCGTTGCGGCACCGATCAACAGTAATTTTCCCGGCGCGGGAGAAACAGGCGGTAACACTTCGGAAGAAGGTTCTTCCTTTTTTTCACCTTCTTGACCCGGCGGCTGAGGTTCGGGACCCGACCAGGGAGGCGCGGGCTTGCCCGCATAAACATCCGGAAATGCGCCTTCCAGCAAAACAGCCAGCGGAAGCGGCCCGTGCCGGCTTTCGGGCTTGGGACGGAAATTTTCGGCTGACAAGGGTTCGCGCTGAAAAGGAATCGTCCACGAGTCCTGGCTTGAAGTAAAAAGGGTCGTCGCTTTAAGTCCAATGGATTTTAATTTGTTTTCATCTGCCTGAAGGGCGGCCCCCCAAAGATAAAACATTGATGAAAGCCGTGAGGTGATCGAAAGATTTTTATTCATTTGGGAAGGGGTAATCAGAATTTGGATCGGAAGTTTGACCGGCACCGACATCGCAAAAGGACCCAGCTGCGCAGCGCCGCCCATATTGATCATTTCATGCTGGGAATCTACCAGGATAGCATCATCGATTGTCACACCCCAATTTTTAAGCAGGTCATTGACACCCGGCTTTTTATCCACCGGAATCACCTCAAGGCGCCGTCCGGCAGGGGTGTAATCATATTCATAATTCTGAACAGCCAGCAAAACCGAACCGCCGCCCGCAAGGAAGCGGCTGATTTCAAAACGCTGCCGGTCGGTAAGCCCCTGGGGTTCGGCAATCATCAAAGTTTTTGTTCCCTCGGGGATTGGCTCTTCTTTTGTGAGCCGGATCCTTGAAATCTCATACCCTTCATACTGCAAAACTTCTGGTAAAACTTCATAACGGTCTTCGCGATAATTGCCCGGGATTTGCCCGCCCCCAAGCTGGGCCAAAAGGGCGGCCATTTGAGGATCCACGGACTTTTCTTCGTAAGGCGCAACAAGCGCCACGCGCGGCGTTTCAGGAAGCGTCATCCGGTAAATTTTGGAAAGAAGAAGGTATTCAAGCTCATCCAGTGTTTCAGGCATAATCCTCGGGATTATTTCCTCAAACTTTTCTTTGTAGGCGAGACTGATTGAAGCATAAACAAGTTTCACGCCCACTTCGTCGGCTTCAATGGATTGCACCTGGAAGGGCTCAATCCCTTTTCGGGACAATTGCCCGGTAAGCGATTCCTTCCCTTCCGCGCTCTCTTCTTCCGTAAGGACATTGGCGGCTTCCATATGAAAAATTTTGTACTTTAATTTTCCGCCTGAAACTAGGCGGAATTCATCGAGCTTGTCCACCGCGTCCTGCTCCAGGGTTTTCATGCCCGAGGGCATTTTCTCAACAGGTGAGACATAAAATTTGACCGTCACCGGGGTTTTAAGTTCGCGCAGGATTTTTTTACTGGCGGGTGAAACCGTGTAAATTTTTCCTTCACTTAAATCAAACCGGCCAAGAGGCAGGCCGGATAAAAACCAGTTTCCCATAAAAAAAATGCCCGCGGCTATTATGCACGCCACTGTAAACAGCGTCCTGGCCTTGGGCCGCATCCTGCCTTCAAGCCAAAGACCGTTTAAGAAAAGAAAAATGCCCGTGCCGAGCAAAAAATAAAGCAGGTCGCGGTTGTCGACGACGCCTTTGGCAAAAGAATCAAAATGCGCGGCTAGCCCGAGGAAACGGCGCAAAAGCGTTCCAAGGCCCGGAAGCCAGCCGTCAATTGAGGCCGCCATAAATTCCGTTCCGACCAAATAAAGACCCAGGCAGATCATCATAGCGAGGATAAAGGCAACGATCTGATCGCGGCAAAGCCCTGAAATAAAAAGTCCAAGGCTTAAGAAAAAAGCCCCAAGGAGCGCGGCTCCTAAATAACCTCCCCAAATGGCGCCCATATCGGGCCTCCCGAGGATCGCAAGCATCACGGGAATCGTAAACGTGCCAGCCAGTGCCGCAAGATAGAAAACGAAACTTGCGATGAATTTACCCACAACCAGTTCCCCTGTGGTCATGGGAAAGGTCAGAAGAAGTTCGAGCGTATTTCCTTTTCTTTCTTCGGCCCACAATCGCATGGTGACGGCCGGTAAAAAAACGGCCAGAAGAAACGGCAAAAGCGAGAAGAAAGGGCGCATATCCGCGCGGCCGATCAGAAAAAACTGGGTCATGTACAGGCCGCCGTTAATCAGAACAAAGATAATAATGAAGATATAGGCAATGGCGGAATTGAAGTAAGCTTCCAGTTCGCGTTTGAGAATGGTAGAAAAATTTGTCCGCGTCATGAGATTTTAAGTTTTTCCCGGTCGGGAACAAGCAGGGAGATGAAAATATCTTCAAGCGTTAAAGGGTCTTTTGTTTCACCCCTTGAACGGACTTCATGAGCCAGTTGTTCTTTCGTGCCGTGCGCCACGATTTTTCCTTCATTAATAATAACAATCTTATCCGCCATCGCTTCGACTTCCTGAAGGATGTGGGTTGAGAAAATAATGGTTTTTTCTTTGGCCAGGCCTTTAATGAGATCGCGGATGCCAAGAATTTGAAGCGGATCAAGCCCTGACGTGGGCTCATCCAGAATAAGCACTTTGGGGTCATGAATCAAGGCCTGCGCGAGCCCGACACGTTGGCGGTACCCCTTGGAAATTTCTGAAATCGTATGCTTCCAGACCTGCTTCAGACTGCAGGCATCTTTGACCCAGTCAAGCCGCGTCCTGAGTGTTTCCGAATAAAGTCCCCGTGCCTCGCCCACAAAGCGAAGATACTCGTCGACCTGCATATCCGGATAAAGAGGCGCGGTTTCAGGCAAATAGCCAATCCTCTTCCTCACTTCAACCGGTTGTTCCTGAATATCCAGGCCGTCCACAAGCGCTGTTCCGGCTGTGGGGTAAAGAAAGGTGGTAAGGATTCTCATGGCGGTTGTTTTGCCGGCGCCATTCGGGCCAAGTAATCCCAAAATCTCGCCTGGGTTGGCTTGAAAGGAAATGCGGTCAAGCGCCACGAAACTTCCGTAATGCATGGTAAGGGAGCGGACATCAATCATAAAAACCCTCGTTGGAACGTTGGAAAGGGCTTCATTTTAACAGGATTGTCAAGAAGGCGTTCACCTATTTTTTGCAGGGCCTGCCCCGAAAAAAAGATCTCTATACCAACAAACATGACTAAGAGACGGGGCCTGTCACCAACGGGCCCCCCAGGACTCCTCAAAATCTTTCCGCATGAAGCTGGGCATTGTGAAATCGACAGGGATCTTAATTTCCCCAAAGCGTTAAGTTTTTTTGAACGCTAAGAGAATTGGCTTTTGCGGAAAGTTTCTTCCTCGCCTGGGTAAGCCCCCCGTTGTTGCCACCCGTCTCGTGTTGATTTTAGGATAACGTACAAAGAAAGGATTGGGTGGTCGGAAGCGAATGGCGCAGGATTTGAGTCCGCCACAAAAACTTCGGCGGATCCGTCCGCGGTTTTTGGCGGAAAAGACTTGGCTGCTGTGTCCGGAGGGGAAGCGGCGGCCCCCGAAGGGGGAACGACGAGGGCCCCCCGGCACAGCCGCCTTAGTGCTTTCCAAATCCGGAGCTTTTGAGCGAACGACAACCCAATCTTTTCTCGCTTCTAATAAGACTACGTGGTCACATGACCCGTAAAAAATGCATAAAATAAAAAGCGCCAGAGACAATGACAGTCCCTGGCACTTTTGATATTTTCTAACGCACTAAAAACTACTTCTTACAGGCGGGACAGACGACAAAATAACTCAAAAGCAGAAGAATGCCGGAAAGCCCCACGATACCGTAGACAACACGGGTAAGGGTTGTTCCAACACCCAAAAGCTGCTCAACGAGATTCACCTGCATAAGCCCCACAAGGCCCCAGTTTAAAGCCCCGATGATCGCAAATGCACCCACAATTTTGCAAAGTAAACAAGCTTGTTTTAGCATATAAATCCCCCTTTCACTCTTGATATAAGTTTACCCTATTCCCTTGTATTTTTGCCCCTGAATTAAATGCCATTCCGGAGCGATAAAGCTAAGCCCGCCCCGCTACTTCGCCCGTCTGAGTATTGACCCGCACCGTGTCGCCCTCTTCAATATAGAGCGGCACGCGCACCTCCAGGCCGGTTTCAAGTTTGGCAAGCTTGGTGACACTTCCCGCGCCTGAATCCCCTTTTTTTACGCCGGGTTCAGCATAACTTACTTTCAATTCTACGTATACAGGAAATTCCAAAGAAAGCGGCTGGCCGTTATATTTCAACACTTGAACCGCGGAGTTTTCCTTAATATACCCTTTCACGTCCTCAATTTTTTTGACCGGCAGCGCGAATTGTTCATACGTTGCCTCGTCCATAAAATAGTAAGCTTGTGTATCCGCGTAAAGAAAATGAGCCGGCACTTTTTCGGCATCAGCCTCCGCAAATTTTTCACTGCTTCGGAAAGTTTTATCGAGCACCGCACCGCTTAGAAGATTGCGAACCCGGGCCTTGATCATGGTCGATGCCCCGCGCGCAGAAGGTGAGGCAAAGGTGACATCAAGCACGAGATAAGGCTGCCCTTCCAGGATGATCATTAATTTCTTTTTTAGTTCATTCGCGCCAATCAAAGTCATTTTAAATTTCTCCTGAGTGTCATTTATCCACTTTTCCCGCGAGACGCCGGAGATACCAGGCCAGAATCACCGTTGCCGCCAGGCCTGCGCCAAGAAGAATCCATTCACCGGTTGTCCGGGACCGGCCTGACAGATTGAACTGCGCAAGATCTCCGGTCACAAAACCTAGATAAGTATAAACAAGGGCAGAGGGAATCGAACCAAAAATAGAGGCTAGAAAATAGTGAAAGGCTCGGATTTGGGTGACTCCAAACGCATAATTACCGACTAAAAACGGAAACACCGGTGAAAATCTCGCTAAAAGAATGACTTTCCAGCCTTTCTTTTTTAAAGCCGTCCCGAGCCGCTCGAATTCCGGGTTGCCGGCAATCCGCCCGGCCACAAAATCATGGGCAAGATAGCGGCCGATTAAAAATGCGGCAAGCGATCCCAGGCCCGTGCCTGCTAAACTCAACAGCGTGCCTTTTAAGACCCCGAAAAGGATGCCTCCTGAAAAAGTAAAAACAAAGGACGGCACAAGAAAAACGCAGGACAGGACATACACCAGAACAAAAAGAGCCGGCCCCCAGGCGCCAAAACCTTCAATCCAGTCCAGGGTCTTTTGCAGAAACCCGAATCGGTTCAGGGTAAAGACGGTTCCAAGGAAAACCAGAAGAAAAATTAAGCGACCGACCGCTTTTTTCATATTTCGACTTCGAGGGAAATATTTATCAGGTACCGGTTTCCGGTTCGTGTTCGTAAAACTTTTTGACCGCGGCATCGGCCCGGATCGAACTCTCATCCCAATCCATCAGGGTGATGCTGTCGCCACTTCGCGCGCGGCTCAGCGCCACATAAGCCTGCCCGGGTTCCCACAAGGCGCGCAAACTAATGTGACAGCGTTCCAGCGTTGTCCCCTGCACTTTATGAATGGTGCTGGCATACGCCAAAGTCACGGGAAAGTTACTGGCAAAAGCGGCTTCTTCACCCTCGTCATCCAGAATCGTAAATGTAAAGGGCTCAATTTCAAACACCCGGGTTTTCACCCGTACGAGCAAAATTTCATCCGCCATCTCTTCAATCGTCCCCACCGTCCCGTTCACATAACGCTGCTTGGGATCATTCATGCGAAGCATCACGAGCGCGCTTTTTTTTAGTTCCAGCACCTCCGGGATGGGCGCATCACGCTTCAGCCTTTCGATATAAACATCCTTGCCGCCGTATTCGGTTTCATAACGGCGCGATTCAAACCGGATTTCATTCAAACGCGCCTGGTTAAACGTGTCCGTTTGGGCCCGGCGGGGGAAAACATGAGGCACATCCCGTTCAACTTCTTCGGCTGTAATTAATCTCTTATTTAAAAACATCTGCACACGTTCGGAACTCTTTCCCCACCGGATGTCTTCAAGCACTTCTAAAAAGTCAGGGTCTTCGGTGCGTTTCACTTCGCGCAATATGATTTTCTTAAAACCGGATCGCTCCCAGGCCTTGGACAAGAAACACCACTCCTTTTCGCGGCCGCGCGAGATCGGCGGAAGCTGAGCAAAATCACCCACCACAATCATGCGGATGCCGCCCCACGCCTGGGATGATTTCTTTACCATTCTTGCAATGTGCTCCGCGCAATCCAGCGTCGCGCCTGATAACATGGAAACTTCATCTACGACCAGCGTCGCGGTTTCTTTTAACCGTTTGCGCAGCCTCGTATTTTTTAACGCCTTCTCAACCACGGCCTCCGGCCCTCCCTGCATAATCCCAAGCCCGAAAAAACTGTGAAACGTACGCCCGCCGATCAAAACCGCTGACGCGCCCGTGCTGGCCACAACCGGGATCTTTTCCGAGCTTTGGCTTAAAAACTCGCCGATCAAAAAACTCTTTCCGGTGCCCGGCCCGCCGGTGAGAAATATATTTTCCCGACCTTCTCTAAGCTCCCGAAACCCTTCTGTTTGCGACGGCGTTAACTGTACTTTATTCATCCCTTCCCTTTCGCATTAAGTATGTGTCTCCTGATTTAAAAGCATGCTCAAATACAGTTTTTCGACTTTTTTTCTGGCCCAGGGAGTTTTTCGTAAAAACCGCAGGCTGGAGGTAATGCTCGGTTCATTTTGAAAGCAATTGATATTGACCCGTTCACCCATTTTCTCCCAGCCATAATGCCCCACGAGCTGATTCAGCATCTTTTCAAGTGTCACTCCGTGTAAAGGATCTTTGGATCGGTGCGTCAGGTTGGTCATCATTGGCGGGACATCATACCAAATCCCGAATTTTGTAACGAATTAAGTAATATGTCCCTTGATCTCTTCAAACCCTGAGAGTCGGCCAAGCGTAGCATAGGAATTCCGGAAACGCGATACTTAACATTGTGTTCCACGAATTGTAAGGGCTTGTTTGAGGCAATCGGGGCAAAGGCAGGAGGCGTCTTTTTTGGGAGAAATGAGCGGCTCAAAATCCTGGCACCAGCACTTCTCTTTGCCGGCAAGGAGCCCGCACTCAAACTTTTTTCCGCAGGAAGGACACTTTGAGGAATCGTTTTTCATGAATCTGAACACGATCTCTATCGCGGAAGAAATATTTCCCTGAATGTTGGATATTTTTGGTCTTTTTCAGATAAAAGATAAGGCGTATCAAGCTTTGGCCACTGGATGCCAAGCCCGGGATCATTCCACAGAATGCCCCGTTCGTGCTGCAGAGAATACACGTTCGAGGCCTTATAAAGAACTTCCGCGTCATCGAGCGCCAAAAAGCCGTGGGCAAACCCGGCCGGGATATAAAGCATCTTTTTATTTTCAGCGCTCAACACCGCACTGACGTGCCGTCCAAATGTGGGTGAGTTTTCGCGGATATCGACAGCCACGTCAAAAATTGCGCCCCGAACCACACGCATCAGTTTTGCCTGCGCCTTGGGCTCGGTCTGGAAATGAAGTCCCCGCAAAATACCTTTTTTAGAAAAACTGTGGTTATCCTGAACAAATTCAGCCGGTAAATGATGTTCGGCAAATAATGCTTTTTGATAACTTTCAAAGAAAAAGCCGCGCGGGTCTTCAAAAACCCGGGGCTCGACGATCACAACTTCAGGTAGGCTGGTGGGTATGAACTTCACAGTGGGCAATAAGTCCGTCGCTTGTCCAGCGGGAAAACCATTCGGCAATGGGCGGAATTTCTTCCGATCCTTCTTCCATTAAAGCTTCCAAAGCTTCGCCCAATGTTTTTCCTGCCAAAAGACTCTGAATAAAATCAAACTGCATTTGGGTTAAATATTCGCAGCGCACCTGAAACCCACGGCGGCCGATGAGAATCCAGGCGGGATTTGTTTCAAGACGCTTGATATCAAGCGGCCATTCTTCTTTGGGTAAATTCCTCATCTTCCAAAGCTCCAAAAGCGGCCATCGGGAATGGATCAAGGCCGCCGAAGGCTGAAAAACCAGCCGGGCGTGATCCCACTCTTCAAGTGAAAGCGCCGTCAAGCGGGAAGCCTCAAGAGGCGGCCCGTCAAAAGCATGAAACGCCTCAGAAACAAACCATTCAAACCGGGCAAGGTCCGGTAAAAAGGGAAATTCTTTGGCAACCGGGTGGGCCGAAACATATTCCGGGAAATCAACCCCGGCAAGATTCAGGTTGTAATGCTGCGATGCGTGGGTTTGGGCATAACCTTCGGCGAGTCGGGAAAAGGTTTCATCCCCTAAAAGATGAAAAAGCGATTCGTAAACTTCCTTGAGGGATTCATAAATCCTGGCCACATAGCCGCCGGCATACACGGAAAGCCTTTCTTCGCCGGGATCTCCACCTTGCGAATTGAGGCCGACTTCAATCGTTTGAGGAATTTTGGCGTTCTTTGTGTGAACAATGCTGGCCCTCATCCAGAGTTCGACTTCTTTTAATGTGGGATTTTTTTCATTTGCTGCCTTACGGCCATTCGTTCTGGCGTCATAAGTCATCCTGAGGGCTGAAGACCCGAAGGATCTCTCTTCGAGATTCTTCGCTTCGCTCAGAATGACGTGTCTTGCCCCTTCTTCAGGAAAGGAAAGATAAATGGCGCGGGTTTTTTCTACTTCGTCTTCAAGCTCTGAATACTCGGGAATATGTTCATCCCATTCAATTAAAGTTGAAATACGGCCCCAGCGCTTTAAAGCTTCGCGGTAAAGATCCCATACCGGTGGGATAACCCGGCCGCTATGCGTATCAAAAAGAAATTTCCCCATGTCGGTGTGCCCGGCCAAATGGATCTGGCCCACGTATTCGCCCGGGATGGCATCCAGATATTCAAGCGGATCAAACCGGTGGTTGGTGGCATTGACATAAATATTATTCACATCGATTAAGATACCGCAGCCGGAACGCTTTGCCACTTCGGTCAAAAATTCCCATTCCGGCATCACCGAATGCCGGTAAGTCAAATAAGTCGACACATTTTCCATCAGGATCCGGCGGCCTAAAAAATTCTGCACCTCGTCCACATGCCGCACCACGTGGTCAATGGCCTCTTCCGTAAAGGGGAGCGGCAGGAGGTCGTGAAGAGCCTCGCCGTTGACGCCGGACCAGCAAAGGTGATCTGAAACAATAAAGGGATTAATCCGTTCAATCAGGGTTTTAAGGCGTTTGAGGTAGTTTTCGCTGGGGGGATCCATCGAACCAATAGAAAGTGCGGTACCATGAAGGGCAACAGGATAGTGCTGACGAACCTTTTCCAAAACGGCAAGAGGTCTGCCGCCGGTATCCATGTAATTTTCAGAAACGGCCTCAAACCAATCCATCTTTTTGGGCCATTCCTGCGTAATCACAGGATAATGTTTGTGCCTGAGACCCGCACCGCATCCCAGCACCGGCCAAGCTTTTTGCGTCATTACACTCTCCTGTTGCCCTTCATGAGAAAATCACGAAACCGATATTACTCGGTAACGACCGTGCCGCCTTGACCTGTGCATTCTTCAGCCGTGGCAGCGCTTGTCCAGCCAAGACCTTTGCAGGCATTTTTTCCGGCGCATTCGTTACCCGCGCCTTTGCAAGCACCCGTGCCTTTGCAAGCATTCACGCCGGAGCAATTGACGCCTTCGGCATAAACCGTGTTGCTTGCGGCCATCATGCCAGTTACGGCAAGTAAACCGGCGACGGAAGCAGCTAAGAGCATTTTCTTCTTGTTAATCTTTTCCATTTAAATCCTCCTGTTGTGTTGTTGTTTTAAACCCGCATCCCGGCAGTCAAAACGCATACTCACCTTTCTCACCCGAAGAGATTCCGGTAAACTCGAAAGGAGCAGATGGGAGTCTTTCCTGCTGGGAGCTGACCTTTGCGATCACTGTTCTAAAACCCAACTTGTACTATCCTGCACTTAGACGTGAGTATCTCGAAAAACCTTCAAAAAAAGCTCTAAAATCTTTCAAATAGCTATTTTTTGCTTTTTTTCGAGTACAATAGCGAGGTGATATATCACATTTTGACTTGAAGCAAAAGGCTTTTTTTACGGCAAAAAACAGGCCTTTGGAGCGGCTCAGCCTCCGGCAGACGGTGACCTGGATGTTAAAAACTGAACAAAATATGAAGTTCTCTCGTGGAAAGTATACCTTATTCTTTGCTGGCCTTTTTCCCGCAGATGAAATGATCAAAAGAGACCGGTCCCGGCCCGGCCGTAAAAAGCCAAAGGAAGATCACGATATAAAGGAATTCGACAAACCCGAGCAGATCAGAGATGCCCGTGATTTGACTTGCCTTGGCCGTGATAATGGCCACAGCCATAGTCGCGATTAAAGGGATTGCGGCAAGGCGGGTCAAAAGCCCAATCAAAATCAGGGCCCCGCAGACCAGTTCAACCCCGGCCACGAAGGGCGCTTGTAATTCCGGGAAAGGGATTCCCAATTGCCTAAAAAAATCGACGATTTTCGGCAGGTTATTCAGTTTCCCCCACCCGGTTTCCACAAACACATAACCCACGGCAATGCGAGCCACAAGCGGCGAAAACCAGCTCAATTTTGAAGCAACGTTTAGCACAATATTGCGGATTAGCACCAGCATGCGTTTATCCTCCTTTGGGATTAAGAACTTCTTCACCCTTTATGATGCGCTGAAACGTTTCAAGGATTCATTTTTTTGGGGATTTTATTTCTTCACAGTAGGAGCTTCTGTGGCGGGCAAACCCAAGATGCCCGTCGTAACAAAGCGGTGAGCAAAAAACAAGCCCTGTCACTTTGTGCCGGCAGGTGCTGACCGAACACACATAATAAATCGTGTCAAAACCAATCTGTTTTTTACAGACATTACATTTTTTCCATTCATTTGAAGATCCACCTTCAGCCACACGTTTCTCCTTACCTAAATCTAATGATAAGACTGCTTTTGGGTTCTCAAGAGAGCTACTCCTTTCAAGAATTTTTGAGCCAACGGGTGACCATGATAAAGTCAAAAATGACGTCTAATAATTTCAATACATCTTTTCTTCTTTTCTGAAAATTTATTTTACCAAGAACCCTTCCTGCCAGTTTTGGAACAATCCATCGGTACGGTCGATAGCGATTTTTTCCTTCCTCTAGTTTTTTATCAAGAAGATTGCTAAGAATCACGTTATCTTTATAAGATTTTTTATATTTTTGAATGACCCGATAATAACCTATCCACATAAGCTTCTCGTTTTTGGTCAGTGAACCACTAGTGTGTCGATAAAATGCGAGTTTTTCATTTGTAGACTTGATCGTCGGATCTAATGAGAAAATTTGTATCCAGCAATCCCAATCCATATGGGTTGGAAGATTAAGGTCAAAACGAACGTTGTGGTTCATAAAAAAACGCCTATCAAAAAGAAAACAGTGAATAGGGATGGAAAGCTGCGTCTCCCAACGTGAGACCATGTCCCAGAGAGGTTCTTCCATAACGAAAGTCGGGGGATGAAATGGATCGGATGGGTTAGTTTTCGGAATCCCCTTTTCATCGCAGTAATAAAAATCGCTGTAGGCTAAGGCGGGATTATCCGTTTCAGCCAACAATCCTATTTGAATCTCAAGTTTTTTTGATGAAATTGCATCGTCAGCATCTAAAAATTGAACATAGGCGCCCTGTACATGGTCCAGTCCTAAATTTCTGGCGGATGCCGCCCCCTTGTTTGCTTGTTCAAGGTATCGAACTCGAGAGTCTTGCTTTGCGTAGGTCAGGGCCACATCGCGGGTTTGGTCCGTCGAGCCATCATTGATCACAAGGCACTCAAAATGGGGATACGTCTGATTTAATACACTCACGATTGCGTCAGCAAGAAATTTACCCTGATTGTGGCAGGGAATAATGACAGAAACTAAAGAGGGCATTTTAACGTGCAAACCTTCCTTCCAAAATCATCAAAGAGGTCATGTTTTTTTTTCTTCAAACGTAAGCGCGGCGGAGTTAATGCAAAAGCGTTTGCCGGTAGGCTGGGGGCCGTCGTCAAAAACATGTCCAAGATGCCCGCCGCATTTCGGGCAATGAACCTCCACGCGTTTCATCAGAAAACTGCGGTCTTCGTCAACAGCAACACTTTGCGGGCTCACGGGCTCGTAAAAACTTGGCCAGCCGGTTCCCGAGTCAAATTTCGCGTCGGAATCAAATAAGACCGCGCCGCAGGCAGCGCATTTGTACATGCCTTTCTTGTGATAATCGTAGTATTTTCCGCTGAAGGCGCGTTCCGTTCCCTTTTCTCTTAACACATGATACTGTTCAGGCGTGAGCTTTTCTTTCCACTCATCATTGCTTTCTTCTATTTTTTTCACGGGGGTTCCCTCCTCGTTAGCACAGCTCAATGAAGCTGCGTTGTCCTGCTTCGCCGTCGCGAAACTATTCGCAGGAATGCCGTATACCATAAGCAGCAAAGCGATTACCCTAAACATGTTAAATCTCCAATTCAAATAAATGGGCCTTCCACGGCGCCAAATCCACATAAAGCCCGCGCTCTTTAAGTTCCTTTGAATCCCGCTCATAAGAACGGCCTGTGTATTTATCTTTAAATGTCAGCAAGCTTTTTTTAAACCACCACTCCGGAAGGGGGATTCGTACCTGGGAGGGAAATGACGAATAGTTAATGACCACAAAACAAACCCGGGTTTTCCATTCCCACGCCCAGGTGAGAAAATGAAGATAGGTTGGATTCCCCTCCCACGCAGGACGGATCTTCATCAACTGCCACTTGCCCTGATGAAGCGCTTCCTGATTGGCATAATCAAGAAGGATTTTATAAAACCCGAAAAGCTCGCGGTCAGGTTCTTCCCTGGGTTCTGTCCCAAGCTGAACCGGCAAATGGATTTTTTTTCCTGTCAATTGCCCGTCGTAAAAAAAACGAAGTCCCGGCACCGTGGCGATCGCAACAGCCGCGGCCTGGGATTTTTCCCACCCAAATGCCTTAACGGCCCTTGGTTCGTCATGATTTTCGATAAAGCGAACGGAATGTTCCTGATAAGCAAGATCGGCTTTTAAATGACCGCGGATCTCTTCGGTTGAGGCATGAAGTAAGCGGTCATAAAACTTTTTGTCGTATGTGAAATCAAACCCGAGCTGCTGAAGCTCCCATTCCAGGTCCCAGTAAGCTTCGGCCATGAAAACGAAATCCGGATATTGCGTTTTGACGGCTTCAATCACCTCGTACCAAAATTCCTCTTTAGGGCGCGCCGTCCCGTCTAAAAAGGGCCCCCATGTTTTTTCAAAAACGTGACTCAATCCCAGCATCGCCATATCGCAACGGACGCCGTCTGCAATTTTTGCGATTCTTAAAAGAGTTTCTATAGCGGCCTTTCGCGCGGCTCCTGAAAAGAAATTAACCTGAACCGTGTCTTTCCAGGGAGGAAAGTAAGGGTCGCGGCCGTGGGCAAGATAAACGCCCTGGGAAGTTTTAAAGAATAATTCGGAATGGTATTTGACCTTTGCCTGGGCCCCTCGGACAAAACAATCCGGTTGGGAAACAGTCCACGGATGATCAAGCGCCATATGGTTCGGCACAAAATCCAGCATCAGCCCCATTCCCAGCTGATTCAAAAGCCCGCGGACCTGTCGCAGATCTTCATCCTTACCGAGACTCTGATCCACCGTATAAGAGTGCACGGCATAAGGCGAGCCCGGAATATCGGATTCTTTCCAGCCGGGAAGCAAGGTGTCATAAGCGTGCCTGAGGGATAACTCTTTTAAAGCACACTGTCTTGCGGCAGGGCTTCTCTGCCACACGCCCATCGGCCAGAAAAGATCAAACCCCTGATCCTTGAGGTCTTTCCACTCCTGGACCGGGATTGTTTCCAGGGATAATTTTTGTTTGTATTTCTGGGACAGGCGCTTGAGGTAAAGGAGGGCGTTGACTTCAAAAAGCTCAGGGTGTTTGCGGATCTTCATAACGAGCCCTTTCTATACCCGACGAACCATCTTAATTCTATCCTGGTTCTTAGGTCACAACAGCTTAACAGGTGAGATTTTATTTTAATGGCCTTAGATAAGCAAGGAAATCAAGGAGACTACCAAATCAGGCCGTTTGAGATTCTTCTCTGGATTGACTGCGGCGCTCGCGTTCTTTTTCAAGGATTCTGAGCACTTGAGGGTCTTCGGCCTGGGGAAAATCATCATACACCTGCGAAACCCCTTCAAACCAACCGGGAGCCACAAGACAAACCGTTTCGTCGGCAAGCTGAGCCAGGCGCGCGAGTGTCTCCCTTGGCCCGACCGGCAGGGCTAGAATGATTTTCTCGGGCTTTTGGGACCTGACCGCGCCCAGCGCCGCTTCCAGAGTGTACCCCATTGCCGCACCGTCGTCAGTCACAATGACGGTTCTGTTTTTCAGGGGAAGCTTGGGCAGGACGAAACGGTACGCATTCTTTCGGTTTTCCATCGCAAGCAGCTGATTTTTTTTCTCCTCTTCAAGATAGGCCCGGCTTATGGGAAAATAGAGATTGCGATCCACAATCACGTTTCCATCCTCCGCCACGGCCCCAATGGCGCACTCGGGCTGCCCTGGGGCTCCCAGTTTGTGCGCAAACACAAGATCTAAATCCGCATCCATTTCCTGCGCGATCCTGTTGGCCACCACCACTCCGCCCCGCGGGATGCCGAGCACGATTGGCCTCGCCAAACCTTCCTCCATAAGCGCACGCGCCAGTAGTTTCCCTGCCTCTTCGCGGTTTGCAAAACGGATGTGTTCACTGGTTAATACTTTTAACGGCCCCATAAAAATGCCCCCACTCCTCCGTTTGATTTAAGTCTTTCGGCGGCGGTGCTGGAAACTTTCTCGACTCCGCCGCCTGATTTCACCACCGTACAGGCCGTCTGTTCCAGCAAATCATCCGCGGGTTCAAGTGCAAATTGACATAACCGGCAAACGTCTATCCTTTCATGATAAACCGATCCGCAGCCCAGGCAAAGCTTGGTTTCATGATCCCAACCTTCCGCATAAATGAGTTTGCGGATCCGGTGCTGTTTGACCATGTTTTTCATGGCCGCAAGCCCCAGGATCGCCAGTGAGGGGTTGCGGGCAGCCGTCATCAATTCGTCGACTATTTTATCTTCGGATTTTCTTTCCACTCCCTTCTCAAAGGAAATCAGGACATCCCGAATTTCCTTTTCCGGGGCTCGGACAGAAAGTGAAACTTTTCCTACAAGTTTGGACTTGAGAACCGGGGGCAGGAGGGTTTCCAATTCCGTAACCACGTCCTTCGCCCCTCCGAGAATCAAACGGTCAAAACGATACCGCTTGGCCAATTCCTCCATTTTTCCCACAACACGCTTCAGGAGCCAATCCGTATGCATTTGGTTGGTTCTTTCAAGCTGCCTTTGGGAACCCAGGTTATCCCTTCCCGTGACCCTTATAGTCCGCACGTCATTCGAGGCAATAGCTCCCTCTTCCTCTTCAATTTCCCCGAGGAAAAAGGTAAAAAACCGGGCGTGGCCCTTGTCCGCTAAAACCACCGCGCACCTTTCATATTCATCAAAGGTTTCCAGAAGAGGCAGAAGATAGGGTTTTTGTTTCCAGTAAATCTGGCTCGGGATCCTGACCTTCAGCTCTTTGGCCCAAAGCAAGCCTTCGGAAACATCGGAAAAAATGACGAGCGCCGGACCGCTGGATTCAAAGTCGCGGATAAAGTTTTCTACAACGCGGACATTTTTGTGAAATAACTCGTCTTTTTGCAGGACTGAATTTTTTTCGAGGTTTTGAATAACGCTTTTAAAAACAGCGACCGCCCGGTGATTGAAATTCTTCTCCCAGGCAGGATCCATTTCGAGGTAAGCACTTAAAACGCTACTATCGTTCTTTTCGGGATAACGGAGAAACTGCTCAAACTCCTTTTTTGAGATCATGACCCACCTCCTTCCATGATCTGAAGCGTTTATTTCGGAACCGAATAATCTCCTATTTCTGCTTCCGCCAGTCTTAAATAGTCTTTCATCGCAAGCCGGATGCTTTCCTCATGGCTCCCGGCATTAAAGACAATCTCCTTGTGATCTTCAAACGCCACATCCACGTAGCAGGGAATGTGGTAAAGCGCACCAAACGGAGGCATCGCCCCCTGCTCACAGTCGGGAAACAAATCTTCAAATTCCTTTTCCTCTTCAACGTGGATATCTTCCGTTCCTAACTCCGCACTGACCTTGAAAAGATCCACGCACCGATCGGCAGGAATAACAAACATGGCGTCCTTGCCCCGTACTTTCACCATCACGACTTTCGCAACCTCCCATTGCGGAGCCTTCTCAGCTGTCGCCGTTTCAAGCGCCGTAAATGTCCGAAGATGCGGAATGATGTTAAATTTCACTTCGTTTTTTTTCAGATAGTCTTTTAATCGAAGCGCGCCGTTCATGACTCTCACCCCCCTTTTCCTCCCTCTACCTTAACTATAACAGAAAATTACGGGATAAAAGTGACGGTTGTCACAGTCGGAATGAATGGCTTTGCGGCGATTGAAGGTTGGGAATGACTGCAGGAAAGTTTAAACGGTTAGGCGGCGGGTTAAGCTTTGCTGTTCGTGAAGAAGCGCCGCTGGCAGACGGTCCCCAAACTTGGAAAAAAATTCGGTTTGCCGGCGGGCGGCATCGAGCCAGCGCTCCCGGTCCACTTCAAAAAGTTTCTGTAACTCGGCTCTTTCAATATCAAGCCCCTCGGTATCAAGCTGGTCAATGAGTGGCAAGTATCCGATCGGGGTTCTTTGGGCTTCCACAAGATCGCGGCTCCGGTCCACAATCCATTTGAGGACGCGCATGTTATCTCCGAAACCGGGCCAAATGAATTTCCCTCTTTCATTCATGCGGAACCAGTTAAGGCGAAAAATTTTGGGCGGGCGGGTCAGGCGTTTGCCCATCTCCAGCCAATGCTCGAAATAATCCGCCATGTTGTAGCCGCAAAAAGGAAGCATGGCCATTGGGTCGCGCCGCACCACGCCGGTGGCGCCTGTTGAAGCGGCTGTGGTTTCAGAAGACATCGTCGCGCCCAAATAAACGCCATGCTGCCAATCAAATGATTCGCAGACAAGCGGAACAAGATTCGAACGCCTGACACCAAACACAACGGCTGAAATCGGAACGCCGTCGGGGTCGTCCCATTTCGGCGAATAGCGCGGGCTCTGTTTGACGGAAACCGTAAACCGTGAATTCGGATGCGCGGCCGGCTCTCCGCTTTCAGGGTCCCACGGCCTGCCCTGCCAGTCCAGAAATCCTGTGGTGTCCTTAGGCATGTCCAGGCCTTCCCACCACACGGTTTTGTCCGGCGCCAGTCCGACATTGGTAAAAAGAGTATTACGGGAAATCGCTTTCATCATATTTGGATTGGTTTTGGCGTTGGTTCCCGGGGCAACGCCGAAAAATCCGGCTTCGGGGTTTGTCGCATAAAGCCTGCCGTCTTTTCCGATGCGAAGCCAGGCAATGTCATCTCCAAGGCACCAGATCCGGTAGCCTTTGTACCGGCCACCCGGTTCGAGCATCGCGAGATTCGTCTTCCCGCAAGCCGAGGGAAAAGCACCCGCAATATAAGTTACCTTCCCTTCCGGGTCTTCAATGCCGGTAATGAGCATGTGCTCGGCAAGCCAGCCTTCTTTCTTCCCAAGCCAGCTTGCAATGCGGAGCGCAAAACATTTTTTACTCAAAAGGGCGTTTCCGCCGTAGCCGGAATTGATACTGTAAATCGTCATGTCCTGCGGAAAGTGACAAATGTAGCGCTTATCCGGATCAAAGGTTCCCACGGAATGCAGGCCTTTGACAAACTCCGCAGAATCTTCTAAATGTTCAAGCGCGATCTCTCCCATTCGCGTCATGATTCGCATGTTGACTGCGACATAGAGACTATCCGTTAATTCAAAACCCACTTTGCTGAAAGAAGAACCTTTCGGACCCATTAAATAAGGAATGACGTACATGGTCCGGCCACGCATGGCGCCGTCAAAAAGACGGTGAAGTGTGGCATAAGCCTCGTCGGGTGCCATCCAATTGTTAGTGGGGCCGGCGTCTTCTTTGGTTGGGGTACAGATAAAGGTCCGCTGCTCGCTTCGCGCAACATCAGACGGGTGGGATCTGTGAAGATAGGAACCGGGATGCTTTTCCGGATGAAGCGGGATAAGCTGCCCCGTTTTTATCGCCTCTTGAAGCAGCCGTTCATATTCTTTGTCGGACCCATCAAGCCACTGGATGCGGTCGGGCTTTGCGAGCTCCGCCATTTTTTCGACCCAATCACGCACTGCCTGATTCTTCACTTCCATTGATTCCCCTTCCACTTTTTCTTTGAAACAGCTGTCTTGAGAATTCCTTGAGTTCCGTTCGCTGCTGATATAATTAATATTACTCTAAGAAACGAATTCCGTGATAAAAATCATAATTGAGCAAGCCCTTTGAGGTTTCAAACTGAAATCTCATATTCCCTGGGGAGCCTCCCACCTATTCCGCGATTCGCCCATTGACAATGCCTATAAAGAAGGTTATTTTTTAAAGAAAGGAAAAAAACATTATGAAACACTACCAAAGAAAAATTTTGATGGCCGCCCTTGTCATGTTGTTCTCAGCCGGAGCGAATCTTTACGCCTGCGGAAGCGGGTGCGGATGTATGGGGAATCTGGCGCCGGAAATCAAGGCGAAGGTTGATGTGGCTAAGGTGACGCACGGCTGTCCCGGAAGCTGCATGTGTGATGTGGGAAAAATAAAGCCAACGGCAAATCCGGTGGCAGCGCCCAACGTTTAGGCCGGTATTGAGCTCGAAAAATTTATAAATTTATTTTCTTGCCAGCAGTTGCTGCCAGGAGAATTCTGGCATCGAGGACCACGCAGCCCTTGCCTTTTTCATAGACCATAAGCGGATTGATATCAAGCTCCGCAATCTCCGGGCAGGCAATCGCAAGCTGGGAAAGCCTTTCAAGGCACTCTTCAATCTTTTTGATATCCGCCGGCTTTTCACCCCGGACCCCTTCCAGAATTTTGTAGGCCTTGATGGCATGAATCATATTGCGGGCACCCAGTTCGCGGATCGGAGCGATCCGGAAGGTGACATCTTTAACCACTTCCACGTAAGTTCCTCCCAGGCCAAACATCAAGATCGGCCCAAACTGAGGATCTCGTTTAAGCCCGAGGATTACTTCGCGCCCTTTTCCCGCCATTTTTTGAACCGTCACTCCCAAAATTTTTGCGCGCGGGTTTTTTTTCTTCACATTTTGAAAAATATTTTGCACCGCCTTTTCGACTTCTTCCTGCGATTTTAAATTTAATTCAACACCCCCGACATCCACCTTGTGAAGAATATCGGGCGAATTGATCTTAATGGCCACGGGAAAGCCCATTCGGCGGGCCTCTTGAACCGCTTGCGCTGGAGTCCTGCAAAGCCGGGTGGAAAGCAGCGGGAATCCGTAAGCTTCAAGCAAAGACATCGTTTCCAGATCCGTCAGGCTTTCGCGGCTCTCCTTGAGGGCCCTTCGCAAAAGAGATCGTACGCGGGCCAAATGAACCTTGAATGTTTTCGCTTCCGTTCTGGGACGCTTCAGCCACGCGCCGTACCGGGCCATCCCGGCCAAAGCGCGCGCCGCAGACTCCGGAAAACGGTAATTAGGCACCTGCCATTCGTCCAGGACGCGCGCGCCATTTGAGACATCGACGATTCCCATCAGACAGGCGAGAATCGGTTTTTGCGTTTTGGCGGCAATTTTTCCGATGACTTCGGCAATTTCTTCGATATCCGTCATGGCTTGCGGAGTTAAAATCACGAGGACGCCGTCCACGCCGGTTTCGCGCGCCACAAGACGAAGTGCTTTTTCATAGCGGTCGTGCTGGGCATCTCCGATCACATCCACGGGATTCTCGAGGCTTGCGGTGGCGGGAAGGTATTTTTTCAATTCCTTTTTTGTCGCGGCGGAAAGCACGGCCATTTCAAGGCCGTAGCGCACGCAAGCATCCGTTGCCATAATGCCCGGGCCGCCTGCATTCGTCACAATGGCCACGCGGTTGCCTTTGGGCATTTTGCGGCGGGAAAAGGCTTTGGCATAATCAAAAAGTTCGTCCACGGAATCCACGCGCAGGATCCCTCCTTGCGCGAAAACCGCGCTATAGACTTCATCCGAACCGGCCAAGGAACCCGTATGGGACAAAGCGGCTTTTGCGCCCTGCAGGGTGCGGCCGGATTTAATAGCAAGAATAGGTTTGCAGGGAATGCTTTCGCCGGAAATCTTGCGGCAAAGCTTGATCATTTCGCGCGGGTGGGCCAAATCTTCAAGATACATTAAAATCACGTCCGTTTGTTCATCCTGCCCAAGGTATCCCAAAAGCTCTAATTCTGTGACACAGGCCTTGTTTCCCATACTGATAAATTTTGAAAAACCGATATTGGCGCCCTTGGCGTAATCAAGCACCGAGGTACAAAGCGCGCCGCTTTGCGAAACAAAAGCAATGCGCCCCCGCCTTGGCATGGTGCGGCCAAAGCTTGCGTTAAGTGAAACTTGCGGGTCCGTATTAATGACGCCCAGACAATTAGGCCCCACTAAAGGGATGCTGTGTTTAAGCGAAAGCCGGGCCAGCTCTTTTTCAAACCTTGCGCCTTCTTCGCCGATTTCTTTAAATCCTGCGGAAATGACCACCACGCCCTTTACTTTTTTCCGGATACACTGTTTGAAAGTGTCTACGGCTATTTGGGCCGGGACAACGATCATGGCAAGATCCACACGGTCGGGAATATCCAGAATGGATGCATAACAGCGCACGCCGAGAACGCTCTCGGCCTTCAGATTCACGGGATAAAGAATTCCCTGATATCCTCCCATAAGGATATTCCTGAAAACAGCATGCCCTACGGCCTCTTCACGGCGCGAAGCGCCGATCACGGCAATGCTTTTGGGGCTAAAGATAGAGTCCAGCGAAATGGCTTTATTCACGATCAATAGCTCAAGTCACAGCCAGTAATGCCTTGCTGATTTCACCTGCTTTTTCCCGGCCAAGAAGCATTTCCACAAGTTTCAGCGAAAATTCAATGGCCGATCCCGGGCCCCGGCTTGTTATAAGGTTGCCATCCACTACCACCCGGGTTTCCAAATAGCACGCGTTTTTAAGCTCGCTTTCAATGCCGGGATAACTGGTGAGGGTTCGCCCCTCGATTAATCCCGCATCTCGAAGCACAAGCGGCGCGGCGCAAATGGCCCCAATCATCTTTTTTTTCTCATCCATTTTCTTTAGGATATCCAAAACCCTTGCATCTTTCCTTAAATTATCCACCCCCGGCTGTCCCCCGGGCAAAACCACCAAATCAAATTCCTCACTCATAACTTTTTCTAATACCGTATCCGGCACCACACGTATCCGGTGTGATCCCACAAGCTCACCCGCCTTCACCCCGGCAACCGTCACCTCTAACCCCGCCCGCCTTAAGACATCGATAATCGCCATAGTTTCAATTTCTTCAAACCCGTCCGCCAATGGAACTAAAATTTTCTTCATAAGGATTCCTCCTATTTTTATTTTACTACACTCCAAAGCCTTTTAGCCCACAAACTTTCCTCATTAAGCAGATTTAGCCGATCTTGTGGTGACAGTGCGGTTATTGGCTCTACCCAATAGACTCGTGTGTGGAAAAAACTGAGACAAGCTCTTTCCAGTTTTTTGGTTTGTATTTGTCCCAGTCCTCTTGTTTCACGTAAAGCATTTTATAAGTGATCTTCTTCTGTCGGGCATTTGCGTCATCACACCACTGAGCAAGTCTTTGAATCTTCAAAGGATCGTCAAAATCCTCACGCCCCTTAGTCTCCACAATACACACCGCCTTTTCATCTGTTTTGACAAAAAAGTCCGGGTAATAATTTGCTATCGTCCCACCGGCATTTTTATAATCTATTTTAAAATGAACTTCATAATAATTCTTCGCGAACGAAATAATTTCATCGTCATTCAATCGCTCAAGAAAATCTGCAAACTCAAGCTCAAACTGGCTGTCTCCGACAATCCTGTTAAATACGCTTTTCTTAGGAACTAAATAAGCTCGGTCATTGACAACAAACGGGCGACTGCTACTGACCTTAATATAATTTTTGATTTCGGTATCACCCACGTCTTTCACTGTCAGCGCATTGATCCCGTTTTTGAAGGTCTCAATGATTGTCTTCGTCGCTTCGATTTCTGAAAGGTTTCTCAAAATGTTTTTATCATTAAGGTCAACGGCTGTTTCGAATAATTGAGAGGATATGAACTCTTTAACCTTGCCAAATAAAATGTCATAACATCCAAAAAGGCGCAGCTCTCGCATGATGCTTTGAGCAAAGAAGCCGACAACGCTCTGATAATTTGGCTCCATATTGCTTTCTAGAATAGTCGTGTGGTGGACTTTCTCTTCAATGACGTGCTTGAACACAATTTCTCGCTGTTCCTTCGCGCTGAAGGCCTTTATCTTTAACTTGCCGCACTTAAAACCCGCCGCATTCAATCCAGCAAGATCTTTGTATTCTCTCTGAATCCTCGGTGTTAAAATTGGCAACTCAATATCTAACTTCTGAATATCTTTCTTTGGGTTATCGTGGTCGATCTCAATGACCGTCGGCGTAATCGCTTTTGTCGTGCCATCCATCTTTCGTTTTTCTAACTCAACACCTTCGGCCTTAATCGACTCAACAAAATCCATGAATGCCGGTGTTCCAACAACACTTACATATTCTTCCACATCTTCCCGTCCGAAAAACATCCGTCTCAACCCTCGACCGAGAGTCTGTTCGGGCAAAATGTTTGATGTCGCCACAAACGCCCTCAACCCGACTATCGTCGTCACATTCTTAACATCCCACCCTTCTTTGAGCATCAGAACAGATACGATCACTTGGAAGGAACTTTCCAAGCTATCTATTTCGTTGGCTTGTCTTCGCAGCCGATCCAATTCTTCTTTTGCTTTGCCGGTTACCTTTTCTGACACATCGCCGCTTTTATTCGTGTGGATCGTCAATACCTTGCCGCTTAAATCAGCATAATTTTTTTCCAGATACGCCTGAACCTCATCGCAGTTTTTTGTATCATCCGTCATAATAAACAAAATAGCTTTCTTTCCGGTTGGCTCAAGTTCTTTGGAAGTCTTTCGCCATTCTTCAATGCCAAGATTGATATAATCCTCATATTTCTCGGTAAATATTGCGCTCTGTTTTTCCTGTAACTTTGCCCTACTGGCTTGATCCGGGAGCACGGGGGTCTTAACAACGCCTTGATGAATGGCCTCGACAAGTGGGTAATCGGAAATCGTCTGCACAAAGATCGACCCATTATCGTGTTTCGGTGTCGCTGTGCAGTCTATTTGTAAAGAAATCTGCTTACCTTTCTGCTTCAGTTTATTATTTATGTCCTGGATAGACTTAAACCAGGCCATCTTTGGATCATGAATGTGATGGGCTTCGTCATTCATAACCATAAGCTCATCAATTTCCCGAATAATAGCTGCCAGATCAACCAAAGACTCATTTGTTTTTGAGACAGGTTTTTCCCCTAAGAAATAATCTGTTAAATCATCATCGTTGAACGACGACTCCTTAACATCGCCTTCATAAACACGGTGTATATTGGTAAGAAAAATATTTCCAGTAGGGGAAATTGCGGTCAAATCATCTTGTAAATGCAAGGTTATTTGAAAATCGTCCTGCCAGTTTCTGCCCTCGTATCCGTTATCCGGTAAAATGGGGTCCGAATAGAATATCCGCAATCCGTCAAAATCTGTCTTGATACGCTCAAGCACAATAATATTTGGCGTGATTAAAAGAAAATTACGGGAAAGCTCCGACTTCGGCTCATAGAGTTTATGGAAATAGGACCACGCAAGGAGCAGACTCATTACCTTTGTTTTACCGCTCCCGGTCGCCATCTTAATGACCAGACGAAGCCAGTCCTCATCAAACATATTCGGGCTCACGCGCCCAAGAGAATCAAAGGGTAAAAGGTCAAACTTGCTTCTTGCTCCAGCCACGTCATATAGCCAGATGATCGTTTCAACGGCCTCACGCTGGGCAAAATAATACTGAAATGAAAACGCGCTGCCGTCCGCCCCGTAAGCAAGATGTTCTTCTTTAAACCACCAGTTAAGAAGAGCCTTTGATGTCGCGTTCGCTCCCTCATAATTCTTGTCCCGCCACTCCTTAACACGTTTCCTAAGCTCCGGCACAAAGGGCGGGAGCAGTTTTTCATAGCCCTGTTCGCGCAATGCCTCATCAGCCGGGAACCAGCGAATCTCCGGCTTTAAAATTGAAAATTTATCTTTGGGAAAATTCTTGTGTAAAGCCATAAATGTAGTTTAAATGTAATTAAATTACCTTAACCTTATGCTTATCAATGAGTTATGAATAGTAGGATTCAAACTGCTTGGGTTTTAAATGTAATTTATTTTAGTCGCCAATACCCGGTCCTTCTACTGCCTTCATGAACAATTTTCCCATTTTGTTTTAATTCCCTCAAAAGATTAGAAATATCCGTTGCGTTTAACTCACCAAACGCATCCTTAAAATCCCGAGCGTATCCCCGTTGATTTTTTTTTAAATGCTGCAATATTAATTCTTTTTTGTGTTCTCTGGATAACCCTCGCAAACGAGTGTAAAGTCCAGATTTTCCTTCATGAATATAATATTGATGAGAAAGAATGTATCGAGCGCCGCTTGTTCTTCCGACCTGCTCAATAATACCTAGCTGCAAGAATTTATTCTTGGATCCAATATTGTCAACTTTTTGATTTTCCCGAATCTTTTCGAGCTCGCAAATCTCCTCAAACGACAGGTTGACCTGACGTTCATTTGTGACGCGCTCGAGGTACAAAATAAAATCTTTATCTTTAACTTGGGCCGGGATAGAAAGTCGGACAGTATAAGTATCGCTTTTGGAAAGATCGGGAAAACCTTTTCCGTCGCGAATAGCCTTTTCAAAAATATCATCCAGCCCCTGGCTGGATCGTTCGGCAAAACCAATTTTACCAAAGCTTTCGGCCAATAAACGGTTACGCCAAGACTTCTCAAAAAGAAAATTCTCTAAATTGACGGGCGGGAAAAACCCACCCGGACTTTCAATGATAAACGCTTGGGGAGACGCCTTAATAAATACGGAACGCCCCTTGACGGAGTAATCCCGATGCATCACGGCGTTATGCACTGCTTCACGGATTGACTTTTCATCGAAAGCCCAAATCTCTCGCTGAAAAAAACCTTCCTGGAAAGGGATCCTCAAATTGCGGGCATTGATCGTATTCCATATTTCATCATCAATACTGACAAAAGGTGATCTCCAATCTTTTCTAAAATCATAATGTGTTTGGGTGTGATTATGTCTCCACTCAAAAATAATCTCTGCATCAGGGAGATGTTTCTGCAAAGCCTCTGTCTTGCCAACCAAAATCAAGCCGGCACGTGTGATGCCATTGGCACCCATAAGCCCAACATTTCTCAACATTTTCTCATCATCAAAAGAAAGATATTCCTTCCGTCCGGCTTTCTCCGTCCACTTCTTCCGAAATGTATCAATAGCTTGACTGTCCAGATCAGGTAAAAGCAATCCCGAAACCACCTCCGCCGTGAAATCAGGCTGAGATTCATTCAAGATTTCCTTGGTTTTTATATCATCCATTTCCCCAAGCGACTCTCCACGGCGAATGGGATAAGTATATTTATCACTCTTTCCACCGGATTTTACCCGAGAACCCGAGGGATGTTTAGGGATATGAAAAATAAGAACACGTTTTTCGCGATAAAATAATTCTTCTACATCAACATGAATTTTGAGGCGTTCCCAGATTTCTTGTGACAATTTCGGATGGGTTCCAATGCTGTACTGCGTGCCCTTAACTTCTCGCGGTTTTTCCTGAACCCCAAGAATCAGTTTCCCGCCTCTGCCATTGGCAATGGCTGCGCAATAATCGAATAAACTTCCCCGGTCTTTAGAAAAATTACTCTCGGCTTGTTTAAACTCAAGATCAATATCTTCAAGCTGTTTAAGCCACTTTTCAAATTGTTCAAAACTCGTTTTTATCATGCGATATTGATCTCAATTGCTCTTGTCGTATCGTTCCCAAAAATATCTACTACCTTAACCGCTATTTTACGTCGCCCTTTGGAAACTTCCTTTTCAGCAGAGATAAGGTCGAGCTTTCTGTCTTTCTTTGTCCTGAACGACTGCCATTCATTCTCAAAAATATAGCCGCCGGTCCATTCCTCTTTTTCCTCATTGGTTTTGGGATCGTGAGAGCGAATAATCTCTTTTTTACTTTCCATATTAAAATCAACCGCCCAATAATCTACCCAGTCCGTCCATTTTTTAGTTAAAACTTCTTTTGTTACAACGGCTGTCTTTTTGTCTTTAGAGACTTTGATGACTTGGCCATTTTCAATGACAATCTTGCTTGCCCCTTCTTTCAGGGAACCTTCTGCTTCTTCAAGACTATCCTGATTATAAAAAACGCTGAAATCACACAACTCAACGGCAAGGATTTTATCATTGCCGCGCCCTTTGATAATTGGCTTCACTTCGATAAAAGCAACGTCATAAAACTTCACATAACCTTTTTCTACTGCGCGACGATCAAAAACTTGTTGGGGAATAACCTTAAATTGCACGTCAATGCCCTGACGGCTAAGCTCCGAAAAATCAATCCCCATTTCATAATCAAAGCCGAGAATATCAAATTTTGTAATGCCTTTTTCCTGTGCTTCCTTAATTGCTTCGTCAATAAAAACAGACGACACCGGCGTAGTGACGGGGCCAATCGCCACAAGCCGGTCACGTTTTTTGCCAACAAACGAATTGTAGGAATCAACGGCTTGTGCTTGATAGGCAGAAAGAATCAGCTCGATAAACTGCCGCTCTTTATTTTTTAAAATGTATTGCTGTTCTTGTTCGCGAACGCTTGAACCAGTATTGACATAATGCTCCCGTTCATACTTGCCGAGGTTAAGAATTTCAAAAGCCCGAAAATCCTTACCTTCTTTTTTCATTTCCCGTTGAACCTGAATAAGACGCTTGCGTGATGTGTGAACAGCAAACCGTCCAAGATCAGAACCAATCCACTTACGACCCATCTTTTCAGCAACTGCCAACGTTGTGCCAGAGCCGCAAAAGAAATCGGCCACTAAATCACCTTCGCTTGAAGATGCTTTGATGATGCGCTCTAAAAGACCTTCTGGCTTTTGAGTTGGATAGCCAATTCGCTCATTTGCAACCGCATTAACATCAAAAACATCATCCCAAATGTCACCTATTTGCCGTCCTTTTGAGTCGTCAAGATAGCGTTTCAGTCGTGGCATCCCAGAAGAAGTAAAAACAATTCGATTATCAGCCAAACCCTCGTCGATTCTTTCTTGTGACCAAATCCAGTGTTTTCCCGGCGGTGGTTCGAGGATTTTTTTGCCAAATTTTCGCGCTTCACCCTGTCCAGATTGGGTAAAATCCCAAAGACCGTAACGTTGTCTAGTTTTTTCTTCAACAAGATTGTAATGGCTGTCTTGATAATCCTCCGAGTGGGCAATATATTGAGGTGTAAATTCAAAATTCGGCCCCTTACCGAACCAAAATATAGAGTCATGAATATTGCCAAAAGACTTGCTCTGAGCCTTGCTAACGCGAGTCTTTTGCCAGATTATTTCGTTAGCAAATCCGGCCCTTCCAAAAATTTCATCCATTACGGTGCGCATGTATCCACTTAACCGCCAATCGCAATGTATAAAGATACTTCCCTCGCTGTGCATCAGGTCGCGAATTAGGATGAGACGCTCGTAGATCATAGCAATAAAACTATCCGCACCCTTGCCCCACGTATCCCGATAAGCGATTTCTTCTATAACCGATGGCTTTTTTGTAAAAGATTCATCTCCGATTTCAATATCCATAGAGAAGTCGGCACCAACGTCAAATGGAGGGTCAATGTAGATCAGCTTCAAGCCACCTTGTTTTTCGATTTCCCGGCGCATAGGGCCATTTTTGAGGGAAGAAAGGATTAGTTTGTTGTCACCCCAGATAAGTTTATTGGTCCACCCTCGAATTTGCCTTCCCGAAGGGTCAAAAAAATCGCCAAAATAATCGTCTTTTTTGATTCTCTCTTTTCTTGGCTCATCAATATGCTCAATGGTTTGAAAGGGAAGGACCAAATTGCAGACTTCTTGCGTCTTGCCGTTCCACACAAGCTCAACTTCTCGGTCGTCCTGAAACAAAAGAAAACGGTATTTATCCGGCAGGGGTTTGCCTTCCTGAAGAAGTTTTATCGCATCTCTTTTTTCGTTTTCAGATAGTCTCATATTTTTTTACTTTCAAAAAAATTTATCTAAAGATATTAAAATAATTAAAAAAATACAGCTGTTCCCACGCTTACAATTCTCTTAATTCGCGAAGAGTATCACGTAAAATTGACCTTAGATCACCCGCCGAGCTTTCAACGGGATTTCGAGTAATACCAGAATGATGAGGGACGTGCAGATCATCAAATAGCCTAGCAAGTCTATTTCTTTTATTGGAATCATAATTAGGCAGATTCAATCCGCAGAGTTTTTCCAAAAAAGCTCTGACACTTTTTTTTTGATTAATTTCTTCCTCCAGTTCCAAATAATATTTAATCTTAAAAACGGCTTCTACGACTTTTCTACAATCTCCTCTGACTTCCTCTGGTATGATTTCGTTATTTTTTGAAAATTTGTAAATCCCCTTAAGCTGTGCTATTTCTTTTGCCTGCAAGAATTCCTCGAGTACATCACAGTAAGCGATTCTACTTTTCTTTCTTCCTTCAGGCGTAACACCATCCGGCTCTATCTTTATGAATCTGGTATCCGGATTAGTCGATGTGTTGTATAAGACGCCTAAAAATTGCGTCTCATGCGTCATAATTATTAATTGCGCGGGGCGATCACCAGCGAGTGAACTAACATCCAAAAGCAAATGAACTGTTTTTCTTTTCCTCTCTCCATCAAAGCTGGAAACAGGGTCATCAAAAACAATAATTTTATCTCCGAGGGCATCAGCATGAGCAATTGTAGATAAAAAGAATGCAAAAGCTAAGGCTCCTTTATCACCTTGACTAAGACAATTCTTAACTGATGGCTTGCCTTCGAAATCGTGCAGTGGTATACGATCTCTAGAGAAAAATTCAATTTCATAACCACAAAATATTCCAGGCGTTCGGCGTAGATCCCTGAGCTCGCAAAGATTGGCAATTTTGAAATCTACGCCCATTTCGCCAAGAAACCTATTAATGGTTGTTTGGTGCTTAGTGAAGGTTTCCTGAGCATATATCGAAAGTGCTTCTATTTTTTGATCTCTTTGAGTTTTGGCCTGGCCAACGTTAAACTCACCGTCAGAATATTCCTTACAATATTTTATCCATTTCTCAGTATGACGCGACTTGATCGTCCGCAACTTACCTATCTCTTGCTTCAAGATTTCTTCCGATTTTTCAGAATGAGAAGAGATATATAATTGAACATCTTGGTTGAAAGTTTTAACCAAATCTAGGAATTCAGAGAAACTCTTAATAAAAATATCCAATTGCAAAAATTCTACATCATGATTTAAATCATGAATTTTTTTATTACATTCTAGGCTAAACATCCCCTTTGATTTTACAATCTCAATCTTCAACTTGGCTAAAGAATCGATAATTTGTTTTGAGTAATCTTCTCCTAGAAACTGTTGCCAAGAGCTTACGATCGCTTCAGCGGCCGAAATAATAACCTCAGGATTTATCTTACTAAATATTTCTATTTCCTGAACGAGGGCTTCTCTGAATTTTTTATACGCACTATCAAAATACTGCCGATAGCATTCTATGAGTGCTTTTACTGGCGCTAATGATTGACCACAAAACGGGCATGTGGACTCATCCAACTCATTTGGATGATAAATCAACGTCAAACCATCTCTAATAAATGTTTTTGGGTGTCCTTTATCTTTCCAATGATTTTCAATATGAGCTATGAGTTGAAGCTCCGCATCTTCATGGGCGCTTTTAAAACCTTGTCCCAAAATAGTCCGGAGATTTTCTGTGTTAATAGCTATTATATTAATCGACCCCGGTCTTGATAATTGACGCACAAAATCGATTTCTTTTTCTTTCGCTCTGATTTTTTCATCTATCTGCGGATCTTGAGGAACATTAATAAAAACCTCAATTGTAAAAGAATTCCCGAACGTACTCCCCTTATACTCTGAAGTGAGTTCCTTTTTTTTCTGTTCCAATGCTTTGATTTTTTCAATCGCCTCCTCAATTTCACGCACTAGATCTGCACCCGTTGCGCCAATAATTACCCTATGCAAATTAGACTTGTGATTTTCATCTACACTTTCACCTTCATAAACGTTTTCGTGAATAAACTGACTATCAAAAATAAGGATCTTATTGTAAGGGTGGTTCCAAGACTGATTATGAAAAATAAATTCTTGGTTCGTGCCTGAGTTTTCAAAAACTAACTCAATTTTTTTATTATCAGTAGAACCAAAGCTTTTGCGCCCTTTTAATATGGTTGCGTTATTTGTGGCTAGAGATCGAAATATAGCAGTTAATGTACTCTTGCCATCTCCATTTTTTCCATAAATGATAGTCTCTCGGCCAAATTCTGTGCCAGGAGATTGGCAGTTATAAAATTTTCCAACATTTTTAATTAATTTTATTCGCCTAAGAATCATGATTAGTTATAGCCTCTTTATCATTGTCGTTTAAAAATTCAATAAATTTATCTATCTGTTTTTGTGGCTAGCCCTAATCTCCTAGTTCGCCTTATCCACTAGTAAGTGCTTAAATCTCATGTAAATTAAAATTCCTTAAAAAACATCGGTCTAGATGGTTTCGCCGGACTAGAAGTTACTCGCAAAGTAGAATAACCTCTCTGAAGTGATATTCTTATGTGTTTTTTGTCTGCACGATGTCGCAGACTTGGATCACGCATAATTCCCTTTAATTCCTTTGTCCACTCCGTTCGGCTGGAAATAATTTTTCTACCAATGAAATGATATCCTCTACCAGACTTCAGCAGAATTCCTCCAATCTTACTCAACCTCGATTCAACATCAACGCTTAATGAATCAATATCTATCATCAGTAACTGCATTTCCTCATACTGATTAAGTCTACTGTTTAATCCAGCAACATAATTAGCATGATTTTTCACATGGTTCCGCTGCAAAACTTGCCGCATTTGCTTGAAAAGATTTTTGAGATTGAAAATATTAAGGTAAAAAGGAGGAAACCACAGTGTAAACCTTACATGGTGTGAATACGTTTTTGGGCAATAAATATCTATTGAAAAATCTTTAATTTTGTCCGGATTATCTTCAAGGATATCTTTCAATATATCCGGAAAATCTATTTCCACGATACAACCACTCACAAAGCGGGAGTAAAAACTTAACTGTTTGGCATATTTGATAATTTCGCCAGTTTCAGGAGTATGAGCAGACCGATAACTGACATCTGTACGCAAGTTGTGTAATTTACTATGCATTTTAATATAGCTTTTTGGGAAAAACTTTTTCCTCCCATATGCTTTATGCAGTGCCCCATCCACTGCATTATGAGAAGGGCTTGCCGGGTCAATCTCTTTTTTAGTTGGAATTGAAAAAAAGCTCCGAAGTTTCATGCTGCGATTTTATCCTGCTTTTGAATCCCGAGTTCATGTTGAATTGCCAGCCGCAGCTCGGGCAAATATTTCATTC
>Ga0247727_10001871_pt1 | contig 48927 bp, 40 predicted proteins | sample WisWelCaveWW1625_FD_202498 | JGI IMG/M metagenome (GOLD analysis project Ga0247727, IMG submission 202498) | Biofilm microbial communities from Wishing Well Cave, Virginia, United States - WW16-25 | ecosystem: Environmental > Aquatic > Deep subsurface > Groundwater > Cave microbial mat | place...
CTCAAGACCAGCGAGGAGGACCTTTCGGTGGCCGGGACCGTTTTCGGGGGAGGTCACCTGCGGCTCGTCGACGTCGACGGCGTCGAGGTCGACACGATCCCGCAGGGCAACGTGCTGGTGGTGCGTAACGAGGACACGCCCGGCATCGTCGGCCGGGTGGGGACCGTGCTCGGCGCCCACGGCGTCAACATTGCCCGCATGGGGCTCGGCCGCAAGCCGGGCAGCGGGCGCGCGATCATGCTGATCGAGGTCGACAGCGAGGTGCCCGCCGCCGTCACCGACGAGCTCTCGGGCCTGCCCGGGATCCGCGAGGCGCGCTTCCTGAGGCTCGGCTGACGCCACGGCCGGGTCGTTCGTGGGTATGCTGAGCGCGTCACGCCGATGAAGCTCCTGCTCGCGTACCTGCGCCCGCACTGGAAGCTCGTGCTGCTGGCCCTGCTGCTGGCCACGATCAACCAGGTCTTCTCGCTGCTCGATCCCCTGATCTTCCGCCACGTGATCGACGAGTACGCGACGCGCTTCGACCAGTACACGACCCGCGAGTTCCTGCGTGGCGTGAGCCTGCTGCTGCTGGCGGCGGTGGCTGTCGCCTTCGTGTCGCGTGTGGCCAAGAACTTCCAGGACTACTTCGTGAACGTCGTCACGCAGCGGCTCGGCGCGCGGCTCTACGCGGACGGCATCCGCCACTCGCTCGAGCTGCCCTATCAGCTCTTCGAGGACCAGCGCAGCGGCGAGACGCTCGGCAAGCTGCAGAAGGTCCGAACCGATGTCGAGAAGCTGATCGCGGTCGCCATCGGCACGGTGTTCCAGACGCTCGTGGGCGTCGTCTTCGTCGTGGTCTATGCCTTCAGCGTCCACTGGCTGATCGCGCCCATCTATTTCGCGACGGTGCCGCTCTTGGGCTGGCTCTCTTCGGTGCTCTCGAGACGGATCAAGACGGTGCAGAAGGTGATCGTGGCCGAGACCACGGCACTCGCCGGCTCCACCACGGAGTCGCTCCGCAACATCGAGCTCGTCAAAAGCATGGGCCTCGGCGCCCAGGAGGTCGCACGGCTCAACGCCACCACCGACCGGATCCTGGCGCTCGAGCTCCGGAAGGTGCGCTACCTGCGCAGCCTGAGCTTCGTCCAGGGGACGACGGTGAACGCGCTGCGCACCGGAATCCTGTTCCTGATGCTGTACCTGATCTTCGCCCGCTCGATCACGGTAGGGCAGTTCTTCGCACTTTGGATCTACTCGTTCTTCATCTTCGGCCCGCTGCAGGAGCTCGGGAGCGTAATTGGCGTCTACCGGGAGACCGAGGCCTCGCTCGCGAACTTCCAGACGCTGGTCGACGCACCGCGCGAGCCGCGGCCGGTCGATCCCGTCGAGGTGGGCGAGCTGACGCAGCTCGCCTTCGAGCGTGTCTCCTTCACCCACCAGTCGGCAGCGTCGCCCGCCGTGCAGGACGTGAGCTTCGAGCTGCGGCGCGGCGAGACGGTGGCGCTCGTGGGACCGTCGGGTGCGGGCAAGACCACGCTCGTGAAGCTGCTGGTGGGGCTCTACCGCCCGAAGGGCGGGCGCATCCTCTACGACGGAACACCCCACGAGCGGGTCGACCTCGACGGGCTGCGAGAGCGGATCGGTTTCGTCACCCAGGACACTCAGCTCTTCTCGGGCTCGATCCGAGAGAACCTGCTCTTCGTCCGGCCCGGCGCGAGCGATGCCGCATGCCTGGAGGTGCTCGAGCGCGCAGCCTGCCAGCCGCTCCTGGCGCGGGCGGAGCGCGGCCTCGACACGCTGATCGGCGAGGGCGGGGTCAAGGTCTCGGGCGGCGAGAAGCAGCGGCTGTCGATTGCCCGCGCGCTGTTGCGCCGGCCGCACCTGCTGGTGTTCGACGAGGCCACCTCCGCGCTCGACTCGCTCACCGAGCAGGAGGTGAGCCGCACGATCCGCGAGGTGGCGCTCGACCGCCGCGTGATGACGGTGCTGATCGCCCACCGCTTGTCGACGGTGATGCACGCTGACCGCATCTACGTGCTCGAGCGAGGCCAGGTGGTGGAGCAGGGACGGCACGAGGATCTGCTGGCGGCCAAGGGCCTCTACTACGCGATGTGGCGGCAGCAGGTGGGCGAGCGGCGGCTCGAGCCGGTGCACGCCTGAGCGGCGAGGCGAGCCTCATGACCGTGAACGTGACCGAGCTTTCGCGTGGGGACATCCTGGAGATCGACGGCGATCCGTGGCAGGCGACCGAGGTCACCTCGCAGACACCGTCGGCGCGCGGCGCGAGCCTGCTGGTGAAGGCCAAGGTCAAGAACCTGCGCACCGGCCAGACGCTCGCCAAGACCTGGCGCGGCGGCGAAACCGTGACCACGGCCGAGGTCGAGTACCGCACCGCGCAGTTCCTCTACCGCCAGGGCGACGACTTCGTGTTCATGGACCTCGCCAGCTACGAGCAGACGACGCTCGACGCCACCCGCGTGGGCGACGCGGCGGGCTACCTGCTCGAGAACGTCGAGGTGAAGACGCTGCTGTTCCAGGAACGGGTGATCGCGCTCAACCTCCCGCTCACGGTCGACCTGACCGTGCGAGACACGGCGCCGGCGATCAAGGGATCGACCGCGCAGGCGCAGGTCAAGCCGGCCATGGTCGAGACCGGGATCCAGGTGCTGGTGCCGTCCTACATCGAATCGGGCGAGAAGATCCGGGTCGACACCCGCGACGGTCGCTTCGTCGAACGCGCGCGGTAGTGCTGGCGATAGCCGTGGTGGCGCGGGTGGAATGCGCCTCGCTACATCGCGGCGATCACGGCGTCGCCGAACTGGCTGCACTTCACCTCTTTGGCGCCCTCCATTTGGCGGGCGAAGTCGTAGGTGACCGTGCGTGCCGAGATAGCCCCGTCCATGCCCTTGACCACCAGGTCGGCGGCCTCGGTCCAGCCCATGTAGCGCAGCATCATCTCGCCGGAGAGCACGACGGATCCCGGGTTGACCTTGTCGAGGTTCGCGTACTTGGGGGCGGTGCCGTGCGTGGCCTCGAAGACGGCATGGCCGGTCAGGTAGTTGATGTTGCCGCCGGGTGCGATCCCGATCCCGCCCACCTGGGCCGCGAGCGCGTCGGAGAGGTAGTCGCCGTTCAGGTTGAGCGTCGCGATCACGTCGAACTCGTCGGGCCGCGTCAGCACCTGCTGCAGCGTGATGTCCGCGATCGCGTCCTTGATCAGCAGCTTGCCGCCTGCGAGCGCCGCCTTCTGCTCGGCGTTCGCCGCGTCCTCGTTCGTCGCCTTCTTGGTCCGCTCCCACCGGTCCCAGGTGTAGACGCGATCCGCGAACTCGCGCTCGGCGAGCGCGTAGCCCCAGTTGCGGAAGGCGCCTTCGGTGAACTTCATGATGTTGCCCTTGTGGACGAGCGTCAGGCTCTTGCGCTTGTTGGCGAGAGCGTACAGGATCGCGGCGCGGATCAGGCGCTCACTGCCTTCGCTCGACACGGGCTTGAAGCCCACCGCAGTGGTGTCGGGGAAGCGGACCTTGGCGTAGGACTTGGGGAAGGCGTCCTTCAGGAACGCGAGCAGCTTCTTCGCGTCCTCGCTCCCGCTCTCGAATTCGATCCCCGCGTAGATGTCCTCGGTGTTCTCGCGGAAGATCACCATCTCGACCTTCTCCGGGTGCTTGACGGGGGAGGGGACGCCCTTGAACCAGCGCACGGGGCGGAGGCACACGTAGAGATCGAGCATCTGCCGCAGCGCCACGTTCAGCGAGCGGATGCCGCCGCCGATCGGGGTCGTGAGCGGGCCCTTGATCCCGACCAGGAACTCGCGGAAGGCCTCCACGGTCTCGTCCGGCAGCCAGTTGCCTTCCTGCTTGAAGGCCTTCTCGCCGGCGTAGACCTCCATCCAGGCGATCTTGCGACGGCCGCCGTAGGCCTTCGCGACCGCGGCGTCGAGGACGCGGACGCTCGCGCGCCAGATGTCGGGACCGGTGCCGTCGCCCTCGATGAAGGGGACGATGGGCCGGTCGGGCACCTGGAGCTTTCCGTCCTTGACGGTGACCTTGGCGCCTTCGGCGGGCACCTTGACGTGGGTGTAAGGCATTTGTATGAGGCCTCCTTCCGAGGCCGCCCATTCTAGCAGCGGCCACGCACGGGCCCTGTCGCCTCAGCCACTTGTTCGCTAGAATCCCCCGGTTCGTTTCTCATTTGGCTGGAGAACTCATGAACAGGAAAGTGACGGTCGTGGGAGCGGGGAACGTGGGCGCGACGCTCGCGCAGCGGATCGCCGACCGCGAGCTCGCGGACGTGGTGCTGATCGACATCGTGGAGGGCATGCCGCAGGGCAAGGGCCTCGACATGATGCAGGCGACGCCGGTCGAGGGCTCGGATGCCCGCGTCGTCGGCACGAACGACTACAAGGACACCGCCGGCTCCGACGTGCTCGTGATCACCGCGGGTATCGCGCGCAAGCCGGGGATGAGCCGGGACGACCTGCTCAACACGAACTACAAGATCGTCAAAGAGTGCACCGAGAACGCGGTCAAGCACTCGCCGAATGCGATCCTGATCGTGGTCTCGAACCCGCTCGACGCCATGTGCCAGGTGGCCTACAAGGTCTCCGGTTTCCCGAAGCAGCGGGTCTTCGGCATGGCCGGCGTTCTGGACGCGGCGCGCATGCGGACCTTCATCGCGATGGAGCTGGGCGTTTCGGTCGAGAACACGAGCGCCTTCGTGCTCGGCGGCCACGGCGACACGATGGTGCCGCTGCCGCGCTACTCGACGGTCTCCGGGATCCCGATCACCGAGCTGCTGCCGCCGGACCGGGTCGAGGCGATCGTCAAGCGCACCGCGAGCGGCGGCGCCGAGATCGTCTCGCTGCTGAAGACGGGGTCCGCCTACTACGCGCCATCCTCGTCCACCGCCGAGATGGTGGACGCGGTGCTCAAGGACAAGCACAAGATCCTGCCCTGCTGCTGCTACCTCGAGGGCGAGTTCGGGATCCAGGGCCTGTACGTGGGCGTGCCGGCCCAGCTCGGGGCGAAGGGGATCGAGAAGATCTGGGAGATCAAGCTCACCGACAGCGAGCGCGCAGCACTCCACAAGTCGGCCGACGCCGTTCGCGAGCTGGTGACGATCCTGAAGGTGTAGCCGCTCACTCGTGCAGCTGCGTGACAAAGCCGCCTGGCAGGCCGACCTGCAGGAGCTCGAGCTCGTGCGAGCTGCCGGCGATAGCGTGCTTGAGGCCGGGAGGGATCACGACCGCGTCGCCCGCGCCGAGCGGCTCGGCGCGATGCCCCTCGCGCCGGAGCGTGGCCTCGCCCGCGAGCACGAAGTGGAACAGAAACGCCGCGTCGTGGGTGCTGAGGGGCGGACTTGCCGAACCTCGCCAGCGGGCCACGTGGGCCGCGGCCAGGCCGTCCGTGGCCCGTCCGATCCCGAGGTCGCGCGACTCGAAGCCCGGAACCCGGGCGGGACTCCAGGTGGCTGCGTTGGCTCGATGCCAGATGAAGCGCTGGCCAACGAAGTCGCGATCGGGCCGCAAGCCGTTCGTGGGCAGCTCCTGATCGAGGTCAGCGAGCGTCTCGTGCTCGGCCGGGCACGAGATCTCGATCACCTCGAGCCCCGCCGAGCTCTCGAGCACGCGATGCCGGATGAGCGGAGGCTGCAGCACGCAGTCCCCGGCCTCGAGAACGAACGCTGGACCCTGGTCCTCGTAGACCACACGGACCCAGCCCTTGTAGCAATAGATCATCTGGAAGCGGATCCTGTGGAAGTGGACGTAGTCCGGCACCGGGCCGCCCTCGGGGATGCGGATGTGCGACGCGATGAAACGGCCGCCCTGCCGATCCGGCACGAGTTCGCGGTAGAGCATGCCCGCGCGCCCGGCCCCCCACGCCGCCTCTTTTCCCATCCGCGTGAGGGCGAACGACGGCCGCGCCTCCGGCACCACGAGCGGCGTTTCCCACGCCAAAAGCTCGATGCGCGTTCCGTTCGGGGCCGTGAGGTGCGATTCACCGCCCGCCACCGCGGCCGGATCGTCACAGAGCAGGCGTAGCACACCGGGGTCGCCCACGCGTCCCTTCTCCAGGCGAACCCGAAGTCCATGCCCGGCGACCACCGCCACCCTCGGGTTATCGGCGGGGAAGATGGCTGCAACTCGAAAACCGAGACGCTGCGTGTAGAAGGCCAAAGTCTCGTCGAGCTCCGTGCAGGGGAGCACGACCTCGGCGGCTCGGACAACGGCCTCGGGAACGCCGCTCGGCATGACGGCTCCTGACCACGCGATTCTAGCCCGCGCCATGTCGAGCGTCCCATCGCCGGTAGAATGCCGCGGTGAGCGAGAGCGACGACGCGGGCACGTCCTCGCAACTCCGGCGGGCGGCCGCGGTCGTCGCCGTGTTCGTCGCCCTCACGGCGGTACTCGCGTTCCCGCTGAGCCTGCAGCCGGGCGCGCGCGCGCTGCCGCTGTCGGCCGACACGCGGCTCTTCCTTTGGACACTCTCGTGGGACGTCCACGCGCTGCTGCACCGGCCGCTTCGTCTCTTCGATGCGAACATCTTCCACCCCGAGCCGCGGACGCTCGCCTATTCCGAGCACCTCGTGGGGAGCGCCGTGCTCGGGGCGCCGTTCCTGCTGGCGACCGACAACCCCGTGCTCGCTCTGAACGTCGTCGTCCTGCTGTCCTGCGTCCTGTCGGGTGCCGGGACGTTCCTGCTGGCCCGCCAGCTCGGGACCTCTACCGCCGGCGCATTCGCCGCCGGAGTGATCTTCGCTTTCGCGCCGCCACGCTTCACGCGGCTCGCGCAGATCCACCTCGCTACGGTCCAGTGGATTCCCTTCTGTCTCGCCTTCGTCCACGCCTACCTCCAGCGTGGACGAAGACGAGACCTGCTCGTCGCCTTCGCTTTCTTCACCCTTCAGTCCGTGACCAGCGGCCACGGTGGCCTTTTCCTGTTCCTCTCGCTCCTGGTGTTCGCCCTCTACCTGGTCGTCCGCCGCTGCCTGCCGCCGCTGCGCACCCTCGTACGGGACGTGGGCGTGGCGGGCGTGCTGCTCCTGGCGCTGAACCTGCCGTTCCTCGTGCCGTACTTCCGCGTGCAGCGCGAGCTCGGGCTGCGTCGCACGATCGGCGCGGTTTACGACTGGGTCCCGAACGCCGCGAGCTTCCTCGCCTCGCCGACGCACGTGGACCAGGCGCTGCTCTCGCTCGTGCCGCCGCTCGAAAGGGCCGTGGCCGACGCCCGGGCATACATGTTTCCCGGATGGCTGACGCTGTTCCTGGCAGGAGCGCTCCTGCTGCGCCGCGCGGCGCCCGAGCGCGAGGCGCGCATCGACGGCCGTGTGGGCCTCGGCTTCTACGCCTTGCTCGCCGCGCTCTCGCTCTGGGCCAGCCTCGGGCCGCCCTTCGGCCTCTACACGGCGCTCTACAAGCTGCTGCCGGGGTTCGACCTCATCCGCGTGCCGTCACGCCTCGCGATCGTCACGTTGCTGGCCGTGGCGATCCTCGCGGGAGCCGGAGCGGGCCGGCTCGTGGAGCGTCTTCGCCCCGGGGCTCGCGCCACGGCGGGCGCTGCGCTCGTCTTGTCGCTCGCAGCCGAGTTCGCGCAGTTCCCACTCAAGGCGCCGCCGTACCCGATCGAGGTGGCGGAGGTGGACCGCTGGCTGGCGTCGAGGCCGCGCCCCTTCGTCGCGGCCGAGTTGCCCGTGGCCATGCCCACGGACGCGATCGGCTCCGCGCGCCACCACTCGCACTACATGCTGCACTCGATGCTGCACTGGCAACCGATCGTGAACGGCTACAGCGGCTTCGTCCCGCCGCGCCACGAGGCGCTCTTCGACCAGCTCACCCGCTTCCCGGACGAGGGCAGCGTCCGGGCGCTCGAGAGGCTCGGCGTCAACTACGTCGTGCTTCACCGCGGGGACTACGGCGAGGAGCGCTTTGCGAAGGCCGGGGCCGAGGCCCAGGCGCTCTTCCCGACCCGCCTCGTGCTCGAGCACGAGACGGGCGACGGCCGCGTGTACTCGGTCCGCTTCGCGCAGCCGAAAGGCCGCTGGTGAGGTGAGAGGCTAGTCGAGGCTCATCAGCCAGATGTCGGCCTCGGCCTCGGAGTGGGAGAAGACGATCCAACGATTGTCGCGCGAGAGCCGAAACGAGCGCGCGTTGGACGTGGACACCAGCGTACCCAACGACAGCAGCGTCGCCGTGCGTCCGGTCGCGGGGTCCAGGAAGACGATCGAGCCGCCGTCTTCGTAGAGCAGCCTGCGGCCGTCCCACAAGAGTTGCGGGTTTCTACCGCCGACGGCCACTCGCTCGTAGGAGCCGGGCTGCAGGTGGTACAGGAAGATCCCGGCGGCGCTGCCGTCCTTGTGCTGGCCGACTCCGGCCAGGCGGGACCCGTCCGGCGACCAGCTCACGGATTGAAACCCCAGACCCTCGGCGATCGGGGGCAGCGCCAGGACCTCGCGCTGGTCCCGCGGCTTCAGGGGATCGAAGAGGCGCGTCGTCGGTGCGCCCGAGGTCGCGACGCGCGTGCCGTCGTAGGACCATTCGGGAAACCAGGCGCTCCCGGCCGTGACGGCCGTGAGCTGCTCGAGACCGCTGCCGTCGGGGCGGACGCTCCAGACCTGGTAGCGGCCGCTGCGGTTCGAGTAGAAGCCGATCGTGCTTCCGTCGGCCGACCACTGGGGTCCGCGGTTGCGGAACTCGTCGTCGGTGATCTGGCGGTAGCCCGTGCCGTCCATCCGGATCACGAACAGGTTCTCGCGCAGCCCCCCGCTCGCCCAGACGAGCCACTGGCCGTCGGGAGAGAGGCCCAGGCTGTTGACCACGCGTGAGCCCCCGAGGATGGGCTCGGGCGTGCCCGCCAGGCTGCCGCGCTCCGGATCGACGGCGACCCGATACAAGGTCGACATCTCCTCGCGCGCCACGAAGGCGAGCCGCTTCCCGTCGCGCGACAGCGTGAGCCGCTCGATCGCGACGGTGCCGTGAGTGGCTCGGACGGGCCCAGCGTCCGCCCGGAGACCTCGTCGATCGGCAGCCGCCACAGGTTCATCGTGCCGCCCCGGCCGCTGATGAGTACAGCTGGCGGCCGTCTCCAGACCAGACCGGATTCCAGTCCTCGGCCTCGTCGTCCGTCACCGCGACGGGATCGCCGCCGCCGGCCGCAACCGTCCAGATGTCCCTGCGGCCGGGCCCCCCTAGGCCGCCGCGCAGTCCCCAGAACGCGATGCGGTGACCGCTCGGCGACCACGACGGCTGCATCGCATCCGCTTCGAGCAGCCGACGCCTCTCACCGCTCGCGACCTCCACGATCCACAGTTCGCTGTTCGTCTGGCGGCTGAGGGGATTGATGGCAGGCTCGGTCACGACGGCCATGCGGCGTCCGTCAGGCGACCAGGCGGGGTCGTAGCCCCTGTCGGCGACGCGCCGGCGCGACTCGCCCGTCGCGCCCATCACGAAAACTCCTCCCCCCTCGCACTCGGAGTGGAAGGCCACCCGCTCGCCGTCCGGAGAGAACGCGGGCGCACCGTCGTCTTTCTGGCAGTCCGCAGTCAGGTTGATGGGGTTGTGACCGCCGACCCGCTGCAGGTAGATGTCGGCGTCGCCGTCGGGCCGGCCGGCGAAGACGAGCGTCTTGCCGTCGGGCGAGAGGCTCGGCGCAGCCTCCGCGCCGGAAAGGTCGGTGAGCTGGGTGAAGTGCGCCCGCGGTGTGGCCGCACCCGTGCTGCGCGCGGTCGCGCGTCGGCCGGCCTCGAAGCCGCCGAGGACCAGGAGCAGCGCGGCCCCGGCCGCGCCGAGCCACGGCCAGAGCCTGACCCGGGACCGGGCAGGCATCCGCGCCTCGCGGGTAGAGTCGCCCGACACGCTCGCGAGGTCGAAGGCCAGATCGCGCGCCGACTGGAAGCGCTGCTCGGCCTTCTTCTCGAGGCAATGCGAGACGATCCGCTCGAGCGCCGGCGGGATCGCGCGGCCCGACTCCGCGAGCGGCGCCGGATCCTCGCGCAGGATGGCGGTCATCGTCTCGGCGGCGGTGTCGCGCCCGAAGGCCCTGCGGCCGGTCAGCGTTTCGTGGAGCACGCAGCCGAGGCTGAAGATGTCCGAGCGATGCTCGACCGCCTCGCCGCGCACCTGCTCGGGCGACATGTAGCCGACCGTGCCCACGACCGTTCGAGCCGCTCAGGGAGCACCTTGATCGCGACGTCGCGCTGCAGCTTCGTGTCGCGAGCGCGGTAGACCTCCCCCATCCCTCCGGCGCCGATCGGAGACAGCACCTCGTAGGGCCCGAGCTGCGTGCCGAGAGAGAGAGGCATGTAGTTGGTGCGCCGATTATAGGCGGGTTGCTCTCGCCGCCCTCGCGTGCGCGTTTCGAGCGCGCCGTGCTTCGCTAGCCCGCGCCGTCGACGCCCTGCCCGGCCTCGGCTCCCAGCAGGCTCGCCTTCAGGAAGTCGCGGTTCATGCGCGCGATCACGTCGAGCGGGATGCCCTTGGGGCAGGCCGCTTCGCACTCGCCATGGTTGGTGCAGCCGCCGAAGCCGGCCGCGTCCATCGTCGCGACCATCCGGCGCACGCGGGTCATGCGCTCCGGCTGGCCCTGGGGCAGGAGCGCTAGCTGGGCGACCTTGGCGCCGGTGAACAGCATCGCCGAGGCGTTCGGGCAGGCCGCGACGCAGGCGCCGCAGCCGATGCACGCCGCTGCGTCCATCGCCGCGTCGGCGCTCTCCTTCGGCACCGGGATGGCGTTGCCGTCCGGAGCCGAGCCCGTGGGCACCGAGACGAATCCGCCCGCGGCGATGATCGCGTCGAAGGCGCTGCGGTCGACGACGAGATCCTTGATCACCGGAAACGCCGCGGCTCGCCACGGCTCGATCACGAGCGTGTCGCCGTCCCTGAAACTGCGCATGTGAAGCTGGCACGCGGTCGTCCGCGTACGTGGCCCGTGCGGGCGGCCGTTGACGACCACGCTGCAGGTCCCGCAGATGCCCTCGCGGCAGTCGTGGTCGAACGCGATCGGGTCCTCGCCCTTGCCGGTCAGCTCCTCGTTGACGACATCCAGCATCTCGAGGAAGGACATGTCGGGGCTGACGCTCTTCGCCTCGTAGCTGGCGAAGCGACCGGCCGCGGCCGCGTTCTTCTGCCGCCAGACGTGCAGAGTGAGGTTCATGCGTGCCGACTCCGTACCAACTTCATTTGTAGCTTCTCGTCTGGAGAGCGACGTTCTCGAACACGAGCGGCTCGACGTGACGCGCGGGCTTCTGGCCTTCGCCCTTCCACTCCCAGGCGGCCACGTGGCAGAAGCGCGCGTCATCCCGGAGCGCCTCGCCGTCCGGCGTCTGGTACTCCTCGCGGAAGTGCCCGCCGCACGACTCTTCGCGCTCGAGCGCGTCCTGGCACATCAGCTCGCCGAGCTCCAGGAAGTCGGCCACGCGGCCGGCCATCTCGAGCGCCTGGTTGAGCTCGGAGGCGCTGCCCGGCACGTTGACGTCGCGCCAGAATTCCTCGCGCAGCGCGGGGATCTTCTGGAGCGCCGCCTCGAGGCCCCGCTTGTTGCGGGCCATCCCGCAGTACTCCCACATGAGCTTCCCGAGCTCGCGGTGGAACGACGTCACCGTGCGGCGCCCCTTGACGTCGAGCAGCTTGCGCGTGCGCTCCTCGACCGCCGCGAGCGCGGAAAGCACCTCGGGGTGGCTCGCGTCGACCTTGTCGAGCTTCGTCGACGCGAGGTAGTGGCCGATGGTGTAGGGGAGCACGAAGTAGCCGTCGGCCAGGCCCTGCATCAGCGCCGACGCCCCGAGCCGGTTCGCTCCGTGGTCGGAGAAGTTCGCCTCACCGGCCACGTGCAGGCCGGGGATCGTGCTCATCAGGTTGTAGTCGACCCACAACCCGCCCATCGTGTAGTGCGTGGCCGGGTAGATGCGCATCGGGACCTTGTACGGATCCTCGTCGGTGATGCGCTCGTACATCTCGATCAGGTTGCCGTACTTCTCGGCGATCTTCGCGGCGCCCAGGCGGGAGATCGCGTCCTTGAAGTCGAGGTACACGCCCAGGCCCCCGGGCCCGACGCCACGGCCCTCGTCGCACGCCTGCTTGGCCGCGCGCGAGGAGATGTCGCGCGGGGCCAGATTGCCGTAGGTCGGGTACTTGCGCTCGAGGTAGTAGTCGCGCTCGTCCTCGGGGATCCGGTCCGGGGGACGCCCGTCGCCCGCCTGCTTGGGCACCCAGATGCGGCCGTCGTTGCGCAGCGACTCGCTCATCAGCGTGAGCTTGCTCTGGTAGTCGCCGTGGACCGGGATGCAGGTGGGGTGGATCTGCGTGTAGCAGGGATTGCCGAACGCCGCGCCCTTGCGGTAGGCGCGCCAGATCGCCGTGCCGTTGCAGCCCTTGGCGTAGGTGGCGAGATGGAAGACGTTGCCGTAGCCGCCCGTCGCCAGCACCACGGCGTCAGCGAGGTGCGTCTCGAGCTGTCCGGTCACCATGTCGCGCGTCACGATGCCGCGCGCGCGCCCGTCGATCACCACCAGCTCGAGCATCTCGTGACGTGCGTGAAGCTTGACCTGGCCGAGCCCGACCTGCCGCATCAGCGCCTGGTAGGCGCCGAGCAGCAGCTGCTGGCCGGTCTGGCCGCGGGCGTAGAACGTCCGCGACACGAGCGCGCCGCCGAACGAGCGGTTCGCGAGCGTGCCCCCGTACTCGCGCGCAAACGGCACGCCCTGGGCCACGCACTGGTCGATGATCTCGACCGACAGCTCGGCCAGGCGGTAGACGTTCGCTTCGCGGGCGCGGAAGTCGCCGCCCTTCACCGTGTCATAGAACAGCCGGAAGATGGAGTCGCCGTCGTTCTGGTAGTTCTTGGCGGCGTTGATGCCGCCCTGGGCCGCGATCGAGTGTGCCCGCCGCGGGCTGTCCTGGTAGCAGAAGACGTCGACGTTGTAGCCGAGCTCGGCGAGCGAGGCGGTGCCCGCGCCGCCGGCGAGCCCGCTGCCCACCACGATCACCCGGTACCTGCGCTTGTTAGCCGGGTTCACCAGCTTCATCTCGAAGCGGTGGCGGGTCCACTTCTCCGCAATCGGACCGGCGGGCACGCTGGCGTTGAGGAGCATGTCTAGAGGTGGACGAGCCCCGTCAGCACAGCGAGCGGGATCGAGACGTTGCCCACGACGACCAGGCTGGCGAGCAGCCAGGAGACGGCACGGCGCACCCGGTTCCAGCGCGGCTGGCTGAGGCCCAGCGTCTGCAGCATGCTCCAGAAACCATGGTACATGTGGAGCCCCAGCGCCAGCATCGCGAGGACGTAGAAGGCCGAGACGAACGGGTTCTGGAATCCCACCACCATGTTGCGGTAGACGTCGCCGGGCACGAACTCGGGGTGCGCCTGGCCCGTTGTGAAGTGGGCGAGGTGATAGAGCAGGAACGCCGCGAGCAGCGGACCGCTCCAGGCCATGGTGCGTGAGGCATACGTGGAATCGCGGGCCTGCCACTCGCGGTAGCCCACCGGGCGCGCGGACACGTTCGCGAGCGTCAGCGACACGGCCGCCCAGACGTGGATCGCGGTTGCGAGCAACAAGCTGGCGCGGGCGATCCAGAGCCCCTGGCCGTGCAGGACGTCGTGCAGGAACCGGCCGTAGGCGTTGATCGCCTCGGGCCCCAGGAAGAGCTGCAGGTTCCCGAGCATGTGCACGACGACGAAGCCGTAGAGCAGCAGGCCCGACGCCGCCATCACCGCCTTCTTCCCGATCGATGAGGAAAAAAGCGTCGACGTCCGGGAGCTCGGGGGGCTTGCAGCCTGTGAGGCGCTCACGGAGCTCGACTATATGCCCGCCGCGCGCGGCTTGGCAACGCGCGCGAGCAGCGTCTTCTCGATGATGCGCGCCGCGCGCGCCGCCGCCGACTCGAGCGTGTCGAGCGGGCCGATCGGCCGCGCGAGCGGCGCGTTGTCGGCGTAGAGCACGTAGCGGACCTCACCCTGCACCACGAGCGGCAGGCTGACCGCCTCGCGCACCTGCCCGCCCCCCAGCCGCTCGACGAGCAGCAGGTTGACGCGCGTGGGCTCGAGCGGCCCGGTGTAGCTCCGCCGCCGCTCGACGGCACTCCTCAGGATCGAGGGCTCGCGCAGCGACAGCGCCGTCTCGCGGATCGCCGCGGCGCCCTTCGGCGGGATGCCGTACTCACCGACCGCGCGCGCCTGCCCCTCGTCGACCGCGAACACCACTGCGCGCGCGAGCACCTGCGAGGCGAAGCGCAGCAGCGAGAGCACCGCCTCGCCGGTGAAGTCGGCTGCGTACGAGCCGGTGGGTGAAGCGGCCGCGGCAGCGAGCGGCCTAGCGCCCGCGAGCGGCGGCTGCGTGTCAGGCGGCGGGAGCTGCGACAAGTCGCCGTGGTCGAGCGCCGTCACGGCGCGCATCAGCAGCTCCTGCGGCGGCAGGCCCGAGGGCAGGACGAAGTCGCCGAGGTCGACCTCGACGTCCGCCTCGGCCCCGGCGCGCGCGGGCTCGAAGCGGAAGAAGCCGCTGCGCCACGCGAGCAGCTCACCGACGAGCTCCTGCATGCGCTGCCTCACGACCCCCTGCAGCGTGCCCTCTGCGAGCAGCCCCATCTCAACCAGCACCTCGCCCAGCCGGCGGTAGCCGGTCCCGTCGTGCTGGCGCTCGAGCGCGGTGACGAGGTCCTTCTCCTCGACGAGCCCCTGGCGCAGCAGCCGGCCGGCGAGCGTCTCGACCGCCGCTCCGCCTGTCACGTAGACGACGCGCCCGCTCCGCAGCACGAGCACGGCGTGGCGATCGAGTCGCGTGAGCGTCAGCCGCCCGCTCGCGGCCCCGACGGACAGCGTCTGCAGCAGCGCCGAAAGGTCGAGCGTTTCGAGGCGGCCGCCGAAGCTCATCGGAGCGACTCCGTGAGCTTCGGTCCGCGCGGCGAGAGCTGGTCGGCGAGCGTCGCCGGGGGAACCGGCGGCCCGAGGTGGAAGCCCTGCATCTCGGAGCAGCCCAGCCGCTCGAGCAGCTGGAGCTGGGCCGCGTTCTCGACGCCCTGCGCGCACACGCGCAGCTTGAGCCCGCGCGCCACGGCGCTGACCGCGGTCAAGAGCGACACGTCCTCGACGTTCGACGACGGCCCGCGCAGGAAGGCGAGGTCGAGCTTGACGCCGTCGAGCGGCAGCTCGGCGAGCCGCCCGAGCGACGAGTAGCGCACGGCGAAGCGGTCGAGCACGAGCGAGACACCGAGAGCCTTCAGCCGGTGGAGCATGTCCAGCGAGCGGGGCAGGTCGGAGACGACGTAGCCCTCCGGCACCTCGAGCTGCAGCAGGTGCTTCGGGAAGCCGGTCTCGTCGAGCACCGCCTTCACCTCGTCGGGCAGCGTCCGCTTCATGAGCTCGGGCGGGGAAAGATTCACGGCGAGCCGCAGCGAGCGGTGCGCGCGCTGCCACTCGCGCACCTCGCCCGTCGCGGTCCTGAGGATCCACGGCCCGATCGCGAGGATCAAGCCCGTGAAGTCGGCCTTCGAGAGAAAGTGCTGCGGGAATACCAGGCCGAGCTGGGGATGCTGCCAGCGCAGCAGGGCTTCGACGCCGATGATCTTGTTCGTGCCGGCGGCGAAGATCGGCTGGTAATGGAGGACGCCCGGGGCGGGCTTTGTGCCGTCGAGCGACAGGCTGCCGCCGCCGAGCGCTGCCCGCAGGCCGGCCTCCAGCTCGACCGCGTCCCAGCTGTCGTCGGGGGGCGGCGGGGCGCTCGACTCACTCCGGTCGCCGCCCGCCGCGTGCGCGCGCGCGGCCGAGCGCTCGGCCGAGGCCAGCAGGGCGGGCGCGTCCTCGCCGTCCTCGGGGAAGACCGCGATCCCGACGCTTGCCGTCAGGCTCGTCGGCCCGCCGCTCAGCGGGAAGGGCTTGCGCAGCGCCCGCAGCACCTTCTCGGCAATGCGGGTCGCGTCCTCGGAGTGGTGCAGCCCCGGCAGGACGAGCGCGAAGGCGTCCTTCTCCATGCGTGCCGCGGTGTCGCCCTGACGCACGCAGTGCAGCAGCCGCCGCGCGACCGCGCGCAGCAGGCGGTCGGCGAGCGGGCGGCCGAGCTTCGCGTCGAGCAGAGAGAAGTCGTCGAGGTCGACGTGCACCAGGCCGACACGCGCCCGATGTCGGTAGGCTTGCGCGATCGCGACGGAAAGGCGATCGGGTGCGATGAGCGCGCTGGTCAGGCCCGTCAGTGGATCGCGGTAGACGTCACCCTGGGCCGCCGGCCGCTCGTCGCGCACCTCGCGCAGCAGGAACTGCACCGCGGGCCGCCCGCGATAGGTGACGACGGTGGCGGCGCCTTCCACCTCGGCGGTCGAGCCGTCGGCGCGCCGCAGGCGCGTGTTGAGCCGCACGCCCGCGGGCCCGGCGGACGCGGCAGAGGCGGCGGCGCGCGCCACCTCGGCCCGCTCGTCCGGGTGGATGAAGTCACCGAGCGCACGGCCGGCCACGGGCGCCGAGGGCTGGAGCCCCAGCAACCGCCGCAGCGACGGGTTCGCCAGCACCACGCGGCCCGACGCCTCGATCACGATCGCGTCGGGCGCCGAGGCCGCGAGCCGCTCGTAGCGCTCCTCGCTCTCGCGCAGCGCCTCGGCCGCCCGCCGCCGCTCGGCGATGTCGCGCAGCGCCAGCTGCAGCCGGCCGTCGGCGAGGCGCCGGGCGCTGATCTCCACTTCGAGCGGAGGCCCCTTGGGGCGGCGCAGGCGGAACGAGCGCGTGAGCCGCTGGGCGGCGCGCAGCGCGGCGAGCGCCGAGACGTTGTCCACGGCCTTGTCCGCCTCGACGAGCTCGGCGAGCGGCAGCTTCACGAGCTGCGCGCGCGGGCGCGCGAGCAGCACCGAGGCACCGGGACTCGCGTCTGCGATGCGGCCGTCGGCGGCGACCAGCAGCACGCCGTCCGCCGCCTGCTCGGCCAGCAGCCGGTACTGCTGGTCGCGCCGCCGCAGCGTGTCGATCACGGCCCGCAGCTCCTGCGTGAGGCTCGCCTCGTCGCTCAAGGGCCTCCTCTCACGCGGGACGCGCGAGCGCGGGCGGCGCGGGGCGCAGCAGCAAGCGCAGCAGCAGGCTCTGGAATGCCGGGTCGGCGTAGAGGCCGTGGTGATCGGAGCTGCCGAAAAAGGCGTCCTTTAGCTCGGGAATGCCGTTGGCGTCCGAATCGTCGCCCGCGCCCGCCTGGTGCGCCGCCAGGAAGCTCGCGCGCGTGACGCGCCCGTCACCCGCTTCGTAGAGGACGTCCTGCTCGCGGCGGTTGCGTGCCTCGAAGCGCGGCGTGCTGCCGGGCGGGCCCTCCCCGACGACGGCGCGCGCGAGCGTCAACAGGCAGTCGCCCCCGAGCGCGTGGATCGGCACGGGAGCCGCATGCTCAGGCCGCCGCGCGAGCCCGTCGTGGAAGGCCCGGGCGCGCGCGAGCGCCGCCACGAGAAAGGACTTCTCGGCCGCCGGGCGGTCGCCCGAGGCAGGCTGAAACGCGCCCCAGCCGAAGCGCTCCCAGGTCGCGGGGTCGAGCAGGTCGAGGTCGAGCGGGCGCCCCTTCGGATCGACGAGCGGTCGCGTGCCGCGTGGCGGCAGGAGCTGATAGACGGACGGCATGCGGCTCACCACCGGCGAGGCGAGCGTCGTGTGCGAGAGGCCGACCCGCTCGCCGTCCAGGATCGCGCGGAGCGCCGGGATGCTACCTCCGCTCGGCGTCGCCGTCAGCACGACGCTCGCGACGCGGTGCGCGCCCGCCCAGGGGACGGGGGCTTTCTCGTCGGGCTCCTCGCCGCCGTAGCGCAGGTAAAAGCGCACCACAAGGCCGCCCATGCTGTGTCCCACGAGGTGGAAGCGCGCGCCCGGATCGTTCATCTCTCGCGCCAGCCCCTCGAGCCGCAGCGCGAGGCCGCGCGCCGCCTCCACCAGGTCGCGCCGCCAGTCGTAGGTGTAGACCGCGTAGCGCAGGCCGGGCCCCGTCCCCGGCTCGTAGCCCGCGCTGTCGAGCAGGTCCAGAAGGTCGGCGTACTCGGTGAACCCGAAGGCGCGTGGCAGGGCCGAGTCGGTACCGATCAGGAAGCCGGGGTGGAGCTCGTCGCGTGACGCAGCGAAGGGGAGCTTGCGCGGCAGCGACAAATCGTGGTGGCCGAGCGTGTTGCCGAGGTTCAGCCAGGCGACGCTGCCGTCGGGCCGCAGCAGCTGGCTGCCCAGCAGGCCCGGCACGAAGACCACCAGCGGGGCCTTGCGGGCGCGCGGGAGCGCGCGGACGAGGCGGGGATCGAGCCCGCGCTTTCGGCTCTTCGCCGCCCACGCCGCGGCCGCCGCGGTGCCGAGCGCGAGCCCGGCGAGGAACGGCCACGCGCCCGCGGAACGTCCCGCCCGTGCCAAGAGCCGCCCTCCTCCGCACCTCGATTGTACCCTCGCCCCGTTTGCCTCGCCGAGCGCGCGCGGATAGCATCGGGCGTTCGGCGCTTCGACCCGTGCTTGGTCACCGGGGCGGGCCGGGCGGAAAGGCAAACGACCCAAGATGAATCGCAACAGCGTTTACGCCCTGCTGCTCGTGGGGGCGGCCCTCGGTGCGTGCCAGAAGGACGCGGCGCCCGCCGCGCCACCGCCGACCGCAGCGACCGCGCTGTCGGAGGACGAGAAGACGCTCTATGCACTGGGCGCGATGATCGGCCAGAAGTTCGCCGGGCCGATGCGCTGCTCGGACAAGGAGCTGGAGGTCCTGCTGCGGGGAGTCAAGGCGACCGCGCGCGGCGGACAGCCGGAGTTCCCGGTCGATGGCTACGCACAGAAGTTCGACGCGCTCGCGCGCTCGCGCGCGATGGCGGGAGCGGCCGACAACAAGGCGCAGGCGGCGAGCTTCCGCGATGCCGCGGCCACCGAGACCGGGGCGGTCAAGTTCGCCTCGGGTCTCGTGTACAGGACGATGACACCCGGCAGCGGCAAGAGTCCCAAGGCCACCGACGTCGTGCGCGTCCACTACCACGGCACACTGCCGGACGGGAAGGTGTTCGACAGCTCGGTGAAGCGCGGCCAGCCGGTCGAGTTCGCGCTGAACGGCGTCATCCCGTGCTGGACGGAGGGCGTCCAGCGCATGAAGGTCGGAGAGAAGGCGAGGCTCGTGTGCCCATCCGAGATCGCCTACGGCGACGACGGCCGCGGTCCGGACATCCCGCCGGGCGCGACGCTCGTGTTCGAGGTCGAGCTGCTCAGCATCAAGGGGCGCTAGGTGCGGCCAGGAGGTCCCTGACGTGAAGATCCACGAGTACCAGGGCAAGGCGGTCCTCGCCCAGTATGGCGTCCCGGTGCCGAAGGGCAAGGTCGCCTACACCGAGTCTGAGGCTCTGGAGGCGGCCAAGGGCCTGGGCCTGCCCATCGTGGTGAAGGCCCAGATCCACGCGGGCGGCCGCGGCAAGGGCGGCGGCATCAAGCTCGCGAAGAGCCTCGAGGAGTGCGAGACGATCGCGAAGGCGATGCTCGGCATGACGCTCAAGACGCACCAGACGGGTCCCGAGGGACGCGTGGTGCGGCGGCTCCTGATCGAGCAGGGGATAGACCTTCAGGGCTCGAAGGAGATGTACCTCGCGATCCTGGTCGACCGCGCGAGCGGGCGGCCTGTGTTCATGGCCTCGACGCAAGGGGGCATGGACATCGAGGAGGTCGCGGCCAAGAACCCAAAGGCGATCCTCAAGGAAGAGATCGACCCGGCGGTCGGGTTCCGGCCCTACCAGGCCCGCAAGCTCGCCTTCGGCCTTGGCCTCGCCCCCGAAGTTGTGAAGAAGGCGGTACCGCTCTTGACCGCTCTCTACCGCGCCTTCGAGGGCACTGACGCTTCGCTCGTCGAGATCAACCCGTTCCTGATCACGCGGGCGGGCGACGTGCTGGCGCTCGACGCCAAGCTGAGCTTCGACGACAACGCGCTCTTCCGCCATCCCGAGCTGGTGGAGCTGCGCGACTTCGACGAGGAGGAGCCGCTCGAGGTCGACGCCTCGAAGCACAGCCTCAACTACATCAAGCTCGAGGGCGGCAGCGTCGGCTGCATGGTGAACGGGGCCGGTCTCGCGATGGCCACGATGGACATCATCAAGCTCGCGGGCGGCAGCCCGGCCAACTTCCTCGACGTGGGCGGCGGCGCCAACGCCGACCAGATCAAGAACGCCTTCCGCATCCTGCTCGCCGACCGCGACGTGCGCGCGGTGCTGATCAACATCTTCGGCGGCATCTTGCGCTGCGACGTGCTGGCCGAAGGCGTGATCGCCGCCGTGCGCGACCTGTCCGTGAAGGTGCCGGTGGTGGTGCGCATGAAAGGCAACAGCGAGGACAAAGGCCGCCAGATGCTCCAGGAGTCCGGGCTCAACTTCGACACCGCGGACGACATGACCACAGCGGCGGCCAAGGTGGTCGCCGCGGCGGGAGCCGCGCGGTGAGCGTCTTAGCGCTTCGCGACACGCGCCTCATCGTGCAGGGGATGGGCAAGCACGGGACCTTCCACGCCAAGGGCTGCCGCGACTACGGCACGCAGGTGTTGGGGGGCGTGACGCCCGGCAAGGGAGGCACGACCGTCGAGGGCTTCCCGCTCTTCGACACCGTCGAGCAGGCGGTCCAGAAAACCGGCGCCAACGCCTCGGTGGTGTTCGTCCCTCCGGCGGGCGCGGCCGACGCGATCCTGGAAGCCTGCGCCGCCGGCATCGGCCTGGTGGTAGCGATCACCGAGGGCATTCCCACGCTCGACATGGTGCGGGTGTGGGAGCGCATCCGCGGGAGCAAGACGCGGCTCATCGGGCCGAACTGCCCGGGCGTCATCTCGCCGGGCGAGAAGTGCAAGATCGGCATCATGCCCGGCCACATCCACATGGCCGGCCCGGTCGGCGTCGTGAGCCGCAGCGGAACGCTCACCTACGAGGCGGTCGCGCAGCTCACGGCGCTCGGGATCGGGCAGAGCACCTGCATCGGCATCGGCGGCGACCCGATCATCGGCACCCACCACACCGCCGCCGTGACGTTGTTGAACGAGGACCCCGCCACCGAGGCGATCGTGATGATCGGGGAGATCGGCGGCAGCGCCGAGGAAGACGCGGCCACGTACGTCAAGGCCCAGGTCCGAAAGCCCGTGGTCGGCTTCATCGCCGGTCAGACGGCGCCGCCCGGCCGCCGCATGGGACACGCGGGCGCCATCATCTCCGGTGGCAAGGGCACCGCCGCCGAGAAGATGAGAGCGATGGAGGCAGCGGGCATCCGCGTCGTCAAGTCGCCGGCCGACCTCGGGACGGCGGTGCGGGACGTGCTCAAGAAGAAGTAGGAGGCGACGAATCGTGGCCGAGTGCACCTTCTCGATCATCAAGCCCGACGCGGTCAAGGCGGGAAACGCCGGAGCCATCCTTTCGCGACTCGAGAAGGCCGGGTTCCGGATCGTGGCGCTTCGGCTGCGCTCGCTGTCGCAGGCCGAGGCCGAGGGCTTCTACCACGTGCACCGCGCGCGGCCCTTCTTCGCCAGCCTGTGCGCGTTCATGTCCTCCGGGCCGTGCGTCACGCTGGTGCTCGAGCGCGACGCTGCCATCGTCCAGCTGCGCGAGATCATGGGCGCCACCGACCCGGCCAAGGCCGCGCCCGGCACGATCCGCAAGGACTTCGCCGCCTCGATCGAGGCCAACGCGATCCACGGCTCGGACGCCCCCGAGACCGCGGCTTTCGAGATTTCCTACTTTTTCCCTGGGATAGAGCTCTTCTAGGTCTCGGGCTTCGCAAAGGGCGCTGCCTTTCGGCTCCTCAAGGGGGATCCATTCCCCCCAGACCCCCTGGGTTGCTCCTCATTTGGTTGCGTGGAATGCTTGGCGCCAGTCGATTCTGGCTTGTTCTCGGAGGCTGAATGTCCGTGATGTCGGACCGGTGGATCCGGAAGATGGCGCTCGAGCACCGCATGATCGAGCCGTTCCACGACAAGCAGGTGCGCGAGGGGGTCATCTCGTACGGGCTCTCGTCGTACGGCTACGACGCGCGGATCGCCGACGAGTTCAAGATCTTCACGAACATCAACCACACGATCGTCGACCCCAAGGACTTCGACCCGCGCTCGTTCGTGGACTTCAAGGGCGAGCAGTGCATCATCCCGCCGAACTCGTTCGCGCTCGCGCGCACGGTCGAGTACTTCCGCATCCCGCGCGACGTCATCGTTTGCTGTCTCGGGAAATCGACGTACGCACGCTGCGGGATCATCGTCAACGTCACGCCGCTCGAGCCCGAGTGGGAGGGGATCGTGACGCTCGAGGTGTCCAACACGACGCCGCTGCCGGCGCGGATCTACGCCGGCGAGGGCATCGCGCAGTTCCTGTTCTTCGAGGGCAACGAGCCCTGCGAGACCTCCTACGCCGACAAGAAGGGCAAGTACCAGGCGCAGCAGGGGCTCACGCTGCCCCGCCTATGAGCTCAGAGCCGCCGAAGCCGCGCATGGTCCACGAAACGCTCACGCTCGAGGGACACCTGATCGACTCCGACATCATGCGGCGCGTCTTCGACCGCGTGGTGGAGGAGGGCGGCGAGTTCGAGGTCCAGGAGTTCCGCGTCGGGCGCACCAACGACGAGGCGTCCTTCGCCCGGATCGAGGTGCGCGCGCGGGACCCGCACGGGCTCGACCGCATCCTGGAGGCGCTGCGCTACCTCGGCGCCACGAGCGAGGTGGCGGACTGCCGCTTCGGGCCCGCCGAGCAGGACGCGATCCTGCCCGACGACTTCTACTCGACCACGAACTTCGACACGCTCGTGCGCATCGACGGCCGTTGGGTCGAGGCCGCCGACCAGAAGATGGACTCGGCGCTCGTGCTCCGCGACGGGGTGCCGCACTGCGTGAAGCAGCGGCTGGTGCGCCAGGGAGAGTCGGTGGCGCTGCGGGGCCCCGGGATCCGGGTACGGCCGCTCGAGCGCAGCCGCGACTACGCCGTGTTCGGCTTCATGTCGAACGACGTCTCGGCCGAGATCAACAAGGCGATCGTGATCCGCGCCGCGGCGCGAGAGATGAAGCGCGTGCGCGCGGCGGGAGAGCGCATCGTCGTGGTGCCGGGGCCGGCCGTCGTCCACTCGGGCGGGGCCACGGCGCTCGCCGGCCTCGTGCGCGACGGCTGGGTGGACGTAATCCTGACCGGCAACGCCTTCGCAGTCCACGACCTCGAGAAGGCGATCGTGGGGACCAGCCTGGGCGTGTGCCAGACGAGCGGCCGCTCCGTCGAGGGCGGCAGCCGCAACCACCTGTATGCGATCAACGCCGTAAACCGCCTGGGCGGGGTGAAGGAAGCGGTGGCCTCGGGGCTCGTCAAGTCGGGCGTGATGTTCGAGGCGGTGACGCGCGGCACGCCGTTCGTGCTGGCAGGCTCGATCCGCGACGACGGCCCGCTCAAGGACGTGATCACCGACACCATGCTGGCGCAGCAGGCCTACCTGGAGGCGCTCAAAGGCGCGGGCTGCTGCCTGATGCTCGCCTCGGCACTGCACTCGATCGCAATCGGCAACCTGCTGCCCGCGCGCGTGCGCACGATCTGCGTCGACATGCTGGAATCGGTGCCGGTCAAGCTCGGCAACCGCGGCTCGATGCAGGCGATCGGCCTCGTGACCGACGTCGGCTACTTCCTGGAGCGCCTGGCCGTGGAGCTCGAGACGCCTCTACCCTGAAAGAGGGACCGGACGCCTCCAGAGCACCCACAGGGAACCGGTGCCGGAACAATCTCCAGGACACTGGACACCGAGATGGACAAAAAACTCCACTGCTTCGCAGTGGAGTGACGTTACGCCTCTTCCATGAACGGATAGTGGAACTCGCGCGGCGGGTTGAAGGTCTCCTTCACCGCCCGCGCGCTCACCCAGCGCGCCAGATTCAGCTTCGAGCCGGCCTTGTCGTTGGTGCCCGACGCGCGCGCGCCGCCGAACGGCTGCTGTCCCACGACCGCCCCGGTCGGCTTGTCGTTCACGTAGAAGTTGCCGGCCGCGCCGCGTAGCGCCGCCGCGGCCTGGCGCACCGCTGCGCGCTCGTTCGCGAACACGGCGCCGGTGAGCGCGTAGGGCGAGGTCTCGTCGACGAGCCGAAGCGTCTCCTCCCACTTATCGTCGTCGTAGGCGTAAGCCGTGACCACAGGTCCGAAAATCTCCTCGCACAGAAGCTTGTAGCCGGGGTCGGCGGTCTCGACGAGCGTCGGCTGGATGAAGTAGCCCGTGTCGCCGTTCACGCCGCCGCCCGCCACGACCGTGGCGCTCTTCTTCGCCTCCGCGAGGCACGCCGAGATGCTCTCGAACGCCTTCTTGTCGATCACCGCGCCCATGAAGTTGCGGAAGTCCTGGATGTCGCCGACCTTGATCTCGCCCATCATCGATACGACGCGGTCGCGCACGTCGTTCCAGATCGAGCGCGGCACGTAGATGCGGCTCACCGCCGAGCACTTCTGGCCCTGGTACTCGAAGCTGCCGCGCACCACCGCCACCGCGAGGGCCTGCGGGTCGGCCGAGGCGTGGGCCACGATGAAGTCCTTCCCGCCCGTCTCGCCTACGATGCGTGGGTACGAGCGGTAGCGGTCCATGTGCGCCCCGATCGTGCGCCACATCGAGTTGAAGACGCCGGTCGAGCCGGTGAAGTGGACGCCGGCCAGGTCGCGGTGGTTGAGCACCACGTCGGACACCGCCGACGCGTTGCCGGGGACGAAGTTGATCACGCCCGGTGGCAGGCCCGCCGCCTCGAGCAGCTTCATGATCGCGAAGGCGCTCGGGATCGCTGAGGACGCCGGCTTCCAGACGACGGTGTTGCCCATCAGCGCGGGGGCCGTCGGCAGGTTGCCAGCGATCGACGTGAAGTTGAAGGGCGTCACCGCGTACACGAAGCCCTCGAGCGGCCGATAGTCGAGCTGGTTCCACATCGTAGAGAAGGACAGCGGCTGTTCGGCGTAGAGCTGCTGGGCGTAGTACGGGTTGAAGCGCCAGAAGTCGACGAGCTCGGCCGCCGCGTCGATCTCGGCCTGGAACGGCGTCTTCGACTGCCCGAGCATGGTCGCGGCGTTGACCGTCGCGCGCCAGCTCGTGGCGAGCAGCTCCGCCGCCTTCAGGAACACGGCCGCGCGGTCCTCCCACGGCCAGCGCGACCATTCGCGATGGGCTTTGGCGGCCGCCTCGATCGCCTGGACGACGTGCTCGCTCCCGGCCTTCTGCCAGTCGGCGAGGACGTGGGCGTGGTCGTGCGGCATCACCGCCTTGGCCGTGTCGCCGGTCCTCACCTCCTGGCCCCCGATTATCAGGGGGATGTGGGTCCGCACCTGGGCCATCGCCTGGAGCCGGGCCTTGAGCTCAGCCCGCTCGGGAGAGCCGGGGGCGTAGACCTTGACTGGCTCGTTCGCGGGAGGCGGGACGGGCCGGATTCCGTTGAAGCCGAAATCGCTGGTCACGACAGGGGTCCTTTCGGGACGAAGCAGAAGGCGACGCCTACGGGCGGGCCGCCACCCTCCCAGGGCACGATAGCTGAAGCCCGGCGAGGGGGTCAACGCTCGCGGCCCGCCGCGGAGCGCTCCTCAGCTGCGGCAGGAGGCGCTGCGACAGGCGATCAGCGAAGCCATGCGTTGGCTGAGCGATTCGAGGAGCGCGGGGTCCGCGGCGAGGTACAGATTGGAGAGCTGGTACGGGTCCTTGCGCATGTCGTAGAGCTCGAACTCCTCGGTGTCCTGGTGGTTGTACATCCAGTCCGCCGTGCGCAGGGTGTAGGAAAAGCCGGAGCCGTAGTTGCTGATCAGCACGTCCGTCCGCCAGGTCGACGGCGCGCGTCCGCGCAGGAAGGGGACGAGCGAGCGGCCATCGATGTTGTCCGGAAGCGGTACCCCGGCCAGCTCGAGCAGGGTCGGAGCGAGGTCGATCGTCAGGGCGAAAGCGTCGGTCTTGCCCGCGGGAACGCCGGGTCCGCGCACGATCAGCGGGATGCCGATCGACTCCTCGTAGGCGTTACCCTTGCGCGCCACGGCCCGGTGCTGTCCCATCAGGAGGCCGTTGTCCGAGGTGAAGAAGACGTAGGTGTTCTCGAGGCGGCCGGTCTCCGCGAGCGCCGTGAGCACGTGCTGGATCTGTTCCTCTACCGCCCGCAGGCTGCGCAGGCGAAAACGCTGGAGGTGGTCAGCCAGCCGAACGTCGTTCTCGGTCAGGAGCGGGATCTGGCGCACCCAGGAAGGCTTGCCGGCGACGTTGCCCAGGTTGAACGACGGCGTGCGCGGGGCGAGCGCGTAGCGGAACTCGGCGCCGTGCCGGTCGTGGTATTTCGCCGGCACGTGCGGCGCCTGCGGCGCGAGCATCATGAAGACGGGCTCGGGGCGCCCGGCCGACGTGCGGATGAACTCCAGCGCCAGCTTCGTCTCGACGTCGGCGCTGTAGTCCTCCGGCTTCGACCCGTAGCGCACCACCTGGCCGTTATGGTTCATCCAGTAGTCGGAGTACCGGCCGTCCTCGATCGCGTTCAGGTGCCCGTGCCAGTCGTCCCATCCGGGCGGGACATAGTCGTTGCCCGTGCCCCACGCGTAGGCGTTGAGATACTTGCCGATGAGCGAGGTGCGGTAACCCGCGCCCTTGAGCCAAGGGGCCAGGCTCTGCGCTTCGTGCTTGCGAAACGCGACGAAACCGTGTCGCGGCGTGTTGTCGATGACCCCATGGTTGTGGCTGTACTGGCCGGTCAGGATCGAGGCCCGCGAGGGAGCGCAGAGGGGCTGCGCCGCGTAGGCTCGTGTGAAGCTCAGTCCCTGGTTCGCCATCAGGTCGGGCAGCCGCGGCATTTCGAGGGCGGTCGGGACGTCGAGGTCGTCGGTCACGATGAGGACGATGTTCGGCCGCACGAAGGGCGTCGCAGACGGAAGCGGGAGCGGCGCGGAAGGCACCGAAGCACCTACGCAGCCTGCCGAGACGAGTAAGGCAGGCCAGATCGCCACCAAGTGAGCCCTCGTTGTCCCGATCATCAAGCTGGGCGCGAGTCTAGCGATGAGCCAGGCATGCCGTCAACGGGTCAGTCGGTATACGATTCGCAGCGCAGTGATGGAGGAACGGCACTCCCGGATGGTCACGGCCCCTGCCTCGAGCCTCGACGTGTCCACGGGTCGCGTGCGAGAGCGGCAGATGGAGCCGGGCCGGCTGAGATCGATTGGCGGCTAGAGGAAGTCCCGAGCGCTCGTGGTCGCGCTCCGGCACGGCTGCGTTGGCGCTCGCCACAGGGAGCGTCCTCCTCACCCTGCTTGCGCTCGAGATCGTCTTCCGGTTGGTGGACGTCCCGGTCGGCACCGTCCAGATCAGCCGGGCCACCGTCCGCCGCAGCGACAACCCGCGGCTGCGCTTCGAGCTGCGGCCCGGCGGCGCGGCGCGGGCCGAGGTCGAGTACCGCGTCAACGGGCTCGGCCTGCGTGGGCCCGAGACGACCCTCGAGAAGTCCCCGGGCGCGCGCAGGGTCGCCGTGCTCGGCGACTCGATCGCGTTCGGCTACTGGGTGAGCGACGAGCAGGCATTCGCTCGCCAGCTCGAGACGCTGCTGAACGCCGCGGGTGCAGGGACCGGGCGCGTCGAGGTGCTGAACTTCGGCGTCCCGGGCTACAACCTCGAGCAGGAGATCGAGGCGCTGCGGTCGAAGGCGCTCGCGTTCTCGCCCGATCTCGTGGTCGTGCTGTTCTGCCTCAACGACCTCGAGGGCCTGTTCTCGTACGAGCTCGGCCTGGTGCAGGAGCGAACGGACCGCCGCCGCACACTCCCCGGCCGGGTCCGCGAGTGGCTGGTCGCGCGCTCCCGGCTCTTCGCGTGGTTGGAGTACCGCCTCACCGAGCTCGACGCACGCCGGCATTTCGTCAAGGCCAAGAACCCGCTCGAGGGGCGCCTCTACGCCGAGGCCGTGAGCCAGCAGAAGAAAGCGTTGCAGGGCCAGCTCGCCGTGCTGCGGTCACTGCTCGCGTCGCACGGGGTCCTAGGGATGATCGTCGTCGTCCCGGTCCTCGGCGACCGCTTCGACCGCTACCCGCACCGCGAACTGCACCGCGCCGCGGTGGAGGCGGCCGAGGCCGAGTCGCTCGCGGCGGTCGACCTTCTCGACTGCTTCTCGGCCTACGAGTTCCGCGACCTGCGCATCGACGTCGTCCACCCGAGCCCGCTCGGCCACCGCGTGGCGGCCCACGCCGTCAGGGACGCGCTCTGCACGCGCGGCTGGCTCTGCGACGCCGTCCCGCCCGGCCCATCCTGCCGCGACTACCGGCCCTCGGACTTCGAGACGCTCAGGGGCTTCTAGCGACGCTCTGTCCCTGTGCTGCAGGTCGTCGGACTCCTGCCACTCAGGGCAGAGCGTCGCTTTCTGGTTGTTCGACTCCCCTGTGGTCCCTCGTCCCGCCGGCAGCCCAGCCGGGGCGCCGCTGGACAGGCCGCCGGCGCAGTCCCAGAATCTCGGTGCAATGATCGGTCGCGTCGTCTCACACTACGAGATCCTCGCCAAGCTCGGCGAGGGCGGGATGGGAGTCCTCTACAAGGCCCGCGACACCCATCTCGACCGGCTGGTCGCCCTCAAGATCCTGCCCGCGGACAAGGTCGCCGACCCGGAGCGCAGGCGGCGCTTCGTGCAGGAGGCGCGGGCGGCCTCGGCGCTCAACCATCCCCACATCGTCACGGTCTACGACATCGACGAGGCGGACGGCGTCCACTTCATCGCCATGGAGCACGTCGAAGGCGCAACACTCGCCGAGCGGATCGGCCGGCGGGGGCTCCCGCTCCAGGACGCGCTGAAGCACGCGGCGCAGATCGCCGACGCGCTGGCGAAGGCGCACGCCAAGGGCATCGTCCACCGCGACCTGAAGCCCGCCAACGTCATGGTCACGGCCGACGGCGTCACGAAGGTGCTCGACTTCGGCCTCGCCAAGCTGGTCGAGACGGAAGTGTCCGAGGGGGAGACGGCCGACTTCGAGCCCGTCACCGAAGAGGGCATGATCCTGGGCACGGCCGCCTACATGTCGCCGGAGCAGGCCCAGGGCCAGCGCGTCGACGCCCGCTCCGACATCTTCAGCTTCGGCTCGGTGCTCTACGAGATGGTGACCGGCCGGCGGGCGTTCTCGGGCGAGTCGACGGTCTCGACGCTGGCGGCGATTCTCAAGGAGGAGCCGAGGCCGCCGAGCGATCTGGTTCCCGCGGTGCCGCGCGAGCTGGAGCGGCTGATCCAGCATTGCATGCGCAAGGACCCCGCCCGCCGCTTCCAGCACATGGACGACGTGCGGACCCTGCTGGAGCAACTCCGTGAGGACTCCGAATCGGGGAAGCTTCCGGTCGCAGCGCCCTCCCCCCGGAGTCCCTTCTTTTGGGTGGCAGCGGCCGGCCTCGCCATCACCGCACTCGTGCTCGTCGTCGAGACCTGGTCCTGGCGCCGCCCCACGGCCCCGGCACCCGAAGCCCCCTCGGTGGCCACACCGCTCACGACTTCGCCCGGCTTCGAGGTCCAGCCTACGTTCTCTCCCGACGGAAACGAGATCGCCTTCGCCTGGAACGGGGAGAAGGAGGACAACTACGACATCTACAGGAAGCTGATTGGACCAGGCGAACCGTTGCGGCTCACCCGGGATCCAGCCTGGGACCACAGCCCAGCCTGGTCTCCGGACGGCCGCCTCATCGCGTTCCTGCGCGAGCCGGACCAGGGCCCGCCAGGGATCTATCTGATCCCGGCGCTCGGGGGTGCCGAACGACGCTTGGCCGACATCGCGGCGATTCCGGGCTGGAACACCGGCATCGCATGGACCGCCGACAACAAGCGGCTCATCGTCTCAGATCAACCGGCCGGCGAGCTTCCCGGCCTTTTCCTGCTGTCTTTGGAAAACAGCGAGCAGAGACGACTGACGTCCGTCCCGCAGCGAATGCCGGGGGTTCCCTCGGCAGGGCGGTGGGGAGATTGGGATCCTGCGCTCTCGGCGGACGGGCGAACGCTAGCCTTCACCCGTGTGGTCGATAGCGGCAACGGCGACGTTCACCTGCTTCGCCTCGGCCCGGACATGACAGCGCAAGGCTCGCCCGAGCGCCTGACATTCGGGAACCGCTTTGCCGCGAGCCCAACCTGGCTGTCCAGTGCGAGCGAGATCCTGTTTTCCCAAGGCGCCCCGGAAGGTGAGCGTCAGATACTCCGACTGGCCGCAGTCCCGGCGGGGCCCGATGCCATTGCCGGACGGCAGGTGTCGGTGGGGACGGATGCGACGAACCTGGCCTTCTCCCGAGCCTCGGGGCGGCTTGTCTTCAGTCGCTCGCAGGGTGACTCCAACATCTATCGCCTGGGGCTGCGAGGGCCGGGGGAACCTGAAGGAGAACCCGAACGGCTGATCGCTTCGACGCGCCTCGAGAACAATCCCGAGTACTCGCCGAAGGGAGACTCCGTCGCGTTCATGTCGAGCCGTTCGGGAAGCACGGAGATCTGGCTTTCGAACGCTGACGGATCGAACCCACGACAGCTCACCTCGATGGAAGGCCCGCTCACCGCCAACCCGCGCTGGTCCCCGGACGGGACGACGATCCTGTTCGACTCTCGGCTGAAGGGCTCCGCCGACCTCTATGTCGTCTCTGTGCAGGGAGGGTCAGCACGGCCCCTGACCGATCAACCGAGTCTCGAAAACGAAGCGAGGTGGTCTCGCGACGGCCGGTGGATCTACTTCGGGTCGGACCGGACGGGTCGAAGGGAATTGTGGAGAATGCCCGCCAGCGGAGGGGAGGCAACCCAGGTCACCCGTAACGGAGGGAGCTGCCCGTTCGAGTCTCCGGACGGCCGATGGCTCTACTATGCGAAACGCCCCAGGTTCGACCTCTGGAAGGCTCCTGTAGCCGGTGGCGCCGAGACTCGCGTCCTGGAGAACCTGAGCTATTGCTACAACTACGTCCCAACGAGCCAGGGGGTCTACTTCGTCAGAGCCGGGCTGGCCAACAACGGGCCTGCGGAAACAGCGGTGGCGTACCTCGATTTCGCAACGGGCAAGATCAAGCTCCTGCTTCCCATGCGGGCTTGGCTGTACGGGCTGACCTTGTCGCCCGATGGCCGGTCGCTGCTTTACTCCCGGCCGGACGCCTTCGGCGCCGACCTGATGCTGGTCGAGAACTTCCGCTGAAAGAGAAGTCGCTCGCGCGTTCTCGTCATGACTGTCATTCACGCTGCCCGAGACCTTGCGGGCATGGAGCCAAAGCCGTGGGACGTCCTCTGAGTCGAGACCACGGAGGTGCTCTGTGAGGACTACGAGTGAGTCCGGCGTCGACGTCCGGTGGATGAGGCGGGCTCCGACCCCACCCGGCGAGGTGCTCCTCGAGGAGTTCCTTGTGCCGCTGGATCTCAACCAGGCCGAGGCCGCGCGCCGCATGCGCATGAGCACGAACCGACTGAACGAGCTCGTCCGCGGGAGGCGCGGAGTCACGGCCGAGACCGCTCTCCGGCAGGCTCGCCTGCTGGGCACCTCGCCCGAGTCCTGGCTCAATCTCCAGATGACTGTCGACCTCAGGCACGCACACCAGAATGAGCGGCGCCGTGGTGCGGCCTGAGCGGCGACTACTCGAGCTGGGATTCCGGACGAGCTGTTTCGGACGTCCCGACGCTCAGCGCTACTGAGCATCACTGCGACCCGCGTCGCCAGGAGCCGGCGCAGCTCGCACGCCGCTGGACAGGCCGCCGGCGCAGTCCCAGAATCTCGGTGCAATGATCGGTCGCGTCGTCTCACACTACGAGATCCTCGCCAAGCTCGGCGAGGGCGGGATGGGGGTCCTCTACAGGGCCCGCGACACGCATCTCGACCGGCTGGTCGCGCTCAAGATCCTGCCCGCAGACAAGGTGGCCGACCCGGAACGCAGGCGACGCTTCGTGCAGGAAGCCCGGGCGGCCTCGGCGCTGAACCACCCCCACATCGTCACGGTCTACGACATCGACGAGGCGGACGGCGTCCACTTCATCGCCATGGAGCACGTCGAGGGTACGACCCTCGCCGACCGGATCGGCCGCAGGGGGCTCCCGCTCCAGGACGCGCTGAAGCAGGCGGCACAGATCGCGGACGCGCTGGCGCAGGCGCACGCCAAAGGCATCGTCCACCGCGACCTGAAGCCGGCCAACGTGATGGTCACCGCCGACGGCGTCACGAAGGTGCTCGACTTCGGTCTGGCCAAGCTGGTCGAGACGGAAGTCTCGGAGGAGGAGACGACGGACCTCAAGCCCGCCACCGACGAGGGCATGGTCGTGGGCACGGCCGCCTACATGTCGCCGGAGCAGGCGCAGGGCCGGCGCGTGGATGCCCGCTCGGACATCTTCAGCTTCGGCTCGGTGCTCTACGAGATGGTGACCGGCCGGCGCGCGTTCGTGGGCGAGTCGAAAGTCTCGACACTGGCGGCGATCCTGAAGGAGGAGCCGAGGCCGCCGAGCGATCTGGTTCCCGCGGTGCCGCGCGAGCTGGAGCGCCTCATCCAGCACTGCATGCGCAAGGACCCCGCCCGTCGTTTCCAGCACATGGACGACGTGCGGACTCTCCTGGAGCAGCTCCGTGAAGACTCCGAATCGGGAAAGCTCCCCGTCGCGACGCCTCCCTCCCGCGCTGCCTTCTCTAGGCTGTGGGTGGTTGGCGTAGCCGTCGCCGCTCTCACGCTCGTCGTCGGGGCCTGGCTCTGGCTGAGCCGCCCCACGGCCCCGGCACTCGAAGCCCCCCTGGTGGCCACACCGCTCACGACCTCTCCTGGTTTCGAGGTCCATCCGTCCTTCTCCCCCGACGGAAACGAGGTCGCCTTCGCCTGGAACGGAGAGAAGGAGGACAACTGGGACATCTACAGGAAGCTGATCGGACCGGGGGAACCGTTGCGTCTCACCCGTGATCCAGCCTGGGACTACAGCCCCGCTTGGTCCCCCGACGGCCGCTTGATCGCGTTCGTCCGCGGGCGGGACCAGGGCCGCCCGCCAGGGATCTACCTGATCCCTGCGCTCGGGGGCGCCGAACGACGACTGGCCGACCTCGTGGCGCCGGGGGGTATCCGGCACCACACTGGCCTCGCGTGGACCACCGACAACAAGGGGCTCATCGTCTCCGATAAACCCACCGGCGAGCTTCCTGGCCTGTTCCTGCTGTCTCCGGAAAGTGGCGAGAAGAGACGACTCACGTCCGCCCCGCAGCGGTTGCCGGGAGTTCTCTCGGGAGGAGTGCCGTGGGGGGATCGGGATCCTGCGCTCTCGCCGGACGGGCGAACGCTCGCCTTCACCCGTGTGGTCGATTTCGGCAACAGCGATGTCCACCTCCTTCGCCTCGGCCCGGACATGACGGCGCAAGGCTCGCCAGAGCGCCTGACCTTCGAGAACCACCAGGCCGCGAGCCCCACCTGGCTGTTCGGTGCGAGCGAGGTCCTGTTCTCCCAGGGTGCCTGGAACAGTGAGCGTCAGATGCTCCGACTGGCCGCGGTCCCTCCGGGGCCCGATGCCATCGCCCGACGGCAGGTGCCGGTGGGGACGGATGCGACACGCCTGGCCTTCTCCAGAACGTCGCGTCGGCTTGTCTTCAGTCGTGAACAGCGCGACATCAACATCTATCGCTTCGGACTGCGAGGTCCGGGGGAGCCCGCCGGAGAACCCGAACGGCTGATCGCTTCTACGCGCCTCGAATACAATCCCGAATACTCTCCGAAGGGGGAGAGCGTTGCGTTCGTGTCGACCCGCTCGGGAAGCGAGGAGATCTGGCTGGCGAACACCGACGGATCGAACGCGCGACAGCTCACCTCGATGGGAGGTCCGCTGACCTCCAACCCGCGCTGGTCCCCGGACGCGACGACGATTCTGTTCGACTCACGGCTGAAGGGCTCTGCTGACCTCTATGTCATCTCTGCGCAAGGAGGATCGCCACGGCCCCTGACCGATCAGCCGAGTTACGAGGGCGAAGCGAGGTGGTCGCACGACGGTGTGTGGATCTACTTCGGGTCGGACCGGACCGGTCGAATGGAAGTGTGGAGAATCCCCGCCGGCGGAGGGGGGGCGACCCAGGTCACCCGTAACGGGGGGCGCTGTGCGTTCGAGTCTCCGGACGGCCGGTGGCTCTACTATTCCAGGTGGAGCCTTGGGATCGACCTGTGGAAAGCTCCTGTGGCGGGCGGCGCCGAGACTCGGGTCCTGAAAGGCCTGAACAACTTCTTCGACTACGTCCCGACGAGCCAAGGGGTCTACTTCATCCGAGCAGGGCCGGCCAACACCGGGGCGGACGCGGCACTCGCGTACCTCGACTTCGCGACGGGCAACACCAACCTCGCGCTGCGCAAGATGCGTTCGTACTCTGGACTGACGATCTCGCCCGATGGCCGCTCGCTGCTCTATACCCAGGAGGACGCCTTCGGCGCCGACCTGATCCTGGTGGACAACTTTCGCTGAACGAGAGTAGCGCGATCCCACGCCCGGCCGACGCGGCACAAGCCTGCTACGTCGAGCGTTGGGCGTGCCGTAGGGCGACCTGGGCGGTGAGCCACGCGCCTGTCGTCGCCACGACTGTCGTCCAGTTGACCGGCTGGTAGATGCTCATGCCGATCTCGGCCCAGCGCTGGCCAGTCCAGAAGAGGATCTGAAGGGCCACGACCGTGGCGCAGACCGGCAGGAGCGGCAGCCGGGTCTCCTGCTGGAAGGCGCGCAGGCACGACAGCGCCGCGGGCACGAGCGCCGGCAGCGCGTATGCGAGCGGCCGCTCGTTGTTGTTGGAGATCACGAGTGTCGTGTAGACCGACAGCACGAACAGCGCGCGGTCGAAGTGGCGGCGCACGAGGCCAGGCAGCCGCGCCGGGAAAAGCAGCACGAGCGGCACCAGGACACCGAAAGCGCCGAGCGTCAGGACGTACGGCTGGTTGTCGAGGATGTGGTTCAGCCGGAACGTCATGCTGTCGACGATCCCGGTTACGAAGTCGTCGGGCTGATTGGGCGTCACGAGGCCGCGGATCGCGACGAGGATCGCGAGGGGCAGCAGGGCCACTGCGGCGGTCCGCCCGAGAGCGCCGGGGAAGCGTCGCCCGAGCCGCAGCTCGCGCAGGAAGAGGTACGGGTACACGAGGACGTACGTCTCCCGCACGAACGCGGCGGTGACGCTCACGGTGGCGACTGCGCCCCACTTCCCGCGCTCGACGAGGAAGAAGGCCAGCATCACCAGGAAGAGCGCCAACGGGTCGCTCATCCAGTACTGGTACTCGAACCAGCGCACGGCCCCCTGCGTGAAGCCCGTGACGAGGAGGCCCGTAACCCGGAGCGCGAGCGAGAAGCCGAGATCGCGCAGGTGCAGCCAGATCAGCAGCAGGAAGGCGAAGAGCGCCGCGTTGGTGAGCAGGTAGAAGGCCGCGTTTTCAGGCAGCCCCAGCCGCATCAGGCCCCGCGCGAGCGCGGGTACGGCCACGCGGAAGCAGTAGGGCGGCTCCCGCTGCAGCTCCGGCTTGCCCTCCGGCCCCCGCGCCATCTCGATGTAGCGCCAGTGGTCGTACTCCTTCACCTGCTTCGGCTTGTGCAGGAAGCCGAGCTGGGAGGCGACCGACAGGATGTTGACGGGCAGCAGCAGGAGCGCGAGTAGCGCTCCGAGCCGCGTATCCGCTGCCCGCGACAGGTTCACGCGGGCAAGACTTCAAAGCCCTCGCGCGCGGCTGCGCCGCGAAGACGATCGTCAAGGCAGACGAAAGCCTCGCCCGAACCTTCGTCCGACCACACGAGGGCCGCCGCCAGTTGGAGGGCGTCGGCGGCTCGGAGAGCATGCGCCGCCAGCGCCCGGCCGGCCGCCTCGCGCAGGCGCACAGTGGGCGCGACCACATCCATGTCCTCTACCAGGCGTTCGAGCCGCACGAGAGCCTCGGCGAGCGCTGAGGCTGCGAGGTTTTCCTCACGGCGCCTGCGGTGGAGCGCCGACTGGCACTCGACGGGGCTGCCCCACCAGATGGCGGGTGCCCGGTCCGCACGAAGGAGCGCGATGACCTCGGCTGACCGCGCCTCGGAGAGCAGGACCGGGACGAGCGCCGAGCTGTCCCAGAACATCAGCGACCCTCGCGTCGCTCCTCGAGCAGTGCCTCGAGCACCGACCGGCCCGGGCCCTCTGAAGGAGGCCGGAGCAGCGAAGGGCGGACCTTGCCGCGGCCGGGGAGCAGCAGACCCTCGCGGACGAGCCGCTCCCGCCGCGACCCCTTGCTGGCGTCGGCAGAGATGGGGACGAGCTTCGCCACCGGACGCCCGCGATCGGTGACCAGGACCTCGTGACCGGCCTTGACCCGCTCGAGGTACCGGCTCAGTTCCGCCTTCAGCTGTGCCACGCCCGCTTTCATATGACCATAATGGTCATATGGGAGCGGCCTGTCAAGGTCCGGCGCCGGAACGGGTCTAGGAGCTACCGGTCGCGTTCGGGGGGCGCTGGCTCCAGGATCTGCCGCTGCAGCTCGCCAAGCGCCCGCAGGCGGTAGTCGCCGCGGTCGGGGTTGCGGTAGCCGAGGGCGCGCTCGTCGGGCGTCAGCTCGGTAGCGTCTTTCATCGGCTCGAACGAGTGGCCCTCGTGCCATTCGTTGAACGAGTTCACGTACACGAGCAGGAAGCCGCGCCGGGCATTGGCCAGGTCCGGGTCGAGCTGGACCGTGAGCGTCTCCTCCCACGAGGCTCGGATTCGACTGGCCGAGGCGAGAGCCGCGCGCTCGCGCCCAAGGGCGCTAGCGAAGTCGAGGCCCGATGTGGGGGGAGCGAAGTCGCGCGGCGCGTAGCAGGGATCGCTCGTCCGCCGCGGCTCGATCTGGTCGTAGCCGGGGTTGACGTTGAAGGAGAACAGCAGGCCCGCCCGCGAGGCGCCCTCGGCGTAGCCGCGGTAGGCCTCGGGCGGGATGAAGTTGTCGTAGATGCCGATGCCGTCGAAGCCGGAGGCGGGAGTGCGGGCGAACTCGAGCGAGTCGGCGAGCAGCGTGACGTGGTCGAAGTCGGCGCGCAGCGTGTTGCGAACCGAGTCCGTCTGCCGCCGCCAGAACGAATCGGAGGTGAAGTCCGAGACAGGATGGGTTTCGCCGAGGCAGTTCGTCGAGGTCTCGGGGAGCACGGTGCGGAAGCTCTTGAAGACGGGGCCGAAGCGGCCGTCGGCGTTTCGCAGTAGCAGGAAGCTGTCCCAGTGACGCTTCTCGCCGTACTCGCGCAACAGGTGCAGGATGTCGCTCGCGTAGTAGCGCGCGCGGTCGTCGGCGTAGGGCTCGAGCGCGAAAGTGGCCTTCAGGTCGTGGGCGCGCAGCACGTCGAGGATCAGCGGGACCGCCCGGTCTTGCCAACTCTCCCGGCCCCACCAGGACAGAGCCACGGCGCCGGCCTCGCGGATCCAGCGCGCGTGCTGCTCGAGCGTCGCGACTGACCGCACGTCGTAGGGGCCCAGCTTTGGCACGTAGCGGGTCGACAGGTCGAGCGGCGGGCGGCGCTCGAGGTAGTCCCAGTGCTCGTAATCGGGCGGGCCGCCGTACCAGGGGTAGTACTCGAAGACGTAGTGCCGCTCGAGATCGGGATAGACCCGGCGGAGATCCGCGAGGCCGGGCGAAGCGGCTTTCGCCGCTCGGGCGAGCCACGGAGAAGCGGCGACGGCCGCTCCGGCCCGCAGGCCGTGCGACAGGAAGTCCCGGCGCGTCCGCGCCCCGTCCATGAGCCTATGCTAACTCTCTGCGGGCTCAGAAGATGTGTGAAATAGACGCCTCAATCCGGAGTGCCAGGAGGAGGCGCCATCTAGCTGCCAGCCAGGGGCCGAAGGCCCGGCCGCGACGCCCCCCGGCGCCTCTGCTAAACTGCCGGTTTTCAAGGTGACCGGATGATCCGTGCCTACAAGGGGATACGGCCCACGCTGGGCGCCCGCGCCTACGTGGACTCCTCCGCCCAGGTGATCGGAGCGGTCGAGCTCGGGGACGACGCGAGCGTCTGGATGAACACCGTGATCCGTGGGGACGTGAACCGGATCCGCCTGGGGGCCCGGACGAACGTCCAGGACAACTGCGTGCTCCACGTCACGGCCCAGCACCCGACCGTCCTGGCCGACGACGTGACCGTGGGTCACTCGGTCACGCTCCACGGCTGCACGGTCGAGCGCCTGTGTCTCGTCGGGATCGGCGCGATCGTTCTGAACGGGGCCGTGGTGGGGGAGGAGTCGATCGTCGCCGCCGGGGCGCTCGTGCCCGAGGGGATGCAGGTCCCGCCCCGCAGCCTCGTGATGGGGACGCCGGCCAAGGTCCGCCGCGACGTGACCGAGGACGAGCGGGCCGGCCTGCGGCGCTACGCGCAGAGCTACGTCCGCTACAAGGACGAGTACCGCGCGGCGGAGGACGCCCTGTGACGATCCAGGCGGTGCGCGGCACGCGCGACATCCTGCCCGACGAGGTCCAGGCCTGGCACCGAGTCGAGGCCGCCGCGCGCGAGCTGTTCGCGCGCTACGGCTACCGCGAGCTGCGGACGCCCGTCTTCGAAGAGACCGAGCTCTTCGCCCGCGGCATCGGCGCCGAGACCGACATCGTCGCGAAGGAGATGTACACGTTCGCCGACCGCGACGGCGGCTCGCTGACGCTGCGGCCCGAGGCGACGGCTGGAATCGTGCGCGCCGTGATCGAGCACAACCTGATGAACACCGACCCGGCGCTCCGGGTCTACGCGCTCGGCCCGATGTTCCGGCGCGAGCGCCCGCAGAAGGGCCGCTACCGCCAGTTCCACCAGGTCGACGTCGAGGCCTTCGGCTTCACGAGCCCGACGATCGACGCCGAGGTGGTCGAGCTGGCGCTCGCCTTCCTCGACGCTTGCGGCTTGAAGCAGCGGGAGCTGGTGCTGAACTCGGTCGGCGACCGCGCGTGCCGGCCCGCGTTCGTCGAGCGGTTGCAGAAGGCGCTCCGCGACTTGGCGCCCTCGCTCTGTGGCGACTGCCAGCGCCGTGTCGAGACGAACCCGCTGCGGGTCCTCGACTGCAAGGTGCCGGAAGACCAGGCCGCGATCGACACGCTGCCGCGGATCACCGATCACCTGTGCACACCCTGCGGCGAGCACTTCGCCGAGGTGCGCCGCCAACTCGACCTGCTCGGGATCCCGTACCGGCTGAGCCATCGCCTGGTGCGCGGGCTGGACTACTACGTGCGCACCACGTTCGAGGTGACCAGCAGCGAGCTCGGCGCGCAGAGCAGCATCCTGGGCGGCGGTCGCTATGACGGCCTGGTGAAGGACCTGGGCGGCCCGGACCTGGCCGGGATCGGCTTCGCCGTGGGCCTGGAGCGCCTGGTCTCGCTCGTTCCTCCGGGCGAGAGTGAGCCGCGCTGCGACGTGTTCCTGATGCCCCTCGCGGCGGGCGCTCTCGATCCGGCGCTCCGGTTGCAGCGCCGGCTGCGGGAGGCGGGCCTGCGCGTGCTGCTCGATCCCGAGGGGCGCAGCTTCAAGTCGCGCATGAAGCAGGCCGACAAGCTCGGCGCGCGCTTCGCCGCGATCCTGGGCGACGACGAGATCGCCCGTGGCGTCTGGACGCTGCGCGACATGGCGCGCTCGGAGCAGCAGGATATGAAGGAGGACGCGATCCTCGATCACCTCAAGGAGAGGACGAATGGCTGAGGCGTTGGGGGATCTCACGCGTACCCACTACTGCGGGGAGCTGCGCGAGAGCCACGTCGGGAAGACGGTGACACTGATGGGCTGGGCCGCCACGCGACGCGACCTGGGCGGCGTGATCTTCGTCGACCTGCGCGACCGCGAGGGGCTCTGCCAGGTGGTGGCGCGGCCCGAGGTCTCGCAGGAAGCCCACGCGGCCGCCGACCACGTGCGGAGCGAGTTCGTCTTGGCGGTGACGGGCGAGGTGAGGGCCCGCTCGGAGGAGACGATCAACTCTAACCTCGACACAGGCCAGGTGGAGGTGGTGGCGCGCGAGATCCGCGTTCTCTCCGAGGCGAAAACTCCCGTGTTCCCGATCGAGGACGAGATCGACACGCACGAGGAGACGCGCCTCAAGTACCGCTATCTCGACCTTCGCCGCCCGCGCCTCCAGCGCAACATCAAGCTGCGGCACCAGGCAACACTCGAGGTGCGCCGCTACCTGGACGAGCAAGGCTTCTACGAGATCGAGACGCCGATGCTCGCCAAGTCGACGCCCGAGGGCGCGCGCGACTACCTGGTGCCCTCGCGCATCCACCACGGCAGCTTCTATGCGCTGCCGCAGTCGCCGCAGCTCTTCAAGCAGCTCTTGATGATCTCGGGGCTCGACCGCTACTTCCAGGTGGTGCGCTGCTTCCGCGACGAGGACCTCCGCGCCGACCGCCAGCCCGAGTTCACCCAGGTCGACATCGAGATGTCGTTCCCGCGTATGAAGACCGTGTTCGACCTGGTCGAGCCGCTCTTCGAGCGCGTGATGGCCGTGATCGGCGTGAAGGTCGAACGGCCGTTCCCGCGGCTGGCCTACGCCGACGCGCTCCTCCGCTACGGCTCCGACAAGCCCGACCTGCGCTTCTCTATGCCGATCACGGACGTGAGCGACGAGCTCGCGAAGCTGGGCCTCGCCAATTATCCGGGCCTGCTGGAAGCAGGCGCTCGCGCCCGCGCGATCGTGCTGCCGGCCTCGGGCGGCGTGTCCGGGATGCGCCTCAGGAAGATCAACGAAGACGTCTGGCTCTCGCGCATCGTGCCCGACGCCCGTGCCGAGAAGCGCGGCCTGCTGAACCTCAAGGTGAGCGACGACCAGCTCACGAAGCTCCGCGAGAAGGGCGCGAGCGCGGAAGTAGCGCGCAAGCTCTTCGAGAGGGTGGGGGCGTCCAAGGACGACACCGTGCTCATCGGCGTCGACCGGCCGGGGCCCGTCGCGATGGCGATGGGCATCCTGCGTCTCGAGATGGGCCGCGAGCTGAAGCTCGTCGACGAGCGTGCCTACCGCTTCCTCTGGGTCACCGACTTTCCGCTCTTCGAATGGGACAAGGACGGCTCGCGCTTCACGAGCCTGCACCATCCGTTCACGGCGCCAGTGGACGAGGACCTGCCGCTGCTCGCGACCGACCCCGGGAAGGTTCGCGCCAAGGCCTACGACGTGGTGCTGAACGGCTACGAGGTGGGCGGCGGCAGCATCCGGATCCACGACTCGGCGCTGCAGGCGAAGGTGTTCGAGCTGCTGTCGCTCTCGGAGGAGGAGGCGCGCGACCGCTTCGGCTTCTTCCTCGAGGCGCTCTCGTACGGCACGCCGCCGCACGGTGGGATCGCACTCGGCCTCGACCGCATGGTGATGCTGATGGCAGGGGAGAGCTCGCTGAGGCAGGTGATCGCGTTCCCGAAGACGGCGAGCGGAACCGACCTCATGACCGGCTCGCCCTCGCCGGTGCGCGACGAGCAGGTGCGCGAGCTGGGGCTCGTCGCGATGCGGAAGTGAGGGCCGCGCGCGTGCTAAGCTCCCCAGTACCGGGATGATGCGCGTCTCCGTCCCCGAGCGGGGCCTCGAGACCCTCTTCGGGAACCAGGACGAGAACCTCCGCTTCCTCGAGGAGACCTTCAAGGTCCGCATCCGCAACCACGGCAGCGACCTGCTGATCGAGGGGGACGAGCGCGGCTCGGCCCTCGCGGGGCAGGTGTTCGAGCAGCTCGCGGGCCTGATGCGCGAGGGCTACTCCGTGGCCTCGGCCGACGTGCGCCTCGCGGCCGATCTCCTGGCGCGCGACGGCGAGACGCGGCTCCGCGACTATCTGCTGAAGGCCGCGGTCCGCGGCGGCAAGCGCGTGGTCGTGCCGCGCAGCCTGAACCAGCGCGCCTACCTCGAGCAGATCGCGAAGAACGACATGGTCTTCGGGATCGGCCCGGCGGGCACGGGCAAGACCTACCTGGCCGTGGCGCAGGCCGTCTCGTGCCTGCTCGGCAAGCAGGTGACCCGCGTGATCCTCGCGCGCCCGGCGGTGGAGGCCGGCGAAAAGCTCGGCTTCCTGCCCGGCGACCTGCAGCAGAAGGTGGATCCCTACCTGCGGCCGCTCTACGACGCGCTCTACGACCTGCTCGAATTCGAGAAGGTCGAGCGGCTCTTCGAGCGCAACCAGATCGAGGTGGCGCCGATCGCGTTCATGCGCGGCCGCACACTGTCGGACGCGTTCGTGATCATCGACGAGGCGCAGAACACCACCACCGAGCAGATGAAGATGGTGCTGACGCGCATCGGCCTCGGCTCCAAGGTCGTGGTGACGGGCGATATCACGCAGATCGACCTGCCGGCGGGGAAGGTGTCGGGCCTGGTCGAGGCGATCTCGGTGCTCTCGGGCACCGAGGGGATCGCCTTCTGCTACTTCGACGAGAAGGACGTGGTGCGGCACCGGCTGGTGCAGTCGATCGTCAAGGCCTACGAGCGCTGGGGCACCGGCAAGGGCACGGGGCGCTGAGCATGGCTTCCGCCGCTTCTCTGTCCGTGGTGTTGTCGAACCGCCAAAGGAGGCGTCCTGTCAGCGCGCCGCGGCTGCGGCGGGTCCTGCGCAGGGCCGCAACGGCGCTGCGCGTGCAGGGCGAGCTGTCGTTGGTGCTGGCGGGGGACGGCCTCTTGCGGCGCCTCAACCGCGACTACCGCGGCAAGGACAAGACCACCGACGTGCTGTCGTTCCCGGGGGACTGCGGGGAAGCCGGGCTCGGGGACATCGTGATCAGCGTGGCGAAGGCGGAACGGAACGCCCGCGGCCTCGGGCGCACGCTCGCGCAGGAGCTCGACGTGCTGGCGCTGCACGGCTTCCTTCACGTGCTGGGCTACGACCACGAAACGGACGGCGGCACGATGGACCTCTTGGAGGGGCGGCTGCGGCAGCGGCTGCTGCGACACGCATGATCACCCTCCAGATCGTGCTGATCGTCTTCCTGGCCGGGTTGTCCGTGTTCCTCGCCACGGTCGAGGCTTCGTTCAACCTGCTCAAGCGGCGGCGCCTGTCGCAGGTCGGCTTCCACGACGAGAAACGCATCGAGCTCGCGCAGAGCTACCTCGAGCACCCGCCGCGGATCGTGATGCCGGTCCACCTCGGGACCTACACGGCGCACGTCGGGATGACCGTCATCATCACCTCGCTCGCGTTCCATCTCGTCGACCACTGGGCGATGCTCACGGCGTTCGGCGTGATGATGGCGTACCTGCTGCTCTTCCGCGTGAGCGTGCCGTACATCTTGGTTCGCCAGGATCCCGAGAGCGCGTTCCTGAAGCTGCTCCCCGCCTTCCACCTGTGGGCCCAGGGCCTCGAGCCGCTCACCACGCGCATCAGGCGGCGCGCCGTGCCCGTCCCCGACGACGGCGAAGAGGGCGCGGCGGTCCCCGAGGTGCCTCCGCCCCCTGTGCAGCAGGAAGACGAGGAGCGCCTCGTCGACGCGCTCGACCGTTTCTCGGAGACGCTCGTGCGTGAGGTGATGACGCCGCGCCCCGACATCGTGGCCATCGCCTCCTCGGCGTCGGTGGCCGATCTGCGCCGCCTGATGCGCGAGAGCAAGTACAGCCGGGTTCCGGTCTACCGCAAGGACCTGGACGACGTCCTCGGCGTGGTGGAGGTGCGGGACCTGCTCGATTTCGAGGGCGCGGCCGAAGCGCAGGCATCGGAGCTGGTGCGCCCGGCGCACCTCGTCCCCGACACCAAGCGGATCCCCGAGCTGCTGCGCGAGATGCAGGGGCGCCACATCACCTTCGCGGTGGTGATCGACGAGTACGGCGGCACGGCGGGGATCGTGACGGTGGAGGACATCGTCGAAGAGCTGGTGGGCGAGATCAAGGACGAGTACGACGTCGAGGGCGACCCGCTCGCGGTCGAAGCGGACGGCAGCGTGGTCGCGGACGGCCGGCTCGGCGTCGATCGCCTGGAAGAGGCGCTCGAGACCGAGCTGTCGCTCGACGAGGAGATCGACACCGTCGGCGGGCTCGTGACGTCGATCTTCGGCCAGATCCCGCACGCCGGCGAGCGCACCAGTTACCGCGGCTTCGAGGTCGAGGTGCTCGCGGCCGAGAAGAAGCGCGTCAATCGCGTGCGCTTCCGGCGCGCCCCCGCCTCGAGCCCGTCTGCAAGCCCCGCTTAGAGGACACGTAGCTCGGCTCGGGCCGCCCAACGACGGCTCCCGGCTTGCGGAGGGTTGGGCTCCGCGGTGCGCGCGGAAGTTGGACGAGGCCGTGGTCGGAGTGTCCAGCATGCGGAACCGTCCAGGGGAGGAGAAGCTGGACGGGCGTTGTGCTTCAGTCAGTTACGGAAGGGCAAGCCCGGGCATCAGTCTTGCTTCCAAGTCGAGGAATGGCGTCACGGGACACTCCCGCAGCGGCTTTGGCCACGTCGCCGCCACGCCGCCTCCAAGTGGGCGCGCGGGACGAACACGGGATCCGGTGCGGCCGGACTCCGATGCGCTGCGGTCCAGCTCCGCAGAGTAGTTCCCCCGACCTCGGTGACGCATTGCAAGCTCTCCTGGCGGAAGCCCGGGCCGAGCTCGCCGAGCGGCGTCTGCGTCTCGGGCCCAGAACGAGCACGAGCCGCCAGTAGCCGCTGGGCTGGTCTCGGGCCAAGATGGGTCTCGTGATGAGCGAGACCCCTCCCTTCCGCTGCGGCTTCGTGACGGTGGTGGGCCGCCCCAACGTCGGCAAGTCGACGCTCGTGAACCGCCTGGTCGGGCAGAAGGTCGCGATCGTCTCGGAGAAGCCCCAGACGACACGCAACCGGATCCTGGCCGTCGTGAACCGCCCCGGCGCCCAGCTCGTGCTCTTCGACACGCCCGGCATCCACAAGCCCGAGCACGAGATGAACCGGCGCATGGTGGACACGGCCGTCAAGAGCATCGGACAGGGCGACGTGGTGGTCTGGGTGAACGAGGTGACCGAGCCGCCCGGGCCCGGCGACGCCTTCATCGAGCGGCTGATCCGGAAATCCGGCCGTCCCGTCGTGCTCGCGCTCAACAAGATCGACCGCGTGCCGAAGCCTCGCATCCTACCGGCGCTCGAGACCTGGAGCCGCGTCGGGCGCTTCGACGACATCGTGCCGCTCTCGGCGCTCAAGGGGGACAACGTCGACCGCCTCGAGCAGGTGCTCCTCGGAAAGCTCCCCGAGAGCGCGGCCCTCTATCCAAACGACTTCCTGACGGACCTGCCCGAGCGCTTCTTCGTCGCGGAGATGATCCGCGAGCGGATCCTGCACCACACGCGGCAGGAGATCCCCTACGTGACGGGCGTCGTGATCGAGTCGTTCAAGGAGGAGGGCAGTCTTGTCCGGATCCACGCGGCGATCTTCGTCGAGCGTGACAACCAGAAGGGCATCCTGATCGGCCGCGGCGGCGCCATGCTCAAGACGGTCGGCAGCGAAGCGCGCCAGCAGATCGAGGCGTTCCTGGGGACCAAGGTGTTCCTGGGCCTGTTCGTGAAGGTGCGCGAGCACTGGCGCGAGAACGAGTCCCTGCTCGGCGAGATGGGCCTCGGCGAAAGCGGCGGCCGCCTCGGCGGCGGGGACTGACTCGCGAGAGTGTTTCAAGCCACCCCGATGAACGGCTAAGGCTTGGCCGTCTTCGGCTGTGGCTTGGTTGCCTTCGGCTTGCCGCCGAAGGCGACGATGAGCTTGCCGATGGCGTGGAAGCCGCCGATGTCGTCTTCGCCGTAGATCTTCGAGACGCCGCCCAGGCCGACGACGCCCGAGACGGTGGAGTAGCCGGCTTCGGCGCCGAAGCGGAAGAGGCCGCGGCCGACCTCGACGCCGGCCGCGCCGATGAAGCCGGTCTTCGAGCCTTGGTCGTCGAGGCTCTGGCCCGCCACGTCGCTCTGCTCCGAGTAGGACGTGATGGCGGCGCCCACCGATGCGTAGGGGACGATCAGTGCGCCGTCGCGGAACCGGTAGCCCGCCGAGACCACGAAGGGCGTCAAGTTGAGCGAGATGGGGAAGCCGAGCTTCTGGATCGGGGAGCCCGCAGAGATCAGGAAGACGCGCTCGCCGTCCTTCGAGAACGAGCGCACCCCGAACGAGGCGAAGGCGCCGCGCCAGAAGCTGTAGCGCATGCCGCCGCCGTAGATGGCTCCGCCCGACGAGCCGAAGAGAGCCCTCGCCGACTTCTGGGCGGACATGTCGAAGTAGCCGACATGGGCTTCGATCGCGATCTCGCCGGCGGCCGACGGGAGAGCGTCGAGCGCCAGGAGCGCGGCCGTCGCGAGCAGGGTCCTCACCTCTTCGTCGCCACGTTGAACCCGAACCCGGGAAGCGCGGCCGCGGGCTGGACCAGGCCGTTGCCGAACGTGTCGTTGCGCCCGCCGGGCGCGGCGCCGCCCAGACGCTCGGCCGTCTGCTCGAGCGCGGCGCGCACCGAGGCGACATCGGTGAAGCCCTGCGAGAAGAGCAGCGCCGCGGCGGCCGCGACGTGCGGCGTCGCCATGCTGGTGCCCTGGAGCGGGCAGTAGCAGAAGTCGTCGTAGCGGCCCGCCTGGGCGGAGCTGAAGACCATCGTCTGCTGGTACACGCAGTCCGCCACGCCGTCGCTGTTGTCGTCGCGGTCGCAGTCGCCGCCGGGGGCGACGAGGTCGAGCTCGGGGCCGGTGTTGGAGTAGTAGGCCTTCTGCTTGAGCGCATTCAGAGCGCCCACCGCCACGACGTTCGGCTGATCGGCCGGGAAGTTCACGCCGCTCGTCCCGTTGTTGCCCGCGGCGGCCACGACGAGCACGCCGGCGGCGACCGCGCGATCGATCGCGCTCTGCACCGTCTGGTTGAAGCCGGTGCTGCTCAGGCTCAGGTTGATCACCTTGACGGGCCTCGTGCCGGCTTCTGTGTAGCCGACCGCGTAGTCGATCCCCTCGGCCAGCGCGAAGAACGTCCCGACGCCGTTGGCCCCGAGCACCTTGACCGGCATGATCGCGCACCCGAAGGCGAAGCCGGCCATGCCGGCGGCGTTGTTCGTGGCCTCGGCGATCGTCGAGGCCACGTGCGTGCCGTGGTTCCGGTCGTCGTTCGGGTGGGCGTCGTCGTTGAAGAAGTCGTAGCCCGGCACGAAGCGCGTGTCGCCCCAGTCTGGCGCCTTGCGGAAGGCCTGTCCCGTTCGCGGATCGGTGTAGTCCTCGTAGGCGACGCCCGTGTCGAGGACGGCCACGGCCACCGAGCTCTTTCCCTTCTGGATCCCCCAGGTCCGCTCCGCGTTCATCTGCGCGAAGTTCCACTGGAAGCGGTAGAAGGTGTCGTTCGGCGAGAACGTCGCGCCCTGGTTCACCCAAATGAGACCGTTGGGCTCCGCCCAGGCGACGCCGGGCATCTGCGAAAACCGCGCGACCGCATCGGCGACGCTCAGCCCCGGCTCGAGCTGAGCGAGGACGCGCGGCCCGAAGCGGGAGCGGCGCGCGCCCGTCGCCCCACCGGAGCGCAGAGCGCGCTCCATGTCGAGCTCGCCCGTGCCCTCGCGGAACGCGACGATGACCTCGCCCTCGCGGTGTGCGCCGGCTGGCAAGGCGATGCTCGAGCCGCTGTGGGCCGCCACCGGCCTGTCGTCGTTCGCGCGGACCGGCCGCAGGAGCGTCGCGGCGACGAGGAGCACGGCCACGGCGACGGCGGCTGTCAGTCTCATCGAGCGAGTCTAGGAGGCCGCACCAGGGGAGTCAACGGAAACACCGAGCGCGCGCAGGAGCGGCCACGCAGCCGCCACTCCGGTCACCAGGCACAGCACGCCTAGCGTCGGCGAGGGCGTGTAGGGCTGGCTCGGGTCGTCGACGAACGGGGCCACGAGGAACGTGAGCGTGTTGAGGCTGAGATGGGCAAAGACGGACGGCCAGAGCGAGTCGAGGGCAAGCCGCAAGAACCCGAACACCAGCCCGATCACGAATACGAAGAGGAACCGGTACGCGTCAAGGTGGATGGCCGCGAACAGCAGGGCAGTGGCCACGGCTGCGATCGTGGCGCTGCGTCCCGAGCGTGAGTGCGTGCGTGCGGCCGATCCGACGGCCGCTGTGGCGACCGCTGCGGCCGCCGTCGGGGTAGACCGCCCTTCGAGCCAGCGGAACAAGGACGGCAGGCACACGCCCCGTAGCACGAGCTCCTCGCAGACTCCCGGTAGCACGGCGATCACGAGGATGGAGACGAGAGCGTCGATGGCATTGCGGGGCGCGAGGGCCCGGTGAAGGGCGCGGAACACGTCCAGGTGACCCTGCGGCATGGGTGCGATGAGGGACTGCACTTCCATGAGGCCGGCGCTGCCCACCCAGAGCGCCGCCCCGAGCAGGACCGACAGCGGCAGAGTGCGCTTCGTCATCGGCGCGGGGCCGCGGACCGACGGCCAGCGGGTCGGGGCCAGCGTCAGGGCCGCCACAGCCGGCATCGCCAGCAGCAGCGTCCCGAGAGCGATCTGTGCGCGAAGCGAGAGGCCTGACCGGGTGGCGAGGGCGGCGCTGCCGCCGACCATCGCCAGGATGCCGAGCGCCGTGACCGCGAGCGCGGTGGCCAACGAAAAAGGCCGCGACGAAACGGACCCGGTGGGGCTCATGGCTGGGCCATTATGCGTCGTCGCGTCGCGCGCGCCTTCTCCCCGCCCGCGAAGGGCCCGGGCCGCCGGCTTGGACGCGGCGTCAGCGGGCCGTTAACATCGGTGTTTCGGCGCACGAGGGGAGAAAGGCGTGAGCGAGGCAGCGCAGGCAACCGGACTGACGACACGGCCGATCCTCGACCTGCCCGGGGACGAGCGGCCGCGCGAGCGCTTGGCCCTCGTAGGGGCGGGGGCGCTCTCGAGCCGTGAGTTGCTGGCCGCGGTGCTCGGGACCGGCGCGCGCGGTGCCTCGGTGCTCGACGTGGCGGCGGAGTTGCTGCAGTCCGGGCTGCACGGGCTCGCCTCGCGCTCGCTTCCCGATCTCGAAGGCGTGCGCGGCCTGGGGCGTGCCAAGGCGGCCCGCGTCCTGGCCGCCCTCGAGCTGGGCGCCCGACTCGCGTCCGAAGGCGCCGTGGCCTCGGCCAGCCTCCAGTCTCCGGCCGAGGCGGCTCGCTACCTGCTCCCGCGCTACTCCTCGCGGCCGGTCGAGACGTTCGGGCTGCTGGCGCTCGACGCGCGCCACCGGCTACGGCGCGAGGCCATCGT
>Ga0247727_10001872_pt1 | contig 48926 bp, 45 predicted proteins | sample WisWelCaveWW1625_FD_202498 | JGI IMG/M metagenome (GOLD analysis project Ga0247727, IMG submission 202498) | Biofilm microbial communities from Wishing Well Cave, Virginia, United States - WW16-25 | ecosystem: Environmental > Aquatic > Deep subsurface > Groundwater > Cave microbial mat | place...
ACCGCATCCGCCGGCTTGACTTGAAGTCCGGTGTCATCACGACCTTCGCCGGCACCGGGGCGCGAAAGCGCGAGGGCGATGGCGGCCCCGCCGCGCAGGCGAGCCTCAACGGCGCGCGCGCGGTGTGTGTTGACGGCAAGGGAAACACCTACATTTGTGAGCGCGAGGGCAACGCCATTCGCCGCGTGGACGCACGCGGAATCATCACGGCCTACGCGGGCACCGGCACTAAGGGCTACACGGGCGATGGCGGCTCGGCGCTGGCGGCGACGTTCAACGGCCCCAAGGCAATTCGCTGCGACCGCGACGGGAATGTGTTCGTGGTGGACACCGAGAACCATGCCATCCGTCGCCTGGAGGCGAAGACCGGCCTCGTCACCACGGTGGCCGGTGGACGCAAGGGCGGCGAGGGTGACGGCGGCGACGCCACGCAGGCCGGCCTCGACCGTCCGCACGGCTGCGTGATCGGACTCGACGGAACGCTGTACATTGCCGACAGCAACAACCATCGGGTGCGCGTGGTGCGGGCGTCTTGAGTTTCGTTGCCGCGCTCGTTACGATTGCCGCGCTTGCTCAGGTCAACGCGCTGGTCCTTTCCGTTTCTCCCCTCAAGCCCAGGCAGGGCGACACGCTCGCATTCCACGCGACTCTGCCGGACTCGAAGGCCGCGATCATCACATTCCGAGATCGCGTCGTCCCGATGGAACGCTTGCCCGACGGTCGGTTCCGCGCGCTGTTCGGAACCTCGCCCGATATGCCGCCGGGATTGCAGACCGTGACCGTCCTCGGAGATGACGGCGGGAAGACGATATCGTTTGCGCTGACGCGTGGCACGTTTGGCGTGCAGCGATTGCGCGTGCCGGCGGCGCGCAATCAACTCCGCAAGGACCCGCGCGTGGACGCAGACAAGGCAGCCATCCGCGCGTGCCTGGCTGAACGCACGCCCGACCAACTCTGGCAGGGCGCGTTCGCATGGCCGGTCACTGGCAGCATCCGCACGCAGTACGGCCTGAAGCGCATCATGAACGGCGACGCCAATTACGGCTGGCACAAGGGTTACGATATCGCCGCGAAGACGGGCACGCCGATCAAGACCCCAGCCGATGGCATCGTGGCGTTGGTGCGTCCGTGCGTGCTGGAGGGCAATCTTATCCTGGTCAATCACGGGCAGGGCGTGTACACGGCGTACTTTCATCTGTCAAAGTTTTCCGTGGCCGAGGGCCAGACGATTCGCACCGGCGAGCGGTTGGGACACGTCGGCAACACGGGCATCTCGTCGGGCCCGCATTTACATTGGGGCGTGTACGTCAACGGCGTGGCGGTGAATCCGAAACCGTGGTTGACTGCGCCGCCGAAGTGAGGGAATCATGCGAGTGTTGTGCTTGGGGTTTGGGTTGCTTTTGATGAGCCGAGTGGCGAGTGCCGACCTCCGCGCCGGCGTGGCGGTGGTGGACCTCACGCCGCCGGCCGGCACGCCGCTCGGCGGCTACGGCGCGCGGCTCGGTCGGCCACTGCAAGGCGTGCATGACCGCATCTTCGCCAAAGCGCTGGTGCTGGACGATGGCGCCGAGCGCATTGCGCTGGTGATGACCGACCTGATCGGCTCCGACGCCGCGATGCAGCGTGCGATGGCCGAGGCGAACGGGTTGCAACGTTCGCAGGTAATGCTCTGCGCCTCGCACACCCACAGCGGACCCGGCGCGCTGGCGAACAACGTCTTCGCCGCGACGGCGATGGGCGCGTTCGATGCAAAGTTTTACGATTGGATGCGCGACCGACTCATCGAGTCCGTCAAGCTCGCGCAAGCGAAGCTCGTCCCCGCGAAGCTGGCCGTGGGCGTGACGGAGTTAGCCGGCCGCAATCGCAACCGCCGCAAGGACGCGACGGTCACCGATCCGCAGTTGAGCGTCATCCGCGTCGACACTGCCGACGGCAAGCCGTTGGCGGCGCTCGTCAACTTTAGCGCGCATGGCACCGTGCTCGGCGCGGACAATATGCAGGTTTCCGGTGACTGGATGGGCGCCATGCAGCGCGCGCTGGAGCAGTCGATTGGCAACGGGGTCGTCGCGCTCTATGCGAACGGCGCCGAGGGCGACCAATCGCCGGTGGCGCATGGCGCCGACGGCTTCGCGCGCTGTGAGGAAATGGGACAGGCGGTAGCCGCGGCCGCGAAAAAGTTGTGGGATTCGCTCCAGCCCTCCTCAAGTGTGCGACTTCATGCACTCGGTGAGGAGATGGAATTGCCGAAGACGGCCAAGTCACTTCTCCTCGGCAAGGCGCGCACGTATTTGCAGGCGATAGCCCTCGGCGGTGTCGTTCTGCTGGCGCTGCCCGGTGAGTTCATTGCCGAACTCGGACTCGATTTGAAAGCGCGCGCACGCAAGCTTGGTTTCGCCTCCGCGATCGCGATGGGGCTGGCCAACGACCACCTCGGCTACGTGCTGACCGAGGCGGAGCACGCGAAAGGCGGCTATGAAGTCACAGTATCATTCTATGGCGAGAAGTTCGGGCCACTGGTCGTGGACACCATCGCCAAGTTGCTCGAACGGCTCCGCTGAAGCCTCCCTTTGCGTAAGGACTGATTCCCGGCTAAACTCTCGTCATGGGCATCCTCACAGCCTTTCGTCGCATCTTCCGCCCTGAGGTCGCGACCGCGCCGTTCGCGCCGCGCACAGTGCCGTTCGATTCCGAGCTGACCTTTCGCCGCGTGGCGTTTGACACCGATGCCGATACCGTCTGTCGATTTCAGCGGGAAACCTATGAAACCAACTTCCCGGGCTTCATTGTCGATCGCGCGTTTCTGGTTGGCTTTCGCGCCGATCTCAAGCGGGCGCTTTTCGATCCCGGCCACGCGCTGTTCGTGCTCGATCGCCATCATGAACCCGTGGCCTTTCTCTGGCTGGTGACTCACGAGAATGGCTGGACCGGGGAGCGAAGTGGTTACATCAACAATCTCTTCGTTGCGCCGAGCCAGCGCGGGCGAGGGTTGGCAAAGTTCCTGTTGGAGCAAACCGAGGTTTACTACCGCCAGCAAGGCATCTACCGCATTCGGCTGGAAGTCACCGGCGACAACGAAGTTGCGGTGGGACTGTATCGCTCCCGAGGCTACGAATTGTCGCGCTTCGTGATGGAGCTATCGCTGGATGCAAACCCGGTTCCATCGTCCCGCAGCTTTCCCGCCGAACGCCGCAGTCCTTAGTCGTTGGTTGAACGTTCTTTTCACCACGGAGACACGGAGAGCACGGAAGACCTCAGCCGGCTGCCATTTGCGCCAATTGCCATTCAGCAATCCAGCGCACATTGGGGTCATCGTTGATGAGCGCGCGTCGTAGACCTACGATCGCCGCTACGGATCCAATTTCGCCGAGCGCGACCGGAACGGATTGGCGCACCGCATCTTCTTCATCGGTGAGCGCCGCCACCAATGCGGGTACGGCGCGGTCATCGGCCAGCGCGGCCAGGGCCAGAATTGCCTCGAGGCGGACCGACCAGTCGGTATCGGCGACCAGCGGCAGCAGCGGCTCCACTGCCCCTTGCACTTTCATGCGGCCGAGTGCCATCGCGCAGCGCGCGCGCACGGCTGGCAGCCAGTGGGTGAGGCCGTCGATCAGCGAGGGCACCGCGACGACGCCGGCATCGGCCAGGGCGAGCGACGCGGTGACGCAGACCTCGTTGGCCTCGTTGCGCAGCGCGGCGGTTAGCACGGCAACGGCGCGCTCGCTGCCGATGAGGCACAGCACGCGCGCGACCGACTTCCACTGATCGCCCCGTTGGGGCAACTCCGCCAACCGCGCCACCAGCGCATCGCCACCGGCCGCAACCAAGGCTTCGACCGCCACTTCGCGCTCCTCCGCTTCGGAGTTGGCAAGCGCCTGAATGAAAGTCTCGAGTTCCGGCACGATCGACATTGCAACTCAGCTTGACGCCGCTGCGTCGGGCGCGTAAAATCGTGGCATGCATATCCGCCTGCTCTGGTTCGTTACGCCTCTACTTTTCGTCTCCGGTAGCTGCCAGCGCACCGAGGCTCCCAGCGATTCAACCTCGGCGCCCGCGGTTTCCACCGCGCCGACCGGGGTTCCTGTTAGGACTCAGCCGGTCGATCCCACCGGCGCAGTATCCACTCAACCCGGTAACCTGACTTCACCCCCCGGTTCCGACGCTCTGCCGCCAGGCGCCATCGGGAAAGGCGAACCCGGCAAACAGCCGACGGCCGCCACTGCGCCGCCGACCAATGGCGAATACAAATGTCTGCGCGTGGTGGACGCCAACACGCTGGAGTTGGAGAAGATCGGCATGGTGATGTTCGCCGGCCTGCGCGCGCCGGGGACTGGACAGCCGGGCGCCAATGAAGTACAGCAGCAACTCGTGCGCGCGGTGCAAGGGAATCCGGTGGTCGCCGAGTTCTGCGCGGTGACCCCCAAAGGCGACGGCGGGCGCTGGCGTGTGATCGTCGCCTATTACGATGTGAACAAGAAGCTCCGCAACCTGAATCAGCTCTTGCTGCTGGAGGGCCTGGCGCAAGCGCAGGTCGACGAGAAGTGTCACGTGGCACTGGCCTCGTATCAGCAGTTCCAGGACGCAGCCAAGCAGGCCCGCAAGGGATTGTGGGCGACGGTGTGGGCCAACGCGCCGGCCGCCACCTCGCTCACGGGGCCAGGCCACTCAGGGCAGCAGCCGACCTCGGGTCCGGGAACGAAGTAGGGGAACACCTCGGCCGCCTGCGCTAGGAGGTCGTTGGCGTTGATCCGATGAACGAGCTCCAGCAACTCGAACGACAAGTGTCGCAGCTTCCCCCCGAAGACCTGGCGGAGTTTCGCGCATGGTTCATCGAACTCGACCATCAACTCTGGGACCGGCAGATTGAAGCCGACCTCGCGGCGGGAAAGCTCGACGCTCTGATTGCCGAGGCGCGGGCGGACTATCGAGCAGGCAGGGTTCGCGAGCTTTGAAGCACTTTGCTTCCGCGAAGTTTTGGACGCAATACCGAGCCTACCTGAAGAAGTCCGCAAGCTGGCCGACAAGAACTACCAACTGCTCAAGAACAACGCGCACCATCCCTCACTTCACTTCAAGCGGATTGGCGAACTCTGGTCGGTGCGCGTGGCGATCACTACCGCGCAGTGGGAATCGAGTAGGCGCGCGGCCTCAACTGGATATGGATCGGCACTCATGCCGAATACGATAGACTCGTTGGATAAGCGACTACGTTCGTGCCGGGGATGAACTCCGGCGCGCCCTCACGTTCGCGGCTCGGTAACGGACGCATGTCGAGCCGCGAAGGGGTCGACTCGACGATTCGAGTCGACCGAGCGGATTTTACATGCCCGGCGGTAACCGCTCGCTTACGTTCGCGGCTCGGATGAAACAGCAAATTTCGCAGTCGTTAGTCGTCGGCGCAACTGGCCGCAGGCGGCGTCGGCGGAGGCGCCGCGCTGCACGCGCTGGGTGACGGTAATTTTCGCCGCTTCGAGCAGATTGCGGAAGTGCCGCACTGCGCGCAGGGTGGGGGCCTGAAACCCGGTGTCGTCGACCGGATTGAATGGAATCAGGTTCACGTGACAATAGCAATCGCGCAACAGTTTGGCCAGCGCACGCGCCTCCGCCGGGCGATCGTTCACGCCGCGCAGGAGGACATACTCGAAGGTCACGCGCCGGCCCGTGGTGGTGGCGTAGAGCTTCGCGGCGTTGACAATTTCTTCGACGGTGAAGCCGCGGGTGCCGGGCACCAACTCGTGCCGCAACTCGTTGGTCGGCGCGTGGAGCGACACCGCCAGCGTGAGTTGCAGGCGCTCATCGGCCAGGCGCCGCATTTGCGGAACCAGTCCCACCGTGGAAACAGTGATATGGCGCATGGCCACGCCGACTTCCTCGTTGAGCAGGCGCACGGACTTGAGCACTGCGTCGTAATTGAGCAGCGGTTCGCCCATCCCCATGAAAACGACGTGGCTCACGCGCTGGCCCAGTTCGCGCTGCACGGCCAGCACCTGCGCGACGATCTCACCGGCGTCGAGATTGCCGGTGAAGCCGCTGAGTCCGGTGGCGCAGAACGTACAACCGATGGGGCAGCCGACTTGCGAGGAGAGGCAGCACGCCACGCGGTCGGGGTAGGGGAGGCCGACGCTTTCGACTTGTTCGCCGTCGCGGCGCGCCAGCAGCAACTTTATCGTGCGATCGTCGCTGACCGCGCGAGCCACGACCGGCAAGTGGCCGAGGTCCGCCGACTGGCTGAGCCGCCCCCGCAAGTCGAGGGGCAAGTTGGTCATCGCCGCGAACGATTCCGCGCCTTTACGATAGAGCCAGTCGGCGATTTGCTGGCCGCGAAATGCTGGCATCCCCTGGCTCTGCGCCCAGCCGCGCAATTCGACGGAGGTTAGTCCAAACAGCGTTTTCAAACGACTGGAATGCGCGCAGGATTGGGCGCGGTCGTCAGTAGCTCAAAGCCGTGGTCGGTAACCACGAGCAGGTCTTCGATTCGCACGCCGCCCCAGCCCTCGAGGTAGATGCCCGGCTCAACCGTCATCACATTGCCAGCCGCCAGTTTGCCCTTGCCCAGTTTGGAAAAGCGCGGACCCTCGTGGATGTCGAGTCCGACGCCGTGACCCAGACCGTGGCCGAACTGATTGCCATAGCCGGCCGTGGTAATCAGGTCACGCGCCACTTTGTCGATGGCGCGACAGCCACCGCCGGAGCGGATGTGTTCCTTCGCCGCGAAGTGGGCGTCGCGGACCAGGCGATAGATTCGCTGTTGCTCGGAGGTGGGCTTCCCCACGCAAATGGTGCGGGTGCAATCGGACCGATAACCGCCGAACAACGCGCCGAAATCGAGCGTGACGAGGTCGCCGCGCTCGAAGCGTTTGGTGGAGGGGCGACCGTGGGGCAAGGCGGTTCGCGCGCCGGAAATGACAATAGGTTCGAAGGCCAAGCCGTCCGCGCCGAGCTTGAGCATTTGCGCTTCGAGTTCGCGCGCGATTTGAACTTCAGTTCTCCCCGGCCGAATGCGTGCGAGGATGAAGTCGTAGGCCGCATCCGCAATGGCGGTGGCTTTCCGAATGGCGGCGAGCTCGGACGCGTCCTTCACCATCCGCTGCGACTCGATCACCTCGCGGGTGGAGATCAAGTCAATCCCCTGGAACGTCTGCTGCGCATCTTCAAACTGCGCGACCGTGAGACTGTTGGCGTCCACGGCGAGGCTGCCGAACTCATTCTGCTTGGCGACGCGCGCGGCCGCCTTGAACAGATCCTTGGCGGGCGGCGGAACGACGATCTGGAAGCCCTTCACCTGTTCGGCGCTTTGAGTTTTATAACGGAAGTCGGTGAAGAACCAGGCATGCTCGGCGGATACCAATGCCGCGCCGTTCGAGCCGGTAAACGCGGTGAGGTATCGGAGGTTGGTGCGTCCGGTGCAAAGGAAGGCGTCGGTCTTCAAACGCTTGAGTCGCCGGCGCAGCGAGTCGAGGCGATTCATGCGGGTTGCTTCATGCTAAGCGCGGCGAGCAGGCCGAGCCGATAGCTGTCGACGCCGAAGCCGACGATTTGCCCTTTGGCAATCGGCGCGATGACCGAGTGGTGACGGAACTCTTCGCGCGCATGGAGGTTGGAGAGGTGCACTTCGATCACCGGAATGCCGACGCCCGCCAATGCGTCGCGCAGCGCAATGCTGTAGTGCGTCAGCGCGCCGGGATTGATGACGACGGCCTCGGCCCAGCCGACTGCGCTGTGGACGGCGTCCACCAGCGCTCCTTCGTGATTCGATTGCTGGATGCGTAACTCCGCGCCCAACTCCTGCGCCAGCGCGCGTAGCTGCTCGTTGATCTGCTCGAGCGTCGTCGTGCCGTACACTTCGGGCTGGCGCGTGCCGAGCAGATTCAGATTCGGTCCGTGCAGAAGGAGTATCTTCATCGGTTCAACCTTTGCTTGAGTTCATCGAGCTGCGCTTGTTCGGCGTCCCACTCTTCGCGCGGTGGAGCCTGAACGTCGCCGGCCTCGCGCAACTGCCGCCAGAATCTATCCAGTTCAATGCCGCGCTCCACCCACTTTGTCGCAAGCGCGTGCCACCGGTGAGCCGCCGATACGTCGCCATTGTCAACCGCCAGGCCCGCCAAATGTCGATAGGCCCGGCCAACGTTGAGGTCCACCGCATATGGAATCGCAGGATAACGTCCCCACGGCCCCTCCTGCAACTTCGCCACTCGACCGAACACCTCCCGCGCGCGGTCGCGCGCTTGCTGCTGGAGCAGACATTCGCCGAGCTTGACCAGCGCGGTGCTGTTGTGCGGCTCGTGGGATAGGGCGCGTTCGAATGCGCGTTGCGCTTCATGGAAGCGTTCCAGCCGTATCAACAGTTGGCCCTTCATGAGCGGTGGTCCCGGGCTGGTCGTCATCCACTTCGCCGCCACTTCGTATTCGCGAAGCGACTCGGTCAAATCGGACTCGTTACCCTGCTGGAAGTAGCGGTCCCGCAGCAGATGCGCCAGCCGCAGATGATAATCCCCGCTGCGCGGGAGCAGGCGAACCGCGTTGCGCTCGGCGTCGATCGCAGAGTTCACTGCACCCAGCCGGCGACACTCGCCCGCTTCGAGGTGTGACTGCTCCGCGCAAAGCCTTCGTACTTGCAGCGCGATCAGCCCGAGAACCAGGGTGGCTACGAGAACGACCTGCCAACGCTTCGGCCTCTCATCAACTGGTGACTTGCTGGTTGGAAACCGCAGCCCACTCACTAGGTGGCTGATTCCAAATAGCAAGCCCAGGGTGAGAGTTACCGCGCTCACTTGCCAGGCGGTGTCGAACAAGCCGTGGATCAGGAATGCTGCGAGCGTGCCGAGCAGGCCACACGCCAGCGGTGCACGTACCGGTTCGCGGGCGTTGGCCAACGCAAGCACGCCGTGAACGAGTGTCCATAGTAGCACGATTCCGATTGCAGCGCAACCGATCAGCCCCAACTCGGAGGCCCACAGCAAGTAGTTGCTGTGCGGATGGCGGGTGAAGCCGGCGATGGCGAATCGTGGGAACGCATATTGGTAGGTGCCAGCGCCGAAGCCGGCCAACGGGCGATCGAGGGCCATGTCCCAGGACGCGCGCCAGGTGAATTGACGGAAGCGGGCGGAGTGATCTTCGCTGGTGGGGGTCAGCCGAGCGCGCTGTGATATGCGTGCGATGACGACACCGAGACCGAGCACCGCAACGACAGTCAGCGCCAATCCCGCGCCTCGAGCGGCGCGGCTACGCGACACGAAGAAACAGAAAAGCAGCACGGTCGTGAGCACGCCAACGGTTCCGGCCAACAACCCGCCGCGAGAGCCGGTGGTCCATAGTCCGGCGCCGATGAAGCTGCCCGCCACCGCCAGCAATCCGAACAAGAGCGCGCGCAGGGCTGGCCGCAGATCGGCATGGGCGAGTCGCTGATGCACTGCAATCGCGAGGCCGAGCACGAGCGGCAGGCTCATCGCCAGATACGCCGCGAGCAGGTTGGAATTGGCGAAGGTGACGAACGTGCGCCAGCGTTCATCCGTCGCAGTACGTTGCTCGATGACGGCGGCGCGGCCAATCGTGGCGGCAGCAAGCACGACTGCGCCGATGATCACCATCTGACATTCCGCGCGGCGGGCATTACGTCCGGCAATGATGCCAAACATGAGACAGGCGACCACACGCGCAGCCTCAGTGGTAGAAACGACTTTATGGACGGAGTCAGCTCGGGCAACCGAGTAGGCCAGGAACAGACAGAAGACCAGTAGCCAGATCAGCTCTTCTCCCCATTCCTTTTCCCGGGGCCGGGAGCTTCGCCAGTCTTTCAGCAACTCAAGTAGAAGCAGCCCGCCGACCGCCAGCGCCAGCCACAGATTCGGAAGCGTGTCGAGCGTGCCGAGTTGCCAGGGCGCGACCAGCAACACCATGCTGCACAGCGCAGCCATTAACCAGACGGGATCGAGTTTGGGAATGGGCTTTGCGTGGGAGCGGTGCTGGCGGCTCATGAGGTGCGTCCACGCCAGCGGTCCCGCGCTCGATTGAAGCTCAGCCGCGTCAAGGCGCCCAGGCACCGGGCGGTGATGCCGACGACGACGAGCGGGGTCAGCAGCAGCTTTATTCCGTGCGTGTGGTGTTTCCGAAAGTAGCGCAGCATGGCGCAGTGGCGGGCGACGATCATGCGGCCCTGCGCCCGATTGCTACTCTGGCCGATGGCGTGGACGACGCGCGTCGTCGGAAGGTAACACACGCGCCAGCCGCGTTGGTGCAGACGCAGGCAGAGGTCCACATCCTCGCAATACATGTGGAAGCGTTCGTCCAGCCCGCCAATCTGGTCCAGCGCGGAGCGCCGCAGCATGAGGCAAGCACCGGAAAGCCAGTCCACGTTACGGGCCTCGTCATGCGGCCAGTCGGACATCAGATAATCAGCGGTGAAGCGGTTGCGAGGGAATAACGAGCCGAGCGGCGTCTGCCGGAAGACGCCAGCGCCGATCGTCGGGAAGGCCCGACACGAGTACTGCAGCGAATCGTCGAGATTGAGCAACCTCGGGCCGACCGCCCCGACTGATGACTGGTCGGCGAGGAACTGGCTTAGCGCACCGACAGTTTCCGGCGCGACATACGCGTCCGGATTGAGCAGCAAGACAAACTCAGCCTTTCCCAAAGCGACCCCCTGATTATTCGCCCGGGCAAAGCCGTAATTGGTGGAGTTGACGACGAGGCGGCACTCGAAGAACTCATCGCGCACCATAGCGGCACTGTCGTCGGTCGACGCATTGTCCACTACGGTAACAGTGGTCATCCCGGAGTACCCCGAGGCTCGCAGCGCGTTCAGGCAGCGGCGCAAGCAGTCGCCCGCGTTCCAGTTTACAACAACGACGTCGACCCACTCGTCGGACACGCCGAACTGCTACGCCGCCCTCGGCACAAAATCGGGTTCAGGGGCTTCGGCTTCTTCGATCAACATGACCGGAATGCCGTCACGAATCGGGTAGCGCTTGCCGCATGCCAAGCACAGCAACCGGGCGTGTGCTTCCTGCAACTCCAGGTCGCCGTGACAATCGGGGCAGCACATGATGGCGAGCAGTTCGGGGTCGATCATCGGGCCTCCTTGGATGGACGACGGCAGTATGGCGCACTTCACACTCCGAGCGACGATGGTTAAACTTTCCCTTGTCATCGCGGCTCGCATCACTGCACAAGTGGGCGAGCCGTTTTGTTTATGTCATGCCAATGCAACGAATGAAACTCATCGGCCTCGCCGCACGCTGCCTCGTCGGCTTCGCCAGCGGGACGACTTGCCTGCTTGCGGAGACCGCTACGGCCCAACGACCGGTGCTCGTCTACGCAGACGGCAAGCGCTTGGAAGCGCAAGTCACCGGGCGAAACGTTCGCGAGGCACTGGCCGCCGTCAAGGTTGAGTTCAATGCCGACGACCTCGTTCATCCCACGCCCGAGACTGCGCTCGGACCGCGAACCAAGATTTGGGTAAAGCGGGTGGAGTTTCGAGAGCGCTCGCTGAGCAAACCGGTGCCGTTCAAGGTGGAATTGCGACACGAGGCCACATTGCGGGGTCGGACGCGAATTGAGCAAGTTGGCGAAACTGGTCAGGAAGAACAACTCGTCCGCGAGAAACTGGTTGACGGCAAGGTAACCGATTTCATTGTCCTGGCGTCGAAGGTGACGCGCGAGCCGAGGGCGCAGATCGTCGCCGTAGGTCGGTCGGAGATTCTGGCCTCACGCGGACTGACCTCCCGCAAAGTGCTGCGGATGGAGGCGACGGGGTACAGCTCCGACCCGCGTGAGTGTCCGCGCTCGTCCAAAGGCCGCACGGCGTCCGGACTTATGGCGGGCTACGGCTTGGTGGCCGTCGATCCCCGCGTCATCAAGCTGGGCACGCGCCTTTATATTGAAGGGTACGGCTATGCGCTCGCCGCCGACAAGGGCAGCGCCATCAAGGGCCTGAAGATCGACTTGGGCCACAATTCGCACGGCGAGGCACTCGCTGTGGGTCGCCGCTCCGTGCGCGTGCACGTGCTGCAATAACGTGACGCGGTCAACGACCGCCGAATGGCACCTACATCGCCCCAGCCAGGTGGTGGCCTTATGTCGCACTCACGGCATCGCCACTCGCAAGCGCCTCGGACAGAACTTCCTGGTCGACGCGAACGTGCTGGCGAAGATCCTGGCTGCCGCCGACTTGACGGTCGATGACCTCGTGCTCGAAATCGGAGCGGGGCTGGGCACGCTTACCCGTGTGCTGGCCGGCCGGGCGGGCCGCGTCATCGCCATTGAGAAAGACCCGCGCTGCTTCGCCGCCCTGACCGGCACGACTCAGGAACTGGCGAATGTGGAGCGATTGATGGCTGATGCGCTGGCGGTTGACCTGCGATCTCTGGCGGAGGGGGCGCACCGGATCAAGGTCGTCGCCAATCTCCCCTACAACCTCAGTAAGCCCGTGTTACAACGACTCTTCGATCTGCGCGACCGGGTCGAGCGAGCCGTGCTCATGCTTCAGCAGGAAGTAGCGCTGCGTTTGATCGCGCAACCCGGCAGCAAAGACTACGGCCCCCTGGCCATCGCGGCGCAGCTCTTTGCTGACACGCGAGTGGTGGCAACTGTTTCACCGAACTCATTCTTTCCACCGCCCAGGGTGCGATCGACACTTGTCAGGCTCGACTTCCTTTCCGTTCCGCGGCTAACGTTTGCGGACGAGGCGTGGTACTTCCAGGTGGTCAACGCGGCGCTCCGCGAGCGGCGAAAAACTCTCGCCAACGCGTTGGCCTCGCGCCTGAAGCTGAAGCGTGAACAGATCAGCAGAGGACTCACAACGGCCGGCCTCGACGGCACGCGACGCGGCGAAACGCTCAGCCCCGCCGAGTTCGGCGCGCTGGCCACCGCGTTACGCTCTCCGGCGTGACGACGTTGCGTCTCCGTTCGGCTGCCAAAATCAACCTAACGCTCGGCGTTGGTTCGCGCCGGGCGGACGGGTATCATGAAATCGACTCCATTGTCCAGACCGTGGGACTATGGGACGAACTGATCCTGGAGCCAACCCCAGGCGCCATCGAAGTCCGCTGCAACTGGCCCCGGCTGGAGTCCGGGCGCAATCTCGTTGCGCGCGCCGCGGAATTACTGCGAGACGCCTATCGGCATTCCAGCGGTGCCCGCATTCGACTAAGAAAAGTCGTTCCGACCGGCGCCGGGCTCGGCGGTGGAAGCGCAAATGCGGCGGCGGCGCTGGTGGGCTTGGCGCGACTGTGGGAACTTTCGGTTTCGACCGAGGAACTGATTGCGCTGGGACAGCAACTGGGTGCGGACGTTCCCTTGTTCCTCTCTGGCGGCCTGCAGCGGATGCAGGGAATCGGTGAACGGTTGACACCGTTGCCGCCTCCGCCGAGTTGGTGGACGGTAATCGTCAAACCCCGCGCCTCGATTGCGACGAGTTGGGCGTATGAAGCTTTGGATAGAGTTCCGCAGCGTCATTCTCCCACTCAGGAGGCCATGCTCGTTGCGCTGAGGGAAGGGAACCTGTCCAAGTGCTCGCAACTTCTCAGTAATGATTTTGAAGAGGTAGTCCATAAGGCATATCCGTCGGTAGCGCAAGCGCGACAGGGTTTACGCGAAGCGGGGGTCGCTGGCGTTATGATGACGGGCAGCGGTTCGGCAGTGTTCGGCCTCTTCGCGAGCCGCGAGGAATGCGAAACCGCAATGGCGAAAATCACCGGCGACGGTTCGGTGTTCCTCGCGCCGTTTTGCCGTAACGGTTGGGAATTCGACGCATGAACGCAGCAGCACTAGAAACCGCCCACAAGCTGGCCGATGCGGTGGAGGCCAAGGATCCGTTTACACGTGGACACGCCGAAGCCGTGGCGTTGACCGCGGTCGCCATCGGCAAAGAAGTCGGGTTGCCGCCGGAGCGCCTGCAGTTGCTGGAAGCCGCCGGGCTGTTGCACGATGTAGGCTACATGGACCTTGCTCCGGAACTGCTCGCAAAGCCCGGCCCATTGACCGAGGCTGAGTTCCAGCACATTCGGGCGCATCCATTGATCGGCGCCGACATCGTGAGTGCCATTCCCTCGCTGAAGGAGACCGCAGACTTGATCCGGTCGCATCATGAACGCTGCGATGGCAGCGGTTATCCCTACGGTCGCGGGGGACATGAACTGCCGCTCGAAGGCCGGATACTGGCGGTGGCTGAAACCTACGATGCCCTGTCGGCGCATCGGGCACATCGTCCGGCCTTCCAGCCGGCGGAGATCGTCAATGGATTGAAGGCCGCCGCCCGCGCGCAATTGGACTCCAGTCTGGTCGGAGCACTGTTGGCTTTGCTGACCCGCCTGGCGCCTGGCCGGAGTTTGGAATCGCTGCCGGAAATGCCCTCACTCGATGAACGTGTTAACGCCGAGCGTCGAAAACTACGCGAGGCGTATTCTGGACTGTCGATCAACCTAACGCACTTGTTCGACTGGCTGGTGGGGAATCCAACCCGCCGCGTGTTGGAGCAGGATGTCACCAGTCAGTTGCACTCCCAGGGCATTCACCTGCGATTGTTGGAAAGGGAGATTGATGACCGCCTGGCGAGTCGGGCGCAGCCCGCTGATTTGGCGGCAGAATACCGGGCCGCGCTGGCCCAGCAGATTCTGCAAATCGAAAGTGCAGTCGGTTCGCGATTGATGCGCTACTATCTCGCTGTTGTGCAGGACCATCTTGGATCGGAGGCCATTCAGGTGTGCCGCGAGTACCGTCTATGCGAAACTCCCCGGCTCGAACGGAGCCCGCGCAAAATGCCGGATGCTCCGCTCATCCTGTTCAACTAATATGAATTGGCTGGCACCGTCGTGAAACTCGATATCAATTGGATCAAACACTCGGAGGCGCTGGTCGCCCTGGTCGCGTTCGTGTTCTCGCTGCTGGCCGCGATTTGGGCGCTGGAGCTCTATCAGTTGCTGCGAACCGGCGCCATCGGGAAAAGCTGGCGCGTGTTCATAGTAGCGGCCCTCGTGTTCATGGTGCACGAGGTGACACACATGGTGCGGATCTTCGGCGCGTTCGATGACCTGGGCATGTACGAGGCGACGAAACTTATCTTCGTTGCCCTGATGGCCTACGGCTTCTACGCCCAGCGGCGAGTTTTTTTCTCACCCCAGTTGTTTCGCGCCGTGCTCAATCACCGTCGCCCCACGGCGGTCGATGCCGAGGAACCCGACGAGTCGACCGTTCCACTTTCCAATTGACGTATGGCCTACCGCGACCTGAATGCATACGTGGAGTTGCTGCGTCAGCGCGGGTGGCTGAAGGAAGTTGACACCCCGGTGGAGGTCGACCTGGAAATCTCACACCTGGCCGACCGGGCGATAAAGACCGGCGGCCCCGCCCTGCTGTTTCGGCGGCCGTGCTGCGTCGCCGAGGGCCGCGAGTACGACTTTCCCGTGCTGATCAACAGCTTCGGCACGAAGGAGCGCATGCTGGCCGCGCTGGAAGTGGAATCGTTCGACGACCTCGCGCGCGAGATCAACGAATTGCTCGAACCGGAAATCCCGACCTCGTTGATCGGCAAGCTGAAATCGCTGCCGAAGCTGCAACGGCTCGGAGATCTGGCGCCCCGACTCGTTAGCCACGCGCCGTGTCAGGAACTCGTCGAGACGGCCAACCCCACCCTTGCGGATATTCCCATCATCAAGTGTTGGCCGCAGGACGGCGGACGCTACATTACGCTGCCGCTCGTCATCACCAAACATCCGACGCGCGGCACGCGCAACATCGGAATGTATCGTTTGCAGAAGTTCGACGATCAGACGCTGGGCATGCACTGGCAGCGCCATAAAGGCGGAGCCCATCATCATCGTGTAGGTGAGGAGGCCGGGCGTCGCATCGAAGTAGCCATCGCGCTCGGGCCGGACCCCGCTTGCATCTACGCCGCCACCTGTCCACTCCCCGACGAAATGGACGAGTTCATGATCGCTGGGTTCATTCGCCACCAGCCAGTCGAGTTGGTGAAATGCAAGACCGTTGATCTTGAAGTCCCGTCCAATTCGCAAATCGTGTTGGAGGGCTTCGTTGAGCCGGGGGAGTATCGGCAGGAGGGGCCATTTGGAGATCATCAGGGTTACTACTCCCGCGCCGAGGACTTTCCCGTGTTTCACTTGACCGCAGTCACTCGTCGCCGCCAGCCCATTTATCCGACGATTCTCGTCGGCCCACCACCCTGCGAAGACCAGTGGCTGGGCGAAGCCACCATTCGCATGTTTCTACCGGTAATTCAGAAAACCCTGCCCGAGTTGGTGGACATGAACCTGCCGGTCGAGGGCATCTTCCACAACCTCGCGATCGTCAGCATCGACAAGCGCTACCCCGGCCACGCGAAGAAAGTCATGCACGCCATCTGGGGACTGGGACAACTGGCCTTCACCAAAATTGTCATCGTGGTGGATAAGGACGTGAACGTTCACGACCTGAGCGAAGTGCTCTGGAAGGTGGGATGCAACATCGATCCGAAGCACGATTGCCTGCTGACCGAAGGCATCGCCGACGTGCTCGACTTCGCCGCGCGCCAGCCCGCGCAGTCCGGCAAGCTCGGCATCGACGCCACCCGCAAATGGGCCGAAGAAGGCTATCCGTGGGTGTGGCCGGAGGAGTGCCGAATGCCGGCGGAGTTGATCGAGCGGCTCGCACCGCTGCTCAGCAAGTTGGGCCTCGCCTAAACGGAGCGCGGCAGCGTTTCCGTGGATGCTGTCTTTCCCCCCACGCTGCGCGGCAAGGTTCGGGTTTCGACGGATTGAAACACGCCGGGGTCATCAACGAATAATTGCATAAACCCGCACTGCGGACAGACTTTCATCCGCGCGCTGACTTCGGTGGTGGGCCCGCGCTTCTGTCCCGCCGGTTTGGCCCAGGGCCTGTTTTGGTAGCGACCGTGAAGGCTCACTTCGCCATCGACCAGTTCCAGATTGCAGGTAGGGCAGGTCATGGGCATACTCCTCGCCAGATCACTGGCGTGCCTGAAGGATGCCCAGCCGGTTGCCGAATGTGGATGGCGGATGACAGTGGCGATGGGTTCGATTACGTCGTGCCGTTCTCTGCGTTCTCTGCGTTCTTTGCGTCTCGGCGGTGAATCGACCGACGTGCCTTAAACCGCAGAGACGCGGAGAATGCGGAGAACACCCGACATGCAAACCAAACTGAAAGCCCAGCTCTCGCTGTTCATGTTCCTCCAGTACTTCATCTGGGGGTCGTGGTACGTCAGCATGGGCACGTATCTCGCCAGCACGCTGAAGTTCGGCGGGCGGGAGATCGGAGCGGCGTATGGCGCGTTCGCCATCGGTTCGATGATCTCGCCGTTCTTCGTCGGGTTGATTGCCGACCGCTACTTCGCCTCGGAGCGGATGTTAGGTGTGCTGGGGTTGCTCGGCGGGCTGATGATGTGCGCGCTGCCGCAGTTGACGGAGTTCGGCACGTTCTATCCCGGCCTCATTCTATATTGCGCGCTGTACGCGCCCACGCTTGCGCTCGGCAACTCGCTAGCCCTGCACCATCTCGCCGACGCCAGGCAGGACTTTCCGCGTGTCAAGGTGCTCTCGGCCGTGGGATGGATCGTCGGGGGACTGGCGATGAGCGCGATGCACGGCGAGCAGTCGCCGGTGCAGTTCTATCTGGCGGGCGGGGTGTCGGTGGCGTTCGGCCTGTTCGCGTTCACGCTGCCGCACACGCCGCCGAAGAAGGTGGGCAGCGGCGTGTCGATTGGCGAGATCCTGGGGCTCGACGCGCTAGCGCTGTTGAAGAAGCCGTCGTTCGCCATCTTCATCGCGTGCCTGTTTCTCATCTGCATCCCGCTCTACTTCTACTTCGTGAACATGGCGATCTACCTCACCGAGCTGCAGTGGGAGAACGTTGCGGGGCGCATGACGCTGGCGCAAGTGTCGGACGTGGTGTTCTTGTTCCTGCTGCCCGTGTTCCTGAAGCGGCTGGGCTACAAGAGGACGCTGTTCCTCGGCATTCTCGCCTGGGCGATGCGGTACGCATTCCTCGCGCAGAGCGTGGACGCCGCCGGCGCGCAGACCACGCTGATCTTCGCCGCCATCCTGCTCCACGGGGTTTGCTACGACTTCCTGTTCATCGCCGGGCAGCTCTATGCGGACGGCGAGGCCAACGAGCGCAACCGCGGCGCGGTGCAGGGGTTCATCGCCTTCATCCTGTGGGGCCTCGGCGCGTTCGTCGGGACGATGCTGGCCGGCTATGTGCAGGCGGCGCACAAACTGCCGCAGGCGATCGGCGCCGTCACGCACGACTGGAAGGGAATCTGGATGCAGCCCGCGATCGGCGCGACCGCGGTGCTGATCGTGTTCGCGATCTGCTTCCGCGAGCCGAAGGCAACCAAGTCAACCAGCTCCGAGACGTGATTCGACCAGCGATCAAGGCTTCCTGCGCGCGACTGCCACGATGTTCGGCGCAAAGCCTCCGATGGCTCCTCGCAACAGGAATCGCTGCGGCCACGCCATCCAATAGAATCCGGCTCGCCCCAGCATGCGCTTCCAATCCAGCACCCAGGGAGTTGGATATTGGAAGTAATGCCCGACGTATTCGTGCCATGCCGGCGTCTGTATCGGCTTGCCAAACGTCAGTTGGACAACCTGGAACCCGCACGATTCCAACATTCCGCGCAGCGTCGCATCGGTGTAATGGACGACATGCTCGTAGGAATCCCACAGCCCTTGCGCCGGTCGCCTACCGCGCAGCGCCAGCATCCGCTGCTTGAACAGATTCCAGCGCGCATTGGGCACCTTGACATAAACGATCCCCTCCGGGGCAAGCAGCCGCGCGACCTCCCGAAGGAACTCACGCGGCTCGCAGATGTGCTCAAAGACGTCGCTCATCGTGACGATGTCATAGCGCGCATCGTGAGTCGATGGCAGTTCATGGAGAAAACAATTGTGCACCGTCAGCCCGAGCCGCTCGCGTGCCAATTGAGACAGGCTCGGCGACGGTTCGACGCCGACCGCTTCCCAGCCCATGCGCACGGCGTGGCGCAACAGCATTCCCATGTTGCATCCGACGTCCAGCAAGCGGCCGCTCGGTTGGTATTGCCGAATCAGTCGCAGCTCTTCGAGGTAGTTAGGGTCGCGATGATGCGGTCGCTTGCCCTCGAAGATGAGCCGCGCTTCCTCGTAGTACCGCTCGGCGTCGCCCCAGTACACTTCCTCGGGAGCGCGGATTCGTGGGCTGGTGTACAGGAGACCACAGGCAACGCACCGCGACACGCCTACCGATTTGTGTTCCGTAAACACGCGTTCGCGCTGGTCGCTGGCGCACAACGGACACGGAACCTCGAGAACCTCGGCCTCCGAGTACTCGTCCTTCTGCGTCCCGCCGCGGGCGTAATCGTGCGATTCTTGAATGAGCCTCATGCGGCCGGCAAGCCGTGCGCGTTAGTCATCGGCATGAAACCGTCGCAGCCGTTCGGGCAAGTCTACACCATGCGTCGAGAACCAGATGGCGCGCCGCAGCACGGTCTGATCGGCCTCGTCCGGCTCGTCAAGATGCGCGTCACGCAATGAGGCCAGCGCCAGTTCGCGCGCCAGTCCGCGCAGCGAGGCTATCGGCTTGTTCATCTCGTCGAGCGGGATGAGGTTCGGCACGACAGCGTACGGCCTGAAGTCGCCGCGCCTGGTGAAGCAGTTGCTCATCGGCGTCGCGGTCAGGTCGAACTGGTTCATCGGCGGCAGGCCGAGCAGCAGCTCGATGGTGCGCACCATGCTGGTCTGGTTGTAGAGCGTGCTGTCGACGTAGCCGCGCTTGGTGTACGGGCTGATGCACAGCGCTATCGTACGATGCCCATCGACGTGGTCCAGGCCGCCCTGCGGATCGTCTTCGACCACGAGGATTGCGGTCTCGCGCCAGAACTTCGACTTGCTCACCGCCTCGACAATCTTGCCCAGCGCGAAGTCGTTGTCGGCCACCTGCGCGCGCGGAGTCGGGAAACCGGGCGCCGTGCCGGCGGTGTGGTCGTCGGGCAGGATCATGGTGATGAGATTCGGCAGCTCGCCTTTCCGCTCGAACTCGCGGAACTCGCGCAGGAACTGCTCGGCCCGCCACTGGTCGGGAATCATGTTGGCGAAGCCCGGATACTTCGGCGCGCAGTACTTCTGCAGCGGCTCGACCAGCGTTTGCGTGTTCACCGCCATCTTCATCTCGCCCGATTTCCAGTCGTTGTAGAAGTCGATCCAGCGGCCGCGCGTGCGGTCTTCGGTGATGGTGAACTCGCCGTAGTTGCGGAAGGTCTTGCCGGCCTTGAGCGCGTTGTCCCAGATGAAGCCGCTGCTGGCGTAGGCCATCGCGTCGGTGCCGTGGTACGGGTAGCTGCGCGGGAAGCCGCCGAATGCGCGCTCGATGTAGTCGGTCACGTAGCTCTCCACGCACCACTGGTGCCCGTCGGCGCTCAGGATTCCGCAGCAGTAGAAGTTGTCGAGCAGCACGAACTGCTCGGCCAGCGCATGATGGTTGGGCGTCACGTCGCGCCCGAACTGGCACAGCGACTTGTCGCCGTTGCCCTGCGGCAGGTCGCCGAACACCTGGTCGTACGTGCGGTTCTCCTTGATGATGTAGATGACATTCTTGATGGCCGGCGCGGGCGACACCGGCGGACGCGCGGTCAGCACTTCGTCCCACCGGTTGTTCGCGTAGACCTGCTTCGTCAGCTCTTTCAGCTTCGCGTCATCGGGAATGGGGATGACCGACACCGAGCCGAGGTGGTCGTGCGAGTTGTGGCCCTTGCCCTCCGCGCGGCGCGTTCGGTCGAGCGAGCCGCGGCCTTTGGTGTTGGCGACGTACAGCGTCTTGCCATCCTTGCTGACTTGAATGGCGGTCGGGTACCAGCCCGTCGGAATCAAGCTTCGCATTGCGGATTGCCGATTGCGGATTGCGGATTGAACGTCAATGACCGACACGCAGTTGTTGCCGCCGAGCGCGACGTAGAGCGTGCGCCCGTCGGGGCTGAGCGCCAGACCGGTCGGCGCGGAGCCGAACGGGAGCTTCGCGTCGGGCTTGACCGAAAAAGTCGCAACCACCTTGTCGTCATCAATGTTGATGACCGACACCGTGTCGCTGTTGCTGTTGGCGACGAAGAGCAACTGCGCGGACGCGCCCTTCGCGTTGTAGGCGATCGCGCTCGGGTGCAGGCCCACCTCGATCTGCTTGACTTCTTTGCGCGCGACGAGATCGACCACCGACACCGTGCCGCTGGCCGCGATGCCGCGCTCGTCGGTGACAACGTCCGTGCCCGACGACGGCCCTTTGCGGTCGCCGTCCTTCACCGCGCGCCCGGCCCAGTTGGTGACGTAGGCCTTCTTGCCGCCATCAGTGACCACGACGCCGAACGGAACGTTGCCGACCGGGATTTGCGCGACCAGTTCCTGCTTCTCCAGGTCGATGACGCCGAGCGTGTTGAGCCGACTGAGGCACACCAGCAGCGATTTGCCGTCCGGCATCAGCGCCATCCCGGACGGCACCGCGCCACGGTTCGCCTCCACCGTCGTCGTCGGCAACGGAACGGCTTTGCCGAGCTTGGCCGACTCCTCGGCGAGGTCGAGGAACTGCACGCCGCCTTTGCTGCGCGCGGCCACCACCTGCTTCTGGTCGGGCGTGAACAATATGCCGGCGTAGCTGTTGGTCAGCCCCGACGCCGTCAGTCGCTGCTTCACACGCTTCGTCTCCGTGTCGATGAACACGTAGCCGACGCGGTCGAGCGCCACCAGCGTCTTGCCGTCGTCACTCAACGCCAGATCCGTCGACCGGCCGGGAAACGCAATCTCCTCGCCGTAGGCGCGCAGAACCTGATTGACCGGAGTGACGACGGAACCATCGGGCTGCTGGCCCACGAGAATGCGCCGCACCGCCTCCCCGGCGAGCAAAGGGACAGCGATGGCGAGGGCGAGCAGAAGGAAGACTCTGGATGAACGCAAGGCAGTTGTCCTTTCGTTGTGAACTGTTGGCTACTCTTCTGACACCGCGCGGCTGAATCGGTGCTGTGAGACTGTGACAACTGTTCCCGCAATGAAATCATGCAAGGCTCGTCGCCGTCGATTCGACAACATCACAACTACCTCGATGCACAACCAAATGTCGACGGCCCGGTGTTCCCACCACAACCAGGATGGTCGGTGGGCAAAGAGGTTCACCGTACGCTGCTTCCAACTGACGCCGTAGAATTCCGCATCGCTGATAGTCGCCAACGCGACGAGTGAACCAATCAACCAGGGAACCTAAAACAACAAAAGGATCGATTCACGCAACCATGCCTCGCGCCAGCCGATTGGTTCTCCTGTCGTCCGAACCACCCGAATTCTCATAACCCACTTGCCAATGGTCTGGCCGAACCGCCCGTGACAGTAGCTGGTGTAACCATTCGTCGCGATGGCCGTTGCAATCAAGATTAAGAGTGCGGCAACTTTGGAATCTGGCTCCAGCCATCGGCTGACCAGTATGATTGGCACCCAGACGAACATGTCGATACAGAACGCCACGAGGCGTCGCCAAAAGGATGCGTACGTCAGCTCTGTGGATGAACTTCACCCTAAGTCAGCGTTCGCCCCACCGCCACCGCCACGGGGCGGGCACGCTCCACAAACCGGGCGAAGCGGGACGGGGAGAGGGATTGCGCTCCGTCCGACCAGGCGGTTTCCGGATCTGGATGCACCTCGATAAGCAGACCATCGGCCCCAGCGGCAATGGCGGCCAGTGACATCGGCTCTACCATGTCCCAGCGACCGGTGCCTTGCGAGGGATCGACGACCACCGGCAAATGCGTGAGCTTTTTCACGGCGGGCACGGCGGCGAGGTCAAGTGTGTTGCGGAACGACGGCTCGAACGTGCGAATGCCGCGCTCGCACAATGTGACGTAATGGTTGCCTCCCGCCAGCAAGTATTCTGCGGCCTTGAGCCACTCATCGATGGTGCTGGCCCAGCCGCGCTTGAGCATCACGGGAATGTGGGTCTGTCCGACTTCCCTCAGCAATTGAAAGTTGGCCATGTTGCGCGTGCCGATTTGCAGCATCTGCGCGTGTGCGCAAACCGCCTCGACGTCACGGACATCGAGTACCTCAGTGATGATGGGGAGACCCGTCTCCAGGGAGGCGGTGCGCAACATCTTCAACCCGTCGAGGCCGTGACCCTGGAAGTCGTAGGGGGAAGTGCGCGGCTTGAACGCGCCGCCGCGCAATACATGCGCGCCGGCGGCCTTCACTGCGCGGGCTGCTTCCACGATTTGTGATTCCGACTCGACCGAGCACGGCCCGGCCATCAGGATGATCGCTTCACTCCCGAGAATGTGGTCGCCCAGCGGAATGGTGGTTTGGTCATGTCCTTCGCGGCTAACCAGTTTGTACGGCCGCGAGATCGGCACGACGCGTTCGACGTATTCGAGCGATTGCAGTTGATCGGCAAGCTGGCTTTTGTCCTCATCACTCAACTTGCCGACGGCGCCGATGAGCGTGCGCTCAACCCCGCGCGAGACATTGGCCTCATAGCCGCGTTGCGCGAGGCGGTCGCAGACGTGTTGGATGTGGGCGTCGGAAGCGCTGGACGCCAGAATTATGATCACGCGATGGTCCCCTCTGTCACTTCTCCGAGTGCCAATTCAAGTGCATGGATGAATCGACGGTTCATGTCTTCGGTGCCGATTGTCACTCGAATGTAGGTCGGTAGCCCGAAGAGGTCGCCGGTGCGGACGATGACGCCCTTTCGTAGCAACGCCTGAAAAACAGCATTCGAGTCCCGGCCCACCTCGATCAACAGGAAGTTCGCTTCCGTCGGCACGAACGGCAGGCCGAGCCGTTCCAACTTTCGATACAACCATGCCTTGCCGGCGCTGTTCATCGCGCGCGTTCGCGTCACCTGCTCTGCATCGTGCAGGCTGGCGATCGCCGCTACCTGCGCGAGGCTGTTGACGTTGAACGGCTCGCGGACGGCGTTGAGCCATTTCGATAATTCTGGACGAGCCATGCCATAGCCCACGCGCAGCCCGGCCAGCGCGTAGATTTTCGAGAAAGTCCGCAGTACGACGACGTTACGCCCTTCGCGCACGTATCGCAGCGTCAGTGGATAGTCGATGCGCTCGACATACTCGTGGTAGGCTTCGTCCATGACGACGATGACGTGTTCCGGTAGGCCGTCGAGGAATCGTTCGACTTCGTCAGCGGTGTTCATCGTGCCGGTCGGGTTGTTGGGATTGGCGATGAAAACGCATTTGGTGCGCTCGGTGATCGCGGTCCGCATCGCGGCGAGATCGTGAGTGAAGGCTCGCAGCGGCACCTTGACCGGGACACAACCCATCAGGGCAGCGGCCGATTCGTACACCACGAATGACGGATCGCCGAATGCGACCTCATCGCCCGGATTGAAGAACGCAAGGCTGATCAGGTGCAGGATTTCGTCGGAACCGGTGCCAAGGGTGAAGTGGTCGGGCGGTAGTGCGTGGAATTCGGAAAGGGACCGCTTCAATGCGAAGCAGGCCGCGTCCGGGTACAGCCATGCGGCGGGGGCTGCGGCTCGCACTGCTTCCACGGCGCGCGGCGAGGGGCCCAGGCAGTTTTCGTTCGAGGCCAGCTTGACGAGATTGGTGAGCCCCAGTTCCCGCTCGACTTCTTCGATCGGCTTACCCGGCACGTACGGGCGCAACGCGGCGATACTGGGACGAATCAGGCGGTCGGTCAAAGCGTGGCTCCGATGTACGTGGCCCACAGTTTGGCGCGTAACCAAAACGAACGAGCCGTCCCGAATCGGTCGGGACGGCTCGGAACCGGAAACCCGGTCTGGTTACTTGTCTTTCTTCATTCTTGGCGGCGCTCTGAACCGCCGTCACGGTTTTGCCATCAGCGCTGGTTTCGCAGCGCACGCGCATCCCGGCCATTAGATCTCCCAGCTTGGGGTCTTTCGTGTCGCCGATGGTGATCTTTACTTCCTTGGCGACGTCGAGTGTCTTTTTCTCGCCCGGCACCTTCTTGGTCGTGGTGTCGCTGGTGATTTGGTTTTTTTCCGTATCGACCGATACCACGCTCCCGGCTACGCCGGCCTTCTTTTGCCGGCGTTGCCGGCAAAGCTCGGCGCAGCCACAGTCAGCAAGGCCACTCCAAGCAGCAAGAGTCGTTTCGTCATAGTCACACCTCCTTTCATCCGAATGCCATTGACGACACGAATAGCAACGGAGTTCAGCGAGCGCGTCGACGACATTCATTGGTTTCCGTACCCGTTGATTCGCAGCGTTGGTGGTTGGTAACCATCCCAGGTCGGCGTCGAGTCGAGCCGGGCCGCGTTGCTGCGGACCGTCTTGTTTGCGGTCGCGCCAAACTAACAAACCTATGCACTATCAGCGCGTTTTCTTGGAAGCGATGGGCTACGAGATTGCTCCGACGGTCGTATCCTCTGCCTGGATTGAAGAACAACTCGCCTCCGTCTATGCCGAATTACGAATCCAGCCGGGACAACTTGAAGCGCTGACCGGCATTCGCGAACGCCATTGGTGGGACGAGGGATTCTCCAACGCAGAAGGAGCCACCCGTGCCGCCCGTCATGCCCTGGCTGCCACGGCGGTCAAACCCGGCGATTTGGGAGCGCTGATCTATGGCGGAGTCAGTCGCGACCACATCGAGCCGGCTACGGCCTGCGCGGTGGCGGAGGCCGTGGGGGTTGGCGCTCAGGTGGAGATTTACGATATCTCCAATGCGTGCCTCGGTGTACTGAATGGGATGGTGGCGATCGCCAACCGAATCGAGTTAGGGCACATTCGCGCCGGCATCGTCGTGTCGTGCGAATCGTCGCGGGAGATCACTTCGATTATGATCAAACGGCTGCTGCAATCGCGCTCGATGGAGAGTTTCAACACCACCCTCGCCACGCTCACGGTCGGGTCGGGTGCAGTGGCCATGGTCCTGTCCGACGGTTCCTTTGGCAAGGAGTGCCCGCGTTTGCTCGGCGGCGCATTGCAAACCGCTCCCCAGCACCATGCGTTGTGTCGTTGGGAATCCAATGGGTATTTGCCCGGCGGACCACATGAAGTCATGGAAACCGACTCCATTGCTGTGCTCAAGCACGGAACTGCGTTGGGCGTTGAAACCTGGGAGCGGTTCTTGCGGGATCTGGGCTGGACCCGGGAGGCCGTTGATCGAGTCGTGTGCCATCAGGTCGGCACCATGCACCGTGAGGCTGTGCTCAAAGCGTTTGGCATGCCCCCCGTTAAGGATTTTTCTACCTTTGAGTACTTTGGAAATATGGGAACGGTGTCGCTGCCGATGACGGCCGCGCTCGCTGCGGAGCGGGGTTTTCTACAGCGAGGCCACCGGGTGGGGTTCCTCGGAATTGGTAGCGGCCTCAACTGCCTCATGCTCGGCTGGCAATGGTAAACGCATTGAGGATCGAGGATTGAGGATTGCGGATTGCCTCGGGACGCCAGGCTTTCGCGAGCTGTACCCGTTCGCGTCGCGATACTTCGAGCGAAACGGTCTGCAGATACACTACCTCGACGAAGGCGCCGGTGAACCGATCGTCATGTTGCACGGCAACCCTACCTGGTCATTTTTTTATCGGGACCTGGTCAAGGCATTGCGCGGATCGTACCGCTGCGTCGTCCCCGACCACCTCGGCATGGGTCTGTCGGACAAACCGAACGACCAGCAGTATCGCTACACGTTACAAAGCCGGGTCAACGATCTGGCCGCACTGCTTGATGAACTTGGTCTCACAACGGGCGTGACGCTGGTGCTGCACGACTGGGGCGGAATCATTGGTTCCGTGCTGGCGACGAAACACCCCAATCGTATCAAGCGCATAATCGTGTTCAACACGGCCTGCGGCCTGCTGCCGCCGGCGAAACGGCTACCCTGGCAACTTCAGCTCACGCGGACACCGCTTGGCGCGCTCCTGGTGCGCGGTGGAAATGCCTTTGCCCTCGGCACCGCGCGCATAGGAACCATCCGACCGCTGCCCCGCGCCGTGCGCGACGCTTTTGTGGCGCCGTATGACTCCTGGGAGCATCGCATCGGCACACTCCGCTTCGTGCAGGATATCCCCCTGCACCCCGGCGACCGGGCCTATAGATTGATCGCCGAAACTGCCGCCCAGTTGTACCGACTGGCTAAGGTGCCGACGCTCATCTGCTGGGGAGAACGCGACTTCGTTTTCGATCATCACTTTCTGCAACAGTGGCGCGACGCATTTCCGCACGCGGAAGTGCATACCTTTCCCGATGCCGCGCACTATTTGCTCGAGGACGCGCGAGACCGCATCGTCCCGCTGGTGACAGAGTTCCTCGCGCAAACACGATGATTGAATTCGTTAACATTGCCTCTCGCCTCCGGGTCCGGGCCGCACGGCATCCCGACAAACTCGCCGTCGTGAAGCAACGGTGTGGGCGCGCAGGCCGCGCACGCTACGATTCCATCTCGTTTGGCGACCTCGACCAGTCAAGCGACTGGTATGCCAATGCGTTGGAGCGGCGCGGAATTGTCCGCGCTATGCGGACCGTTGTGATGGTGAAGCCGGGCATCGAGTTCTTCACCGTCACGTTTGCTCTGTTCAAGCTGGGCTCGGTGGTCGTACTCCTCGATCCGGGCATGGGACGGATGAACCTCGGTCGGTGCATCGCCGACGCCGAGCCCGAGGCTTTCGTGGGCATACCGCTCGCGCACGCGGCGCGCAAGCTGTTCGGCTGGGGAAAGCGAACGGTTCGCACCAGTGTTGTCGTGAGCCGCAGCGGAGTGCTCGATGCGAAGCGCGATGTGCATTCGTGCGAACTGGCCGACACCGTCGCTGAGGAGACCGCCGCGATTCTATTCACCAGCGGCAGCACCGGCATGCCCAAGGGCGCGGTGTACACACACGGTGTTTTCGAGGCCCAGGTTCAGTGTCTTCACGATCACTTCGGACTCGGGCAAGGCGAGGACGAGGTGGACCTGGCGACGTTTCCGCTGTTCGCGCTCTTCGATGCCGGGCTGGGCGTGACCGCGGTGATTCCTGATATGAACGCCAGCAAGCCTGGTCGCGCTGATCCGCGCAGACTGGTTGCCGCCATGAGGGACCAGCGCGTCACGCAGATGTTCGGTTCGCCGGCGCTCGTCGACAACCTGGGACGCCACTGCGAACGTGAGCAAATCAAACTGCCGTTACGCCATGTCATGACTGCCGGTGCCCCGGTGCGCACCGACATTCTCGAACGGTTTGCTTCCGTCGCTCCACAGGCCACCATGGTAACTCCGTACGGCGCGACGGAAGCGTTACCGGTCGCCGTCATCGAAAGCCGCGAGCTTCTCAACGAGACGCGCCTGGCGACCGCGCAAGGCGCGGGCATTTGCGTCGGCCAGCCGGTGCCCGGCCTTGACGTGCGCATCATCGGCATCAGCGATGAGCCGATTGTGGAGTGGTCGGACGATTTTCTGAGTCCGCCGGGCGAGGTTGGTGAGATTGTCGTGCGTGGCCCCCTGGTTACGCGCGAGTACTACAATCGACCGGAGCAGACGGCGCTTGCAAAGATGCGGCACGCCGACGGAGGCTGCTGGCATCGCATGGGCGACGTCGGTTACTTCGATGAGCAGGGGAGATTGTGGTATTGCGGCCGGAAATCGCAACGAGTCGTGACGGAAAAAGAGACGCTGTTCACGGAGCAGGTGGAGGCGATATTCAACGGTATCATCTTTCGAACGGCGCTGGTTGGGGTTGGGGTTCACGGTGTCCAACTTCCAGTGGTCTGTTGCGATAACGGAGTCCGGCACCATGGACGCCAGGGGATCACGCTGTGTTTGCGTCCGTGGGTGGAAACTGCAATGAGGCTGAAATCAGCAGCGGAAGCCACTGAGCTTACCCGTGGAATCGAGGTGTTTCTCGTCTACGGAGACTTCCCCGTCGACGTCCGTCATAACGCAAAAATCAACCGGGAAGCATTAGCTATCTGGGCAGCCAAACGAGTCGGCGCGCGAAGCGTGAGGAACCGATGCTAGACTGCCAACGCGCGCTTGTCACCGGCGGCGGTGGGTTTCTGGGCAAGGCAATCGTCGAGCGGCTGCTCCAGCGCGGGTTGCGCGTGCGGAGCTTTGCGCGAGGTGAATATCCAGAGTTGCGCGCGCTCGGGGTCGAGGTCGTGCGCGGCGACCTCGGCGATGACGAGGCCGTTGATCGCGCGTGCGCCGAATGCGACCTGGTCTTTCACGTGGCGGCGAAAGCCGGGCTGGAGGTGCAGCCCGCCGACTTCGAGCGCATCAATGTCCTCGGCACCAAGAACGTCATCGTTGCATGTCGCAAGCACGCCATTGCTCGGCTCATCTTCACCAGTTCTCCCAGCGTAGTGTTTGCCGGTGTCGATCAATCCGGTGTGGATGAGTCGGCTCCGTATCCGACGCGGTTTCTCGCGCACTATCCGCGAACGAAGGCGTTGGCCGAACAACTTGTGCTCTCCGCTAACGAGGCTGCATTAGCTACCGTGGCGCTACGCCCGCATCTCATTTGGGGGCCGGGCGACAATCACCTCATGCCGCGCATTGTGCAGCGCGCTCGCGCCGGCCAGTTGCGTTTGATCGGTGACGGTTCGAACCGCATTGACACCGTGTACCTCGACGACGCTGCCGACGCCCATTTACTTGCCGCGGAGCGCCTCTCCCCCGGGGCACCGATTGCCGGCAAGCCGTACTTCATCACTGCTGGCGAGCCGCGCCCGATCCGGGAGATCATCGATGGCATCCTGGCCGCGCATGGCCTCCCACCGGTCACGCGGTCGGTGCCTCCGACCATCGCTGTACTTGTTGGTGGTCTGCTGGAGGTCTTGCATCGTGCGTTGAACCTGCGGCATGAGCCGCGCATGACGCGTTTCCTCGCGAGAGAACTCGCCACTGAACATTGGTTCGATATTTCCGCTGCGCGCCGTGACCTCGGCTATCAACCGAAAGTTGGCATCGACGAAGGGCTGCGGCGAGTAGCGGCTTCATTTCGCCAGACCGCGCCTTAGCTCGTCGAGTGAATAGAAAGTGTCACGCCAGCGCACGCCACCCTGTCGCAGGGTGATCAGCATCGAGTTCCAGAGCAAGGCAATGGTCACCGGAGCACAGACGATGGGAAGCAGCGCACCCGGCGTGAACCGTCCGCCCAGATGGTGGCCAAGCAGAACCCACGTTGGCAGCAACAGCGAAAGATACGCGCAGAACGCAGCGATTCCTGGCGGCGTCAGCAGCGCCAGTCCGATCCAGGGCACCGTCCACATCGTCAGCATCGCAACAGTAATGGCCACTACGGCCGGCACGCTGAACATTGCGCCGGCGAACGCGTTCTTTTCCACTGCCTTGATGAGTCCGACGATGCTGTGCGGCCAATCGCACTGGACTTCCGTCGTCGTCAGGAGTGCTCGCGTTCGTTTTCCCGCCCGGCGCAGCAGCAGTCCGAGTTTCATGTCGTCCACGACTTCCATTCGGAGCCGCTCGTGGCCGCCAATGGCCTTATACGCGTCGGCTCGTACAAGGTTGAATGCGCCGACTCCAAGCGAACGCCACGGCAGATCGCGGTTGGCGTCATCAATGGCGCACACGAACGCCAGCAGAAAGGTCAGCAGTGAGGCTTGGTCGAGTACGTTGCCCTGTTCCGGATCAATCAGGCCGGGCAACAGGCACAGGTGGTCAATGCCAGCCCGCTCGGCTTCCGCCAGCGCCCGCATGACGACGGTCGGCTGCATCCAGATGTCACCGTCCACAAACAGCAGCCAATCACCGGAGGCCTGTTGCGCCCCGACGTGCAGCGCGTGGCATTTGCCCAACCAGCCCGCAGGCAGTTCGGAGACGTGGACCACCCGGAGTTGAGGCTCGCCCATCGCCAGTCGATCGAGAATCTCTCCGGTCGTGTCGGTGGAGCGATCGTTCACGACCACGAGGCTCAGCTCGACGTCGGTCTGCGCGAGTAGATTACACACCGTCGTTGCGAGGCGCGCGGCTTCATCACGAGCAGCGATGACCACCGTGACGCGCGAGTCCGACGGCGGATGGGAAACGGGTAGGGGACGCAACGAAATCACCGCTATCAGCGCCCTCAGGCTCACGAGCAGCCACACAACTGCGACAACGATGAATAGCGCATTCAACATCGCACTCAGCTTGGCGCGGCACGCGCGAGGAAACGCGCGCAGCGAAGCCAACTGTGCTGGGAGGTGAAACATGCCGAACTACTGGCTCTTGAAGTCCGAACCTGACTGTTACAGCTATGATGACCTCGAACGCGATGGCGGCACCTACTGGGAGGGCGTCCACAACAACCTCGCGCTCAAACATCTGAGAAACCTCAAGTCGGGCGACGTGGCGCTCATCTATCACACCGGCGACGAGCGGCAAGCGGTTGGATTGGCCGAGGTTACCAGGGATGCCTATCCCGATCCCGACGGGAACGATCCGAAGCTGGTGGTCGTGGATCTCAAACCGATGAAGCGGCTGAAGAAGCCGGTGACGCTGGCAGCGGTGAAAGCGCGTGAGGAGTTCCAGGATTTCGCGCTGGTGCGCATGTCGCGGCTTTCGGTGATGCCGGTCACCTCGGCGCAATGGAAGCTGCTAATGGAAATGGCGAAGTAGCCGTGCAGCTTGCCACCGCCGCCGATATTCGCAGCTTCGATCGTGAGGCGGTAACCCAATGCGGGGTCACACCACTCTGGCTGATGGAGCAAGCCGGGCTGCGCGTGGTGGAGTTCATCGAGCGGCAGCATCCGTCACTCGCAGGGTTGCGGGTCACTGTGCTGGCGGGCAAAGGCAACAACGGTGGCGATGGCTTTGTGGTCGCGCGCCATCTGCTTGGCGCCGGCGCGCGCGTTCGTGTGCTGGTCGCCGCGCGCCTCGACGAGGTGCGCGGCGACGCACTGACCAATTTGCGAATGCTGCCGCCCTCAGCGGTGCAGGTAATTACCTCCACCCGCCAACTCCCGAAAATCAGAACCGCGCTCGAAGGGAGCGAGTTGGTAGTTGACGCGCTGCTGGGTACTGGCGTGACGCGATCGGTCGAGGGTCTGCTGGCCAGGGTGATCGAGGCGGTCAACCAATCAAAGCGACCGGTCCTGGCGGTTGATCTGCCGAGCGGCCTCCACGCCGACACCGGCGCGATGATGGGCGCTGCGGTGCGGGCGCGCTGGACGGTGACGCTGGCGCTACCCAAACGCGGAGTCGTGTTGCCTCCGGGGGCAGTGTGCGCCGGCGAGGTGTGGCTTGGCGAATTGGGGCTGCCGCAGTCGTTCGTGGGTTCTCGCACAACGGCTGTGCAAGTGAATACCGCACGATCCATCGCGCCACTGTTGCCGCAACGAAAGTCGACTGCGCACAAAGGCGACGCGGGACGGCTGCTCATCATCGGAGGCAGTGTCGGCATGGCTGGCGCTCCGATGCTCGCCGCCCGCGCCGCGTTCCGTGCTGGCGCGGGCCTGGTGACGGTGGGTTTGCCGGCGGGCCTGGAGGTTGCGGCGAAGGAAGTCGTCATGGAAGCGATGACTTTGTCGCTGCCGACAACTGCCGAGGGCTGCCTTGCCGAATCGGCCGTTGCACTCGTCCAAACTCGCTGGGCGCGGATGCACGCGTTGGCGATTGGTCCGGGACTCGGTCGCGATCATGGCACGCTGGAATTCGTGCGAAGACTGCTGCCACTTGCACAAATGCCGATGGTGATCGACGCCGATGCCCTCGGCGCGTGGTCGGGCAGATTGAAGGTCCTGGCGAGCACGCGAGCGCCAAAGGTGTTGACGCCCCATCCCGGCGAACTGGCCGAGCTTATGGGCACCTCGGTCGCCGTTATCGAGCGTGACCGGATTGCCGCTGCGCAAGCGGCGGCGCAAGCAACGCGATCAATCGTCGTCCTGAAGGGCGCGCGAACCGTGATCGCCGACTCGATCGGGGCAACGACACTGAACCTCACCGGCAACGCCGGCATGGCGACGGCTGGATCGGGTGATGTGTTGACCGGCGTGATTGCAGCCTTGATTGCGCAGGGATTGTCTCCAAGGGTAGCTGCGAAAGTCGGTGTCTACCTGCACGGCATCGCCGGTGATCTCGCTGCTGCGGAACTCGGCCAACCGTCGCTCATGGCGGGTGATCTGATCGAGTGGTTGCCGCGCGCTTGGCAGCAAACGCAACCAACTGCCCTCGCTCCGCCCGGTCGCCTGATGCTACTGCGTTAGTGCGTCGGGTCTTGCGGAGCTTGTGAATCGGCGGCGAGCAGCGCGGCAGCGACGGGCCATGTCGGCGCTGCGGCACCAGTGACGAAGCAGCAAAACCAACCTCCAATGATCTTTACTTTCCATCTTTACAGCGCGCTTGCACGCGACACGATTGCCTCCACTCGACCAATGTTGGTCGGGGGGAGTTTGTGATTTTCGAGTAGGTCGGCGTCCCGCCCGACACGTTCAAGTGAACAACCATGGCCAATCCCTTCGCCGCGCCTATGGTTCCTGGTCATTTCGATTTTTCTTCAGCGATCACGGCAGGTTCAGAATCAAGGCACGATTCGCAGGCGGCCTTGAATCGAACGTTGTGACGATCACGGTCAGACAATCGACACATGAAGAATGGCGCGCAACTTTCCTCATGGCTGATCCCGAAGTGGCAAGCTTCCTACACCGCGGTCACGTGAGAGAAGACGAGAAATCGGTTGCCAAGTTGCAGGAACTGGTCGGCAGGTATCCAAACACACCATACGCCGATCATGCGCGCCTGGCGCTCGCCGGGCACTTCGCGATTGAGGGAGGACCCGGATTTGATCCACACAAGGCGTATGAACATGCCTCGGCAGTTACGAATCGATTACCCAAGATGCGGCTCCGCTCTGAATCTCATGTGCAGTTACGTCGCCCGCTCCCGTCAGGTTCGCGCGGTCGCCGATATTCCCGCGTTGGTGCGAGAGCTCGAAGCCAATGAGCAGCTTAGCCGAAGCATGGGGTTCAATCTCCGCTTCAATACGAAATCACATCGGGAGAAGCTGATGGAGTTGGCGGACAAATCGAAAGATGAGAAGCAACCGTGAGGCGATCACAGGCAAGTAGATGCTCATTCTTCAACGGTCAGAGGGACAGGGTCTAAGGTCCGACACCAGACTACTCCTCGTAGAACAACATGCGGTCGCAGTTTTCGCAGGTGAGGTCTTCCATTCCCTGATGCAACCGGCGAAAGATGAAGCTGGTAAACTCCACACCGCAACCGGGACACCCGCTGCCCGTGACCCTTACGATCGCCAGGTTGTTCGTCCTCTTCAGCAGCCGAGCGTACTGTGCCAGCAACTCCTCATCGACCCGCTTCACTGCTTCGTCCCGCTGCCAGCGGAGTTCCACCACTTGCTCATTCATGTGCGCGCTCCGCTCGGCGAAGTCGGCAAGGTGAGCGGCAAGCAGGTCGTCCTGCCGCCGAGACTCGGCCTGGGCCGCATCCGCAGCTACCTTGCGAGCTTCCACCCGTTCCATCAACTCGAGCAGCTTCTCTTCGATGACGCCCTTGCTCTTGGTGAGCGAATCGATCTCGTTCCGCAAGTGTTCCAACTCCTTGGGATTGCCGATCGTCCCGCTGTACAATCGGACGCGGTGCTGGTCGCGCTTGGTCTCAAAGCTCTTCAGCTTCAGGTCCTCATCTCGGAACTCGATTTCCAAATCGTGCTGAGCTTGGCGGCGCGCGGCCAAGTCTCGTGCGGCGGCTTCGGATTCCTCGCGCAGTTGGCTACCATCATCGAGCGAGCCCAGCGCCTTCTCGACCTTGTGGATCTGTGTGTCGATTTCTTGCAACTCGTACAGCGGTTTGAGCAGTTCAGCCAAGGATTCCTCCAGTTAGTGGAAGGGCTCGACCTCCACCTGCGAGCGATACACAGGCAAGGACGGTAGTTCGTTCGCCAATACTCCGGCGAGCAGGTCAATGGCGTGACGTTCGGAGGTGGCGTGCCCGGGATCGACGAGCGCCAGCCCGAGATCGCGGGCCAACAGTGCCTCGTGGTGTTTCACATCGCCGGTGACGTAAACGTCGGCCGCGCGCGCGGCCTGCTCGATGAAACTTGCACCGGCTCCGGTGCAAACTGCCACGCGCTCAACGAGGCGGTCATCGTCGCCGACCACGCGCAGGTGACGCGCGCCCAATGTCCGCTGCACGTGACGCGCGAATTCACGGAGGCGCAGCGGTCGCGCCAGTCGACCAACGCGGCCGCTGCCTGCCTCGGCCCGCACGGTATCGGGCAACAACGGGTAGACGTCGAATGCGACTTCTTCGTAGGGATGCGCGGCACGCATCGCACCGATGGCGTCATCCAAACGCCCTATCGCGACAATCATTTCCAGCCGCACCTCGTCCACTTCTTCAACCGTTCCGATCGAGCCGATCTTCGGCTGTGCCCCGGTCAGCGGTTTGAATGTGCCGAGGCCTGGAGCGCGAAAGCTACAGTGGCTGTAGTGGCCAAAGACGCCGGCGCCGGCGGCAGCCATTGCGTCGTACACGCGTTGCCAGTCGGCCACCGGCACAAACACAGCGAGTTTGGCAAATGCTGTCGGGTGGGGGAGTAGCGGCCGCGGATTCGTCAGACGCAGCATTTCCGCCAGTCGTTGGTTGAGTCCTTGCGGCGCATTGTCGAGATTGGTATGCACGGCGATGAGCGCGGTTTGCGAACGTACGAAATTGAGCACCAGGCGCTGAATCGGATCACGCGTGGTCACCGCCTTGATCGCGTGGAAAATCAGCGGGTGATGGGTGACTACGAGATTGGCCTTGAAACACCTGGCTTCCTCCAATACCGCAGTGGTGGCGTCGAAGGCCACGAGTATTCCGTGCAGTGGAGCGTTGGTGTCACCGATGAGCAGCCCGACATTGTCCCAGGATTCCGCCAGCGCCGCCGGCGCAAAGCGCTCGATCGCCGCGAGCGCCTCGCGGACACGACTACTGCGCCGTGCCGCCATACACGTCCTGGGGATCGAACACTTGCTCGCCCACGGTGGTCAGGCTTCCATCGGCTTCAACCCGCCGATGAAAGCAACTTCGCATACCCGTGTGACAGGCTGCGCCGCGCGAACCGTTCGGACCGAGTTGCTCGACCTTGATGACCACGGCATCCGCATCGCAATCGACATGAAGTTCCTTGACGATCTGCACATGGCCCGACGTTTCGCCCTTCATCATCACCTTGCCGTGGCTGCGACGGTAGACGTGCGCCTTGCCGGTCTCCATCATGAGCGAGAGCGCTTCGCGATTCGCCCACGCCACCGTGAGCACTTCGCCATTCTCGGCCTGCTGGAACACCACGGCTACCAGGCCGTTGGCGTCGTACTTGAGTTGGTCGAGAAAGCTCACCGCAGGTCACTTCCTTCCGTTGCAGGTAGGATGCCTCGGCTACCGTTCGAGCGTCCCAGTCGAGCGAGCCTCCGGCAATAACTGCATTCGCGGTTTCGCACGCAGATCAGTCAGGACCACCAATGCGCGATGGTCCATTTCACCCACAGCTGCGTCGAGGGTGCGCGCCCGCACCGGCGCCACGGTGCGCGGCCGCGCGAAGACGTAATCGAGCCGCCGTTCCAGTAACGCCGTTGCGCCCGCCGACTTGCCGGCATCTACGAAGTGCCGGGCCAGCAGAGAGTACGACTCCGCATCGTGCGCAAGCCGATCGGTGAGCGACGCCCGGTCGCCGCCGCGCCGCCCGTCACCGGCAACGTCCAGGTTGAAGTCGCCAATGAGGAACACCAGACCCTTGCGAGGTCTCGTTTGCGCTACCAGGTCTTCGATGAACATGCGCCGGGCGCGGGCATCGAACGGATCGGCGTGAACGCCCACAATGGTGATCGGCTCGGCGATGCGCGCTCGTTTGAACTCCAGCGCCGGCGCCCGCCGGCCATTACGAGTCCGCAGTTCAAACGTCTCGGTGATCGTATGCCGGCGTCGCACCAGCAGTACGGTCCGTGCGCGGCGACCGCTGGCCCTGCCGCGATACGCCCCGCGCAGCCGACGCGCCAGCATTTCGAGCTGCTTACCGCTCGCCAGTTCCTGCAACGCAACGACGTCCGGCTTCTCGCGCTCGATGACGTTCATGATGTGCGGCAGGTCTTCCGCGCGCGCCAACTCATCGCCGCCGAGCCGCGCGCGGCCGAGGTTCCAGGTCATGAGCTTCAACCGTTCGGTGCTAAAGAGGAACTGCTGCCACGGGCGGAGAGCCGCGAGGTTGCGCCACGCGGCCGCAGCGCAACAGAGGCAACCGTGAAACCCGCGAAGGCAGTTGTCAGCAGTAATCGAAACAACATAGGCCGATACCCGCAAACCCGCACACCCGGTCACCGTCAGTCCGTCACGTCCATCCGCTCGAATCGTAGAGTGGCGAGTAGCAATGCGCCGGTCGTGTACACGCCACATTTGCAGGCGGAGAACGCGTACTCGCGCCACGGTATCTGCGGCTTGAAGACGTCCTTCCAACACTCCATATCCACCGTGAAGAAGTACGGCTTGATGGCCGAGAATAACTCCACGCTGCCGACGATGTGGAGTACGAGGTAGAGACTGACCGCGCAGATGACCGCGTTCACTGCGCTGTCGAGCAGCACGGAGAACAGGAACGCAATCGCCGCTAATGTGAGCAGCGACCACACGCCCGTCAGCAGCGCGAGGCCGAAGCGGCGCAACGCCTCGCCCTGCGCCAGCGAGGTCGGCTCGTCCACCAGGTTCAGAATGCCCGGCAGCAGAATCAACTTGCCGCCGCCGAGCAGACCGTAGCCGAGGCCGAGCGTCAGCGCCCAGTAGAAGCCGAGCAGCAGCACGGTGTAGGTGATGGTGGCCGCGAACTTCGCGGCGACGATGCGCCAGCGCGCGACCGGTCGGCACAGCATCTGCCGCAGCGTGCCGGCACGCCGTTCGCCGGCGATTTGCTGCCCGGCGATGAGCGCAATGAAGATGGGCAGCAGCAAGTAGAACGCAAGATGAATTGCCAGCAGCGCGAACACGCTGCCGTTGAAGTAACCGCTGCCGCGCTGCTCGATAAATCGAAACGAAGTGTCCGCTGCCTGCCGCGCCGCGTAGGACTGAAATCCCCAGAGCACCAGCGCGAGGAACAGCGCCAGCGACAGGAAGCCGATGGGAAACGAGCGCGAGCGCAGCAACTTGTAGAGTTCGATGCGGAGCATGGTGAATTTGAGTCGGCAGGAGGCAGTAGCAGGAGGCAGACGGCCTATCTTGGTTCTGCCTCCTGCCGCTGCTTCCTGCCGCTGGTCAATTCAAAATACGCGTCTTCCAACCGCCGCTGGCGGGGCGCGAGGCGCGACACGCTTACGCCGGCGCGCACCAGCGCCTCATTCATCGCCGCGAGTTGCTCGCCGCGCGCGCGCACCAGCAACACTTGCTCACCGCCATTGAGGCTCGCGTCGAAACCCGCGCCGGCCAGCACACGAAATGCCAGCTCCGCGGAGTCCACGACAAGTTCGACGGTCGGCGTTTCGGCCGCAAGCAGTTCGCGCACCTCGCCCTGGAACAGCAGCCGCCCCTCGTGAATGATCGCCAGGCGATTGCAAAGCTGCTCGACCTCGTTCAACAGGTGAGTCGACAGAAACACGGTCAAGCCGAGCTCGTCACGCAGCCGGTGGATGAGCTTGCGCATCGCGATGACGCCGGCGGGATCGAGTCCGTCCGTCGGCTCGTCGAAAATAACGAGCTTCGGGTTTGGCAGCAGGCTCTGTGCGATGCCGAGCCGCTGCCTCATTCCGTGCGAGTAGACGCACACCGCGTCGCGCTCGCGACCGGCAAGCCCGACGAACTCGATGACCTCGGCGATCCTACTTGCGCTCGCGCCGCCGGACATGCGTGCTAACCCGGATTATTCACGAACAATGAGGACAAGAAAAATGAGAGGTTCGTCCTGACGCGTTGTCTCAAGGGTTGGATGACCAATCGACAAGCGAAAAGGAAGGTTCCTCTCGATGACAGAGTGTAACAAAACAACGCAGCAAAATCCAGAGGTTGATCGGCATTGGTTGGCTGCTGGGCGGCATGGGATACGTGCTCGCCGTCATCGGCTACTGGATGTGCGTGTATGGTTGTTGTATGTTCGCGCGGTCGAAGGGTTACCCGGCGATTGTCGGGTTGCTGGGCCTGCTATGGATTCCGGGCCTGATCGTGCTGGCGCTCTTGCCGAATCAGAATCGCCAATAAAGGCACTCCCCATTGAGAACGAATCCGAGCACCCCTCCCCGATATTGTCTGCATTAGATTGTAGGGCTGGCATCTCTGCCCGACACCGTCGAATGGTGAAGTCGGCCAGAGATGGCCGACCTACGATCGGACCACCAATGTCGCAACCCTCCTTCACGTATCGCGACGCCGGCGTGAGCCGCGACGCGGGAGCCGAAGCCGTCGAGCGCATCAAGGCTCACTGCCGGTCGACGTTCTCGCCCCACGTCTTGACCGACCTCGGTTTGTTCGGTGCGCTGTTTCAGTTCGACGCCGCGGCTTTCCGCGAGCTCGTGCTCGTCTCGTCCACCGACGGCGTCGGCACCAAGCTCAAGGTCGCGTGCAAGGCGGGCAAGCACGACACCATCGGCATCGACCTGGTTGCCATGTGCGTCAACGACGTGCTGGCACAGGGCGCGAAGCCGCTGTTCTTTCTCGACTATCTCGTCACCGGAAAAGTGTCGCCCGCGCAGGTCGAGGAGATCATCAAAGGGATGGCCGAGGGTTGCCGTCAGGCCGGCTGCGCGCTGATCGGCGGCGAGATCGCCGAGCACCCCGGCGACTTTCCCGACGGCGAGTACGACCTCGCCGGCTTCGTCGTCGGCGTGGTCGAGAAGTCGCGCATCATCAACGGCGCGACGATTCAACCCGGTGACGTGATTCTCGGCCTGCCGAGTAGCGGCCTGCACAGCAACGGCTACTCACTCGCGCGGAAATTGCTGTTCGAAGTCGGCGGTTATGACGTCGACACGCACCTCGACGAACTCGGCTGCACCGTGGGCGAAGAACTGCTCAAGCCGACGCAGATTTACGTGCCGTCGTTGCTGCCGTTGCTCGAACCACCGAACCACCAAGCCACCGAACCATTGGCCGTCAAAGGTTTGGCTCACATCACCGGCGGCGGCTTGCTGGATAACATTCCGCGCCTCCTGCCACCGGGCACAAAGGCCGTCATCGAGCGCGGCACGTGGCCCGAGCCGCCGATCTTCGGTCTGCTGCAACGTCTCGGCAACGTGCCAACGGAGGAGATGTTCCGCACGTTCAACATGGGCGTGGGGATGGTGGTGGTGGTGGATGCAGGCGACTCCGTCGACATGAAGAAGAGGCTCGATGCTTCAGGCTGCCCGTGTTCGCGCATTGGCAAAGTCGCTGGTTCGGAATCCGCGCCATTTGTCGAACTCGCTTGAGCGCGCAAGGTCATAATGAATGCAAGGAGATGATGGCCATGATCACGCTTCGTGTTTTGCCAACCGACAAACCGATTATCGTGATGCCGAAGACGCTGATGGAACGATATGGTCTGGCAGCCAACGACGCTGTCACAGTGGAAGAGCGCTCGAAGGAGATTGTGATTCAGACGGAGCGTGATCCGTTCGAATCCTTGTTCATAGCAGTGAAGAAGCTGGGACTGACAGAAGAGGACTGGGAGGAGATTCACAAGGAACGGCACCGTGACGACTCGCATTGGATGGACACGGGGATCTTGGTGGCTTCCTCTATGATGGCCGAGACATCGTGCAGCAGCTTCGCAAGGCCAAGTTCCTGTGAGCGACCTCGCGGACGGAACTCAATCGCGACCAACTCGTCCAACTCAGCCTGCCGGCGATCGTGGCCGCGAACCACCCCGGCCCCCAACGGCAGTCAGCACGGGAGACTCGGCGGAAGAGGACGATGTCAATCAGAGCGTCGAAGACCTTGAGCGAATCCTGGCACAGCTCGAGCAGGATCCAATTCTACGTTCTCATAAGATTACTTTCGAACTCAGACAACGCGTGCAAATGCTGAGAAGCGTGGTCGCCAAAGTGCTCGGACATTCGCAGAGCGCTTCTACGTCGACGGTAACTTCTCTCGCCGTCTTCGTCTCCGGCCACGGCCGCGGGTCGAACTTCCAGGCCATCGTCGACGGCTGCGCGCGCGAGAACTTTCCCGCGCAGGTCGCTGTGCTCGTCAGCCTCAATCCGGAAGCCGGCGCGGTGGAACGCGCCCACAAGCACAACATTCCAGTTGAGATCATCGATCCGAAATCGTTCGCCTCTCCCGAAGAACTCGACGCTGAAATCGTGCGTCGATTGAGGCAGTTCGAAGTTGGTCTCGTTTGCAATGCGGGCTACCTGCGGCTGCTTACGCCGGTCTTGATTCGGGAATATCCCAACCGCATCATGAACATCCATCCCGCGTTGCTGCCGGCGTTTGGCGGCATGGGCATGTACGGGCGGCGCGTGCATGAGGCCGTCATCGCCAGCGGCACGAAGGTCAGCGGCGCCACCGTGCATTTCGTCGACGGAGAGTACGACCATGGCCCAATCATCTTGCAGAAGACCGTGCCGGTCGAGGACGACGACACGCCGGAGACGCTGGCGGCACGCGTGCTGACGGTGGAGCACGAGATCTACCCTCAGTCGATTGAGTTGTTTGCGCAGGATCGGTTGAGAGTCGAGGGGCGCAGAGTCATAATACTCCCGCATACGAAAGAGGCAACAACATGAAGGACACCTTTACAGTCGGAGAGGCGAAAGCGTCGCTGGGCGACCTGGTTCGGCAGATCGAGCAGGGCAACGGTCCAATCTGGCTCGCGCGCGGACGAGCCAAGAAAGCTGTGCTGGTGGACGCGCGGATGTTCGAAGCGCTGATAAGCGCCATCGAGGATACGGAGGATTACAAGGCGCTCGCGCTCGCGAGGCGCACTTCGGCTGGCTCCACTCTGCCCATGCCCCTTCATGCCCGCACAACCAAGACCATATGAACTGCGCTGCGGCAGCGCGCGTGCTCAGAAGCAATTGGCATACTTCCCGTGGCTGTTCGCGCATGGTTTGATGCCTTCCTGACATGGCGATTATCGAGTCGTCCTGTTCATTAACGACCGGGATCGCCAGCTCGTAATCGCTAACGTGGGCAATCGTCGCGAAGTCTATCGCCGCGCGCGCAAGCTCTTGCGCGGTACCAAAAAGAAGAAGGGTTGACCGCAATTGGATCGTCGGGCGCTGATCTCACTATCCGACAAGACCGGCATCGCCGATTTCGCGCGCGGCCTGGCCGAGCTTGGCTTCGAGCTCATCTCCACTGGGGGCACGGCGACGACGCTGCGCGAAGCCGGGCTTCCCGTGACCGAGGTTTCGAGCGTCACCGGCCTTCCCGAGATGATGGACGGTCGTGTGAAGACGCTGCACCCGAAGGTTCACGCGGGGATTCTTGCCATGCGTTCGAGTGCCGAGCACATGCGGCAGCTTGCAGAGCAGGGCATCGCGCCGATCGACCTTGTCGTCGTGAATCTTTATCCGTTTGCGGAGACGATCGCAAAGCCAGACGTGGCACTCGCCGACGTGATCGAGAACATCGACATCGGCGGGCCGTGCCTCCTCCGGGCCGCGGCGAAGAACTTTGAGAGTGTGACCGTAGTGGTGGCACCTGGCGACTATGAGCGCGTGCTAAGCGGGCTGCGAACCGAGGGTGAAGTGAGCGAGTCCACGCGACGCCGGCTGGCTGCCAAAGCCTACGCGCACACGGCGCGTTATGACTCGATGATTGCGCATTGGTTCGCCGCTCAGTTCGCCGAGGGCTTTCCGCAGTCGATGACCCTCGCGCTCGACAAAGTCCGCGACCTCCGCTACGGCGAGAACTCGCACCAACGCGGCGCGGTGGATCGGTTCGTCACCGAACCCGCCGGTTCCGTAGCCACCGCCAAGCACCTCAGCGGTAACTCGCCCTCCTACAACAACTACCAGGACGCCGACGGAGCGTGGCAACTCGTCCGCGAATTCGAGCGCCCCGCTGCCGCTATCATCAAGCACGCGAATCCGTGCGGCTGCGCCGAGGCCGACACGCTGCGCGATGCGATGCAGGCCGCGTGGGAGGCCGACCCGGTTTCGCGCTTCGGCGGCGTCATTGCGTGCAATCGTGTCGTTGACGTTGCCACCGCCGAGGCCTTTCTTGGGCCCAACAATAAGTTCGACGTCATCATCGCGCCGGGCTACGAGCCCAGTGCGCTGGAAATGATTCAGCAGCGCAAGGGTTGGGGCGCGACGATCTGCGTGCTGGAGGTTCAGGAGGCAGGAGGCAGCGGCAAGAGGCAGGCGACGACTGCGCTTGCGTTTCGTCAGATTGACGGCGGTATGTTGGTGCAGGACGCGGACACGCATCAACTGCGCCGCGAAGACATGAAGGTCGTCACTAAGCGAGCGCCGACTGACGACGAGCTCGATGACTTACTTTTCGCGTGGAAGATCGCCAAACATGTGAAGAGCAATGCGATCGTCATCGCCAGGAATCACGCAATGCTGGGCATGGGCGCGGGGCAGCCGAATCGCGTGACGAGCGTGCGGCTTGCGCTGGAACAAGCCGGGGAGAAAGCGCGCGGCGCGGTGCTGGCAAGCGACGCGTTCTTTCCGTTCCCGGACGGGCCGGAGATCGCGGCCGCCGCCGGAATCACAGCCATCATTCAGCCCGGTGGTTCAGTCAAGGACGAGATCGTAATTGAGGCGATGAACGCGCACGGCGTGGCGATGGTGTTCACGGGGATTCGTCACTTTCGACACTAATCACCTACTCGTTGCGCAGCGCATTGAGCAGCGGTCCGCGCAGTGATAGCGCGGTCGCGCCGGCCGTGCAGACAGCGCCGCTCGCCACCACGGCCAGCATGGTGAGCGCCAATGAACCAATGGGCGCTTCCGTGGCCGGCGTGCGCAGGGCTGGCAGCACTGCGACCAACGCCGCGATGACGCCGGTGCAAATCCCGAGCGCCAGCAACAGGGCATGCTCGCTGAAGATGAGCCAATGCAGCGCGTGTCGCTGGAAGCCAATGGCGCGCATCAAGGCTAACTCGCTGCGGCGGTCGAGCACGTTGCGGAGCACGACGATTCCCAGTCCGGCGCTGCCGAGCAGCAAGCCCAATCCGCCGAGCACGGCGAAGATTGACAGATAGGTACTCTCCACCGCGCCGAACATTGCCAGTCGCTCCGCGGTCGGTGTCGCTTCCAGGCCGACATCCTCGAGCGCGCGTACCAGGGCACGCGCAACCTCGAGCTGTCGAGCCGCCGGTGCGTCGATGAGAAAAGTCTGGTATCCCGACTGGGAGGGAAAGCGCTCGACGAAGTTGCGTTCGGAGATGAGCAGGCCTCCTTGCATCACAGAGTTCGGAAGAATGGCCACGAAGCGCAGCCTGAACTCCCGACCACGGTCGTCCCGATAGGGTAGCGTCTGCCCGGTGAACTTGCTCAGCGACCAGACCACGGTGTTCAAGTCGCCGATGGCGGGCACCGCGCCATCGGGTTGTGGCTGACTCAGGAGCTTCCACGTGGCAGCGGCGGCGAACGCACCACGCCGCGCGAGTTCCTCGGGATCGACCCCGAACAGCCGCGGCGTTTGGGCCTTGTTGAGGTTGAGGCAACTCGCCTCATCGCCCTCGCGCACACGCAGCGGCAACACGCGCACGTCGCGCAGGTCGTTGGCCTCCAGGCCGAAATGCTCGCGACCATCGGCGTGGTTCAGGTCGTGATGAACCGGCAAACTCGACTCGGCGAACAACGCAAAGCCGCCGGTGCCGGAGGAGCGTTCGGCGGCGTGGGCGGAGGGATCGTGCCGGCTGGCGCCCACCGCGATCACCATGAAACTTCCGCACGCCAAGAGCGCCACCACCGCCAGGCTGCGCGCGCGTCGACGGACAGTGTTGCGCGTTCCCACCGTGCTCAATCTGAAGCTCGCAATTTGCAATTCGCAATTTGCAATTCCTTGCTCCAACCGGGCCAGCAGATACCGACTGGTCCCCAGCCCCGCGATGAGTAGCAACGTGCCAGCGCCGAAGAACGTCTCTGCGGCGTGTCGCTGGCCGACAGTCAGCGCAAATACAATCAGCGCCAGACCGAAAGCGCCCGCGATCAGGGCGATCCGCGCGCCGGGCAGCGAGCTCGTTGCGGGTGAGGCCAATCGTTGCGCTTCCGAATCTCCTCCGGCGTGCAGCAGTTCGCGCGCTGGCGATTGGGCTTGCTTGCGGACGACCAACCAGATGGAAATCATCGCCACTGCGAAAGCCGTAAGGGATCCGCCTCCGAATGTTTTCGGCTCGCTGTGGTATTGAATCGCCGACTGCACCACTGCGGTGCGCCACACAGTCGCCAATCCATGAATGACCGCGCGAGTGTAGAAGACGCCGAGCAGCGCGCCGACCAGGCTGGCGAGAGCGGCCACCGCAACGCCTTCGAGCAGCATTATTCGTTGCACTCGGCGGGAGGTGAATCCGAGCGCAAGCAGCACGCCCACTTCATCGGTGCGCCGCTCCACGCTGAATGCGAACAGCAACGCGGTAAGCAGCAGCGCCGCTGCAATCAGGAACATGCTGAAGCCGATAAAGAGCAACCCGAAGTCCATACCCGAGCCTGCCGCCGCCAGCGCCTGCGCACGGACTGGGCTGAAGAACAGCCCGATCAGGGCGGGGTTGAGCGCCTGCTTGAGGCAGAGTTCCACGCTTTCTTTACTAACGCCGTCTGCCGAGTAGCGCACCGCGGTCAGGTTGCCGAAGCGGTTGTTCCAGAGCCGTTGCCCGGCGCGCAGCGTGATAAACGCCTTCGGCGTGCCGCGATGCTTCGCCCAGTAGTCTTGATCTTTGTCACGCAGGCGCTCCAACTTCACCGGAACACCAGGCTCCCATTCGCGGCAGTTTTTCTTGTCGGAAAGACCGGGGATCGGCGGCATCAAGTCGGCGTCCGCGGCTGCACCAGCCATCCCGACTACGGAGCGCACGCGAAACGTGTTGGTTCGCTCTTCGAGCTTGCGCTGCTCGCCGACGACGAAGTAGCTCAGCTTGAGCGCCTGACCTGCGTGCGCTTGTAAATCCTCGGCCAGCCAGGAGTTGATGATGATCTCGTTGTCGCGCAGTTCCTCGCCCCGCTGAGACCTGATGAGCGCATTCATCGGATCGGGGAGCGCCGCCACCGTGGAGTAGGGTGTTCTGCGCGCTCCGACCCGGAGTTCGTTGACAAAGTACGTCAGCACGCCGCGCGCACCAGGTACCGCTTTCAACGCGGCCTCGCTGACCGGCGGGTCGAGGAAGACGCGGTCGGTGCGCAGCTCGAATTGCTTGCTCGCAGGCGTCTCCCCCCTTCCCGAGTCGGGCAGGGGGGCAGGGGGGTTGAGTAACTCGCGCAACTCCAACCCCGCATCGGCCAATTGCCAATTGCGAATGAGCGCGCTGGTGGCGGCCGGAAGCGTCGGTCGCCTCTTCCCCTCCCCACCGACCAGCAGCGTATTGCTGCGACCCTGCTGCGCCAGACGGTGCTGCAACAAGTCGAGCGGGACGAATACCGTGAACGGTGGAATCTGATTCGCTTCGAGGCTGAAGCGTCCGAAATCGTCGTCGCCGATTACCGCGGACACCGGCAGCCGCAACGCGACCGACGCATCCTCGACCGTGGAGAGCGGCGCGTCGCGCGACAGCAGGCTCGGCTTGTCCACTCGCACCAGCAATTCGTCGCCGGGCTTGAGCTTAAGCTTTTGCGCGAGCCGTTGGTTGATGGCCAGTCCCAATGGCGGCTTAATCGCACGCGGCGCGAGGTGCCAGAAGCGTTCATCTGCGCCGACGACTTGCACGCGCGGGACGCGTACGTTTTCGGGACCGCCGCCGGCGGTGCCTCGCAACACGATGACGGGAGCGACCGGCGCTCTGAGTTCGCGGCTCAGTTCGTCGGCCAATGCGGCGCGGAAGAACCGTTCGCGACCGGACAGCGCCAACTCGAGCTTGCCGAGGCGAGCCAGCGCCATCGTCCGCAGGCTGAAGCGCACTGAGTCGCCCACGGCCAGCGCGCCGACCAGAATGCTCGACGCCAGCGTTGCGCCGAGCAAAACACTGAGGTGTGCGCGCCAGTGGAAGCGCAGCGAGCGGATCAGCAGTGTGGTAATCGTCATCGGCGTGGGCTGATTCTGGCGCGGCATATTCTCCGCCGTGAGCAAGTCGGACGTAATTATCATCGGCGGCGGAGTTATCGGCTGCTCGGTCGCATTTCATTTGGTAAAGGCCGGCCTCGCGTGTGCCGTGCTCGACCGCGGCGAGTTGGGTCGCGAGGCCTCGTGGGCCTCGGCGGGGATTCTCACCCACGGCAACCGGTCGAGCTTCTCAACGTACGGGCGCATGGCCACCGAGAGCCGCGCGATGTATCCCGCGCTGGTGACGGAACTGCGCGCGCGGACGGCGCTGGACCTGGACTACCGTGAGAGCGGCGGTCTGCATGTCTTCTTCGAGGAGGCCGAGGCCGCGGGCGCGGCCGACTATTGCGCCGAGTCGCGTCGGCGCGATATCGCGTGTGATCTGCTTTCGGCGGAGGAACTTCGCGCTGAGGAACCGACCGTAGCGCAGGATGCGCTCTGCGCGTTGCGCTTTCCCGACGACGGCAGCATTCGCCCGCAGCGGCTCACCCGCGCGCTCGCGCAAGCCGCGGCCACGATGGGCGCGCGGCTCCTGCCCCACACCCCGGTGGTGGACTTCGTGCGCAACGGCGATCGCATTGTCGGCGTCGTGACGCGCGGCGGTGTCATCGAAGGCGACCAGTTCGTCCTGACTGCCGGCGCGTGGTCGGGGCAGTTGGGCGAGCGGCTCGGGGTTGCGGTTGCGGTTGGTCCCTCGAAGGGGCAGATCGTGTTGCTGGAGGCCGCGCCCTCGGCGGTGCGCCACGTCATCCACGCCGGCGACAACTACCTCGTGCCGCGCAGCGACGGCATGGTCATTATCGGTGCGACCGTGGAAGACGCCGGCTTCGACAAGTCGTCCACCGCGGACGGTGTGCAATCGTTGCTTGATTGGGCGTTGAGGGTTGCGCCGGGATTGCGCGCGGCCCGATTCGTTACGGCGTGGGCCGGATTGCGCCCGGCGTCAAGCGAAGGGCTGATCATTCAGCGCGCCGCCGGGCTGGCGAACGTCATAGTCGCGACCGGACACAACCGCAACGGAATCCTGCTGGCGCCAGCGACCGGCGTGCGCGTGCGAGAGTTGCTGTTTTCAACGGGATTGTGAACCGCATAGGCGCAGAGAGCGCACCGTGGCACGGCGCGTTAAACTATCGCCCATAACTCAACGCGCGCGGTGACTGGGAATCTCGTGAGAATCGAGAGCAGCCCCGCTACTGTGACCGGCGACGACGCTCCAGGTGCCATCGATCATCGAGAAGGCGGAGCGAAGGATGACCCGGCAGCCAGGAGACCGACCACGTGCGACGAATCGACTGCTCCTCGCGGGTGGGAAGCGTCATTTGCGATTGATTGTGATTTGCCAGAGTGGCAGTTGCAGGATCGTGGTGACGGCTGGCCTTTCGTGCGGAGCGAAAGGCTTTTTGTTTGATGGTCACCATGTTCCAACGTAGCGTGGTCGCAGCGGCCCTCCTCGTCGCGACGATGGCCGCGAACCGCGGCCCGGCGAAAATCACTGCCACCGATGATCGACCGCGCACGATCACGCTTTCCGCGTCACCGAAACGGATTGTATCGCTCGCGCCGGCGACGACCGAGTATCTTTATGCGGCCGGATTGGGCGACCGCGTGGTCGGCATCAGCGACTATTGCAAGTTCCCTCCCTCGGTCGAGGGCAAGCGGCGCGTCGGCAGTCTCACCAATCCGAGCCTCGAGACCATCGTCGCACTCAAGCCAGACCTCGTCGTCGCCGCGAAGTTGAATCCCCTCGAAGCGCTCGACCGGATCGAGGCACTGAAGATTCCGGTGTTCGGTACCGACCCGAAAACACTCAACGCTGTGCTTGGGTGCATCGCACGGCTGGCTCGCATTGGCGGGACCGAGCAGCTTGCCGCCGAGCAACTGAAGCCCATCCGCGAC